>ERZ781399.2841-NODE-2841-length-13748-cov-3.767765_pt1 | contig 13748 bp, 6 predicted proteins | sample MGYA00511014_ERZ781399 | MGnify/ENA primary metagenome ERZ781399 (study PRJEB29847, sample SAMN06458254) | wastewater metagenome | isolation source: Wastewater bioreactor | place: South Africa: Cape Town | study: EMG produced TPA metagenomics assembly of the...
TGTCCTCACTCGATATCAAAGAGCACTCTCTCACTCTCTCAATACAATCACATCGTGCATGCATGCTTGCTTGCACAAATCGTGATAATATCGTACAGTGGTCTCTTTTCGTCTTGTTATTGTATACTCGTCCTTCAACAATACATATTCGTAAGTGCATATACGCGAATATCCCCGTCGGGCATTCTTTCATTTTAAAATGATTATTGAACTAGTTGAGTCTCGTCTGTTTTGTTTTTGTCTTTCGTTTACTCGCTCTCTTGACAAATGAGTATTGAAAAATGAATCGAGAATATTTATCAAGCAAAACGAAATGAAGAAAAACAGAGTGCACAAGGGTCAAATCTATTGTTGTTCATCATTCAATCATACGTTATACTAATTCATTCACTAGTTGAAATAAAAGCATCGTTTTTAATAGACTAGAAAAATAAATCGAACTAAGTTGTAAGTATTATCCAGATAAATAGAAATAATCATTCATTCAATTAAATGTCATGTTTATTTGAAGAAGAAGAAGAACTTGAGTGACTCAAATTTCCTATTCAATGAGATAATAGGATAGGTTCTGTCTATCTTTTGTTTGGTTAATCAATCGATATTCTCCTTCATTAAACACATAATCGAATATGTCTGAGACAGTAGTTATACTATTATGTATTCTATTCTGCTCTTTTCTTTTTTTCTTGTCTTGCTAAATTTCTCTCGATATTTCTTTTTTTATTAGTTCATAGATAGATTGATCTTTACTGAGATGACAATATAAAACTATTTATGACACGAACTTGTTGACAAGAAATAAACGTAAGAGAATTTCTGAAGAGGAATATTTATATTCTTTGGTCAATCGATTGATTCGCCTGTATATTCGACGTTAACATATGTAATATAATTAAGATCCTGTCGATTTCGCAACCACCATCCAAGTGAACTCAATTCACTGGAGACAAAAAATATATTAGTTCAACGAGAACGATCGCGTTTACATCCGAGTGTCATTAAATGTCATGTTCGTTGCGGACAATTAGGTAGTCGAACTTATGTTCAATCGCGTTTGCTTTCTTTCTTTCGCTTCTGTCCACAAGAATATTGTAATATTTTTTTAGGTGAGAGTCGCGTTTTTTCTTCTTCGCCTAGATAAAAGTGTGCCTGCAAACATCTGCTCATTTTATGTCAAAGATGTTGTAATAATTCATCTTTGTAAACAGTATACATAGATAGGATAGTAATGAATGTTCAAGCTGTGTGTCGTATGATCACAAGCCGGCCCTTCAAGGCGTGTCCTCATCGTCATTATATTCATTTGCGTTTGGTCTAATTGACAAAAATTTTCTCTATTTAGATCGTTACGATCATAATGAAAGAATCGACGAGTTTATTATTGATTTTTCTTTGGATTCCAATTATTAATAGTATTCAAACGAATTCATATTATTTAATTGAACTTGATAAACAGTTATCATCGTCATCAAGTGAAAGTTATTGTTCAAATATTTTAACCATCGAACAAACCTATCGTATTCCTCGACAATGTCAACAACATCTACTTTGTAATCCATATTATTGTGATGATCGATCATTTCGTTGTATGAAAATACGTGAAACATTATGTTGTCTAAATCGATATCTTCAATCGAATTGTCAAAAAGAAGATTTCAAACGAATAAAAGATCTTTTCCGTTCAGTTTATTTTCAAATATCAATTGAACATGGTTATTGCGAAATAAATTTAGAACGAATTGAAAAAGATGATCAAATGTATTGTCTTGCTAACTTGGAAGAAACAACAACAACGACGACGACGATGACGACAACAACGATGACTGTATTTTCTTCTTATCGACCTATTTTTAAACATTTTCATCGACGTACTTCGACCTATCAACCCAATAGATATCGTCATCGTGTAGCAACTCGTCAAAATTACTCATCGCTACCCGATCTCGAGTATTTGCGTCGTTTTACTATCGTTGAACGAAATAAATCATCAAAACTTCTTCGAAATTATCTTCTTCTAATCATTTTATTATTTTCAATCTTGTAAATTGAACAAGTGTGTCAGCGTGTATGTGTGCAGTTCTCTTCGTTTTTCCTTCTTCTTCTTCTTCTTCTTTTCATTTTGTATAAATTAAAGCAAATAATAGTCGTGACTAAACTTCGTATTTACATATTAATTTCATGCATTTGCCACCAATTGAACAACATCATAGATAAGAAAGCAAATACAAGTAAATCATGCGAGAAATTTATTGAAGTTCCTACAATTGTATGTCATTCATACTTTGTTATTTACTTTTTGTTTCGCCTATTGATCAATACATATATTTTCAAGTTAATCTGAATGTCATTAATATATGGTTATTGTCTATCATATTTATGATGAATAGCATGCATGGTTAATGTATGTTTTTAGGTTGTTTTTACCTGTTGTTGTCAAATAGAAACAAAACAAAACGATTCATTTGTAAACAAAATACACTTGTTTCGAATAGATAAAACAAAATTGGTTATATGGTACATTGTTTTCGTAGTTTTTTTTAAATATTATTATTCTATTTAATCATATCTTTAATAATCATCATCATCATTTAGCCACTGTTCGAAAGTGTACAGAGAAAAGAAAAAAAAACAAGCAAACGTAAAATTGAAATAAAACGAAAGAAGAAATAAGGTAGAAAATACAAGTGAATCTAAAATTAACAGACATTTCAACATGTTTCGATGATATATGCGGGCTGAATTTCGTCTTGAGAATGACTCTGTATAGATTCCGTTGAGTCTATTGTGTCTTGTGTTGAATTAGCATTTGTATTATCGAAATTCGTTGTCGTGATTATTGGTGGTGATGGTGTCGATGAGACAGTTACATTGGAAGTGGGCTGTGGAAATGTTTCTATTGTTGAATATTCTTTTTCTTCCGATATTGATGGACGAAGAGATGGCGAATATGAATTAGTTATCATTGATGAATTCATATTCGTTGTTGGCAATGAACGAAAACAATGAACAACAGTTGCTGAATGTCGACGAATCGTTGAATGATGATGATTATTATTATTATTTGCATTATCATCGATTAATTTCAAGCAAACCGTATGATGATTTCGTAGACTACGATCATAAAACGGTAATGATGCTGGTGAATGTGAATAGGTTCGACTTTTTCTTGGCGAATAATTTTGATTATGATGATTATTAAATGATGATTTACATATTGTTGAACGACGTGATGTTATATCAGCTGATGATGAATAAATTGAATGTTTATGTGAAAGATCAATTTTAAAACCACAGCAAGTAAAAAATGATGATTTACGTTCCAATGATGGAGGATAATTCGTTGAGCTATTCTGTCGTGATAGATAAGAGAGTCGATGTTGTGAATGCATGGTTAATGCGCAATAAGGTGTTGCACCTGCTGTTGTTGCTATTGAACGATCGGTATCATCGTCATCGTCGAATAGAAATGAATGCGTATGAAGTTTCGATCCACGTCGTTCGTCTCGAACGCGTTTTATTCGCCAGAATAAACATTCCCAAAGTAATTTTCGTATTTCACGTCGTGACGTTCGACCACTGAAAAAACAAACAAAAAAAGGTAAATTTGAAATATTCGGGAAAAAAAAACTTTATTATTCACCTCATGATTGCAAACATTAAATTCAATGAATAATTACTCATTTCCAAAACGCGAAAAACCGTATTTAGATTAACATAAATATATAATGGCATCAATGGTTTGCTAGTGAGATTTGTTGCAAATGCATTGACCATTGTTAGAATATATCGTGGTGAAATAGTAAATATAACAAAAAATGACGAGAGTACAAGTTGAATCGTTTTTTCTTTGAATTGTCGTTCACGTTTGAGAACATGTCGTGCATCGATTGTACCGATTTTCGATAGAACAACACGTTGCCGTGATAAACTATAAAGTATTAACCAATTGATAACTAACAATAGAATTGATGGTATAATCGAATGAAAAAATATTGTATTAAATGTAAAATAGTGTTTTTTCCATTCGTCATATTTGTTTGCGCGAGATGGTACATCCGTTTGCCAAACACACATAAATGTATGTATAGATACATTTTCATAGGTACGAAGAAAAAACTTCGGTAATAAATAGATAAAATTAGCGAAAAAAACAAGGCATAAGATAGCAACAAGAACTATCTTTGATATTGAAATTGTAAAACATAAGCGACCTTTGATTGGAAACCAGATTATAATACATTTTTCGACCGCTAATGCAACTGTTAACCAAATACTAGCCTGGAAACATCAACAACCACAACAAAATATTTACTATTTGTTTTTTCATGATAAATAAAAAAAAATCTAATTACCTGTCCAGTATACATGATGGTGAAGAATACAGTACGGCATAGATTTAGTGTTACTCGAAGATAGCCTTTATCGAATAGAATAAAAATAAAAAATTCAAGTAAACGAACGGTGTCAAGTATTGAAATAATCGAAAAATAAAGTTGAAATGTTGTATGACGAAAACTGCGTGATACACGAAAATAAATTAAACTCAAACAATTAAATGTGAGACCGAATAGAAATAGTAGACTTCCAATGCCAATTTGTATATATGTATTAAATGCATCGATTAATGCTTGTTCGTGATGTGGTATTCGACTTGTCGTTGCCGGAACAACGATAGTTGAAGTTAAGAATACTGAGCGATTAGTGCTCAATAATGTTCTATTCATTTCGTTGAATACTCATTGACAAATCTGAAATATTCGATAGAGAAAAAACACATAAATGAGTTGAAGAAGAAGAAAAATTTCCTGTTAAATATATGTTCGTATTATTATTATTATTATTATTATTTGATCAACTGAGGAAACGATCTATAGTCGTACTTTAATTTTCTCGAGAGAATACGTCTTAGCTATTAATGTGACAACGAACAAAAGAAATGCATATGAATTATTTTACATATACGGAAAGGAAAAATCATGAACAAAAATGTGTCTAAGAAAAATCTAAAAGCTTCTAATATAAATTGATCGATTAATGTTTTCTTTTCATGAGTATTTTGTCTCAACAATGTAGATAAACATAATATTTAAATGTAGGAAAAAAGAAGAGAAAGAGAAAACGATAAGAATATTTATATACATTAATATAAATATTGAAATAACGAAGAAAAGAGAATGATGTGCATTAGTTTATATATTAGTACGTTTTTCGCGTCAATATACGAATGTATGATAATTTTCTAGATACGATCGCTGACTTCTTTTCTATTCAAATTAATTTCAACGAATCATTCGGATCAGACTGGTCGAAAAGTATTTTTCTATTTTGTTTTCGATGATTGATTTGTTATTCTAACAAAATATTCATATTATACATACCAGAAAAGGGCATGTTTCTTAGTAGAATTCAATTTCTATCTTACTCATGAATGTAAATCGTTTTCTTTTTGTTGCTCGAAAAAAAGGAAAAACTTATTGGATAAATAAAAAATGACGTGACCTTTCAATACAATATAATCTGTCAAGTTTTTCTCTCTCTCTTTTTCTCAGAAGTATTCGTTCGCAATAGATTCTAAACGGCAATATAAAAGAACGATGATATACAAGAGAAGAGAAGAAAAAAAAAGAACAAACGATGTAGGCGATAGAAACAGATGATTGAATGTCTTCTAAAAATATGCTATTCTTTTTTTATCTATGTTGTTTTCTTTTTTTTAATGTTCAGTATCTATCTATTTGTTATATTTCTTATGTATATTCAAGAAAAAAAAGGAAAAAAAATATATTATTAATGATAAAAGACGCGCATAATCATTTCACGTAGCTCTTTTTTTGCTTTTCTTTAATCGCGTGTTTACATAGAAAATAAAAAGTCGACGAAGAAAATATTTTGATCAATCATCTGCTTCGTTTCATATTTTGATTTTTGTCCTCACAATGATTGCAAAGGATAAATCTCGATTGATCATAATACAAAACGAGGCAAAGCGAAATAAAGGAAAGGTAATAAGTAAGCCTTATAAAGAGAACAATGAAGAAAAAAACTTATTTCTATATCAAATCAATACAGAAAACATAAATGATAAAAAAAAATTACCTGGACCAAAAAACTATTCCGATTATTGGAATATTTAAGTACGAATTTGAGAGTACTCGTATGCCAATCAATAAATAATAATAGTTTAAAAATAAACGCTCATTAGATAGGTCAAAAAATAGATTTTCTCTATTTAGTGATACATTTGAGCAAAACTAGATCTAGTTGTTTTAGTCAAACGTTACTTGTACTTCAGTAGCTCATCATATTTTTTCTTTATTTCGTTGAAACAAATATGATCTTTCCGTGTATATGTACTGACCTTGTTATCCAATGAACAAGCATGTTTCTTCTATTCTTTTGCTAATCAATCAAGCTACAGACGGAATAATAATCAAAGAAATTATTTTTCAAACAAAATTTCTCTCTTTTTACTCTTATTTTAATCTGCTCAAATCGAATCTATTTCTGCAGAAAAAATACTTGAGAACGTAGACAGAAATCAATGTGACTTATATTTCCCTCAAGATTTCGAGTGCTATGTCGAACAAATCAGTAGAATTGTTTTACTTTGAAAAAAAAAACGAAAAACATATGGCATTCGGGTCACTCTATCTACCTGAAAAAATATGAATCTGCGCGGAAATAAGAGACGAGTGCAAATGTTTTTATTTTCGTAGCAATTAAAATGAATATTTGATATTATCTATCGAAAGTTCGACGTGTTCCTTGAATTGTTTTTTTTATACTCATACCTCTTACAAATATAATAATACTTTTTCTCGTGACATTTCTAGATAATTGAAAATTATGTTCTTCTGATTATTCTATTATAAAAAATAAACTTAGTATATCATTTGACACAATAATAAACAAAGAAATATCGAACAAAAAATGTCAGAAATAAAATAAGTTTAATATAATTACTGACAATGAACATAGAATCGGACAAATTATGAGAGAGAAAGTATGATGTCGAGACTTGATAACATAATGCAAATATACATATGTGTGTATACATGCATCGGACATAACATGTTAGGAAAAGCAAACAAACAATATTGACCAGAAGGAACTCACTCACAGATAAATATGAGCATTTATCAAGTCGAAGTCATTTCTATTTCCAAAGAAAACAATCATTTGGAAAAATGTTCTGCATATTTGTCCTATTTTCTTTGTGTTTTCTATTATTTCGAGTTGTATATTTCAGTAGAAAGAGATTAAGATTTCTTTTCAGAGGAAGTAGTATTAACTTATTTTATCCTTCTTTTAACAAGAAAAAGAGAAAGATATTTATAACTAGATATTCGGCTTGACAATACTAATCTTTTTTTTCCTACTTTTTTATCTCGGACATGTGTTCATATTTATTGTTCACAATATGGTACGAACAATGAACAAGCTTTGACTTATTACGAAAAATCACAGCTTATTGTCATTAATCATTAATCAATGTCGTTAACCAATCGATTGTCTTTAGCTGTCTCTAATTACTATTGCAAACGCGAACATCAATCCTCAAGATTTACTATAAAATAATGCGAATAAAACGTTCGAGTAGCTTAACATCAAAGAAAAAAATACCACGAGAAGAATATGAGGAGTAATAAATAAATGGAGACTTACATACGAATCCGATCATATTATCTAATTGCTCGTATATACATATATATACATACGATAAAACAACAGATGAACTGTTTAATGATGTGTCACAATGGATTGTTCAATTGACAAAGACAATTTCTATATGATGATGATGATGAAGCTACTGATGTGTAGAAGTATTACACATATGTAATCAGTAATCAGTAGAAAGAAAACACAAGAAATAATAAGTAGATAGATGTAAATGAAGTGTTCTTGGCAATTATACATATTTTAAAAAGTCGAACATAACGAAGAATGACAAAGAAAAGTAGAAAATACAAGTGTTCTTAAATTGATATAACTTGCTAAAGGCACATTTGATACAATCAACATAATCAAATTGAATGACGTATACTAGTTCGCTCAGTCGATTTATCTTTCATCCTATTACCTAATATCACTCTATGTCTCTCTCTCTCTCTCTCTTTCTCTCTTCTTTCGCTTTTTCATCCATAGAAATTTTCATATGTGAAAAATATATTTCATTTGTTGAGATAGTGATTTTTGACAATTTGATTAGTTATGTCCATCGAATGTCAAATGAAGATACGAGACGATTAGAAAAAGAAATGAATTCATAACCGATACAGAGATATAAAATAGATTGGTTTTATTGATTTTTACTTACCTGCTGTTATGTCGTCGTCGTCGTCGTAGTTGTTGTAGGAGTAGTAGTAGTAATCGTGTATGAGTCTATTAAACCAAACGTCTGCTGTAAATGAAAGGACAAGTAATGATCGATTTGTCTCGACCAAGATCATGAGTATATTTTGTCTGGCCTGTCACTATCATCATTCTTCGTCAATTCCTTTCCTCGCTTTGACAGTTTCTGTATATATGTGCGCGTGTGAGAGCGGAAGAGAGAGAGAGAATAGCTGGTGATATGTTAAAACCAAGAGAATGCCATCAATAGCCTTGGACCAAGGCTAGCCTACACAATGGCATTCTTTTCTTTTTTTCCTATGCCTTGTATCTCTATCTCATTATAAGATGCCTATTGTCTGGCACTACCTCATTGCACTCTTAAAGACGACATTGACAATACATACGCTACTGTTCAATGTTGCAAACTAAGATATGGCAGACCAAGCCTGCATAACATAAAAGAAATTTTCTTCCTATCTCTTTCTCTAAATCGCAATGTTTGTCTTTTTTTTATTATTATTCTCTCTCTCTCTCTCTCTCTCCTTATTCTATGTCTGTTTGCGTGCATGTGATTGTATCACAAAAAACCACTAATAGCCCTAATCATGAAGGATAAAAGAATGATGAGCCGGTTCAATGCCGTTAATACGCATTCATATAGACATTTGACAATTTTTATCTGATGGCCAATGTTTATTATAAATTGTAAACGACTATAATAAGGCAGGGCTCTTTTTTTTTCCTTGTTCATAATAAATCGAAGGCTAAATAAAAAGCCCATCTTACTTCATTACGCTGAAATGAGTCGATTTTTTATTCTCAATGTAAAGCCAATGTTTATGTCTGGTGTATATGGAGAATGATAAAGAAAAATGAATGAATATTGTCCTCGAGCTGGCAAACAAACAGAAAAACTGTTCATTCTACCGAATAAATGAAGTAAAAGGACAACGATCGAACTCGATAGACAAGTTATCGTTAAGGATAATTTGATCTTATATTAAAACAGATGCGATGTTTCTATCATGTTTCCAAGGTTGCCTATATGCAACAATAATTCTCTATTGAGAACGAAAACCTTGAAACAGCTTGTGACATTTCATACATTTTCTTTATTTACGAAAATAATCATTATCGGCGAGAGAGAGAGAGTCTATCTTACTAATCAAAATATCAGGTGTTGATAAATAAACGCAGTTTCTCTTTATTTAATAAAAATCTGCATACAAAATATTGAAAGAACCGACGGACAATCTCACTTCAAACCAAATTATGTATTTATCGTGTTCTGATTAAGTTAAATACATTTCGTTTATCTAGACGAGTATAACCTTCGGATATTCTTAAGCGCAGCCTACTCATCAATTGTGCTGACATCCGTCTTGCATTCTACTGTATCGACTGACAGATGTATGTTGCCTATTAAAGACACCAAAATGACAATATAAATGAAGGCTATACAACTTCAACATACATTTATGTTTTTTTCTCAATCTATCATTTCTTAGAATAACAATAACAACACAATAGTAGTCGAACTAAAAAATAATCATCAATGATAAGAATAACGAAACAAAAATATTGATATGTATATATATATCGACATATATAAATGAGACTCTCAGAGGACAACTAAACACTATCTATCATCTTCTTCTTTCTCGACTATTTTAATTATTACTAAGCGTATCTTTATTACATGATGATAAGACATGTATATAGACATTAAACACAACGCAACAAAAAAAGACAAGAAAATCAAATACGAAAACAATAATATCAAAAGCTGTTCAATGAGTGTGCATAGGAATCTGATGTGAGCATCTGAATAAAGAAAAGTAACTGAAGACGATAGAAAAAGTTCTCGAATCACTTAAACTAGAGAATCGTGTGCATTCATGTAAAATCTTATATGTCACAATGTTGAATTAATTACGAATGTTTTGAATGTTGTTCTACGTACCCAATGAACTGAATAATATATTCGAAAAAAATATTTTCTTTTTACATAGAGCATAATGACAAAAACATGGGGTTAATATGTACATACATACATATTCACTGTTGACACTTGTTTTCTATCTTGATGTAATTTTCACATGATTAACTATGGTTTTAATTCTTATAATTCGAAGTTTGGATACAAAACAAGATAAATATTTTTCTATCATTAATTACTATTGCGCATCATTTCTAGCTGTGAGATCTATAAATAACTGTTAAGTTTGAATTTGTTTGTAATAGCACTCCCTCGTTGTCCTAAATTATCATTAAAAAATCAAAATCTCAAAACAATTCCAAACATCTATTTTACATCTATAATTACGAGAAAAAAAACGAAGGAAATTTTCTAGTCTGATTTTACAGATAAATAATTGACTTACGGAACTAAGACGGTAGAAGAAATATTTTGAATTGTTCTTCTTAATCAACGATTCGTTTATTATCAAAGTAAAATATGATATCATATTATATTTTGATGAATATTAATTAACCCACGCAGAAAAATACAAGTTTTGCATTCTATATCTACGATTAAAATAATGAACGCAAAGAATTGGAAAATATTGTAATTTATCGTTTCTATAGGACAAAACGAAAGTCTCTTCGAGGCACAATGCAGACTAATATTTCATGGTGATGAATTTTGTGAAAAATATTAAATTTTATAAAGAAGATTAAAAGAAAGAAAGATTTTTTGATAAGTCTACGGATATCTTCTTTTTTTTTTATTAAGAAGAGACAAAAAAAAGATTTTGAAAATAATAAAATTAAGAAGAAAAGAATATTAGTCTGATTTTTCTGTTAAATACCCTCTTAACTTTAACATATTTCTATGGATATGTGCGTAGTTTACCTTGTTGTTTATTCGTTTATATTATCAATCGGAAACATTTCCTTCTTCTAAATGTAAATATACATATACGTATATAAGTATATTTGCTAAATGCAACGTTGCCAATTGGTTTTTATTCGTTTTGAATAGTAATGCGTAAATGGATGTATTTTCTACGGAAAACAAATGTCGAAAGATCTGGTTTATAGAATTGTACGTTAAGAGAATCGTTAGAAATACGTATACTAACTTATCCTTTTGTTGGTAATTACAAAAGACGAGAAAATCTATGAAATCGAATCGAATTATTAGTGCGTGCTTCAAGAATAGAACCTATTCATATAGTTGTCACGCACAACAAAAACTTGGGTGTGTCTGTTTGAATAACAAATGCAATGCAAAAATCCGATCAGAATATGAATAAATAACATGCATACAATAATGATAAGATGACCCTAGGTGCTACGGTACGACGAATCATGGGTCGTACTTCTTAATTCAAATTTTCGCTTAGATAGAATTCAATAATAATGTTAAGATGATTATAGATGAATATGAAGATAATTCATTTTAACATGCGAACGGTCTACAATGCAGCTTATATTGAATTTTGTACGCTATAACATTATTTAATAATTTAGTTGTAATAATTATTCTCTCATAAAAAGGCGTTAAAGATTATCTATCATGTTTATGGGAGTCAAAATTACAACCTTTAATATGCATAAGGGCAAAATTGACACTTAAAAGCGTTGGTTTTGTTAGGTACTTCAGTATGTATTTATCTATTGTTTGTTTCTTTTATAATGCTAAATGAGAATAAACAGACAAGACGGTTTTTTGCTATAATTTATCTTTTATATCGAATAGCTACGCAGATAATATAGAACATTTTTTTAAAAATACAATCTATGAAATAATTAACCAGTCACATTTCATTGTCCCAAGATTCGATCAGGAAGCTCATTCAGTTGGAATGCAATTAACATCGTCTGTGTTTATTGGTCACGAAAAAAAATATTTATAACTCAATCGGAAGGAAGAATAGTTAAAAATTATTTAACATCAAATCTTTGAGTATTCAACTGTTAGTATTATCATTATTAGAGATAAAATAAAACATCTGTTATCTTTCAAATCAATTTTCTAATTAAGTCCGATTAGCATCAGTTATTTTCAGGGCAAGATAGTCCGACAATATAATGTCATGTCTATGCTTAAACAAATTTTGATTTGATATGACTAGTATGCATAACAATCTTAGTAATTTCGTTTTCTTTTCGTTCTCGTACGGCCAATGTTTTTCTTCGTTGCCATCGTTCGGTTCGAATACGTTGACTAAGACTTCGACATAAGAATGACCATGGTTTAGGACCAGCAGTGCCTATACTCGGATATTTTTCATATAATGTCTGACCAATAGCTCGATATTCATGTTGTTCACGAAGACATGGTTTAATTGACATAACCCATCGTGCAAGTTCATTGACGAATGGTGCCCATTGTTTATGAATGGTATTTGTTTTCAATGCTTGACTTATATTAGCTGAAAAACTTGGCAAAATACTTGGATATGTGAAAACATAATCAGATGATATCGAATGTTCAGAACGATATGACGAACTATTCGAATTTCTATCATAATCTTCGTCTTCAGTTAATTTTTTATTGTCAATTAAATTAATAACTGTTGGCTGTTTGTTGTTGGCTACTGATGTCGACGATGATGAAATTATCGGCTGTTGTTTGACATCATTTTCTTCAAAATCTTCTTCAGCAAATTGATAAATATGTTCCAACATTTCCTACAAGATGCTTTGTAAATATGCGATTATTAATATAGCATTTTTCATACGGGAGATTCCATGATTTGATCAGTTTTTATGTCAGAATTTTGGCTGATTTGCTAACATAAGAAGTATTAAATCACATGAAATCTATATTCAACGAATAACATACAAGTTTTTGTACTAAATTCCAGAAATGTTTTCGATCACGAAAAGTGAAACCATATTGATTCTTAAATAGATGTTCAACATCATCACGGTCCATTGTTTGCAAATCTTCATCATTGATATGTTGTTCTATGTACGAAAAAATATTTACCAAAGAATAAAAATCATATATGTTTACTTTCGAGAATACTGATCATTGTATTTGATATACCATAATGAAGAAGATATGAAATTAATTGTTCAGTATTATGATTTGTCATTCGAATGTATAATGTGAAAGAATGTAGTTTTATTTTTTTTTTCTTCTAATATTTTCAAATTGACTATTGATGATATATTGGCGCGTGATGTTAATTGTCTTGTGATGAACATTTTTGCATTTAATCTCGACTTGTGTTCTCTTACATAATTGATGTAGATACGCAGACAATCAGATAAAAATCTCCAGAAATTTTTTCAACGTTATTTTTATTTTTCGAAAACCTTGATAATAAGTTTATTCTATACTCATAAGTATGCCGTTAGTTTATCTGTCATAAATTCAAAATAAACAAACAGAACGTTAAAAAAAAAGCGAAGAGCAAAATTGTAATATGCGATGAATAACTAGTGTTCAATCAATT
>ERZ781399.2844-NODE-2844-length-13736-cov-3.918062_pt1 | contig 13736 bp, 12 predicted proteins | sample MGYA00511014_ERZ781399 | MGnify/ENA primary metagenome ERZ781399 (study PRJEB29847, sample SAMN06458254) | wastewater metagenome | isolation source: Wastewater bioreactor | place: South Africa: Cape Town | study: EMG produced TPA metagenomics assembly of the...
CCTCTGGGTTATGAGCCCAGCGAGCTACCGAGCTGCTCCACCCCGCGGCACAAGAAGATAGCCTAGCACGGGTTCGCGGGTGCGGGTGCCCGTTTGCAGGCATCCGGATGCGAGAGGCAGGATGAGCGCATGACCGAAGCCGCGCCGCCTGCCCGCTCCGGGCCGCCGTCGCGGCGTGATCTGCGCGAGGGCGATGACCGTGCGGACGGGCGCGACGAGACGCCGAACGAGCGCGCAGACCGCAACTGGACCGAGGCGCTGCAGGAACTGCGAGTGCTTCAGACGGGGACGCAGATCCTCACGGGGTTCCTGCTGGCGCTCGCGTTCCAACCCGCGTTCGGCGATCTCGGCTACGCGCAGCGCGTCTTCTACCTCACGCTCGTCGTGCTCGCGGGGCTCAGCGCCATCGTCGCGCTCGCACCCGTCGCACTGCATCGCATGGTCTTCGGCCGCCGCGAGAAGCGCGTCGTCGTCGCCTACGGGCACGCCGCGCTCGTGACGGCTCTCGTCACCGTCTCGCTCCTGCTCGTCGGCGTGCTCGCCTTCGTCTTCGACATCGTGCTCGGTGCGGCGGCGGCCTGGACAGCCGGGGCGGTCGCCGCGGCGGCCGTGATCGCGATGTGGCTCGTCTTCCCGCTGGCCCTGCGCAGACAGGGGATGACACGATGACGGATGCCACGGGCCGCCCGATCGGGGTCGCCGTCGCCCAGTTCGCCCCGACCGCCGACGAGGCGGCGAACCTCGAGGCGATCGCGGAGCTCACCGGGACCGCGGCGCGCCGCGGCGCGGAGGTCGTGCTGTTCCCGGAGTACGCGAGCTACTTCATCGATCCGTTCGACGCGTCGCTTCTCGAGCACGCCCAGAACGTCGACGGTCCTTTCACGACGGCCCTTCGCGCGATCGCCGAACGCCACGGCGTCGAGATCGTCGCGGGCCTGCTCGAGAGCGGCGACGGGGAGCGCGTGCGCAACACCGTCGTCGCGGTCGATGCGGGCGGGGTCCAGGCGACCTACCGGAAGCTCCACCTGTACGACGCCTTCGGGCAGCGCGAGTCGGACTGGGTCGAGGCGGGGGGTCTCGATGCCCCCGAGACGTTCGCGGTCGGCGGCGTGCGGTTCGCCCTGATGACCTGTTACGACCTGCGGTTTCCCGAGGTGGCGCGAACGCTCGCGGACGCGGGGGCGCACGTCGTCCTCACGGCGGCGGAATGGGTGCGCGGACCGCTCAAGGAGCACCATTGGCGCACGCTCCTGCAGGCGCGCGCCATCGAGAACACCCTGTACGTGGCGGGGGCCGATCACCCGCCGCCGCTCGGGGTGGGCGCCTCGATCGTCGTCGATCCGCAGGGGGTCGAGATCGCCGGGATCGGCACCGCGACCGACGTCGCCGTGGCGTTCGTCGACGCGGCGACCGCCGACCGGGTGCGCCGCATCAATCCGTCCCTCGCCCTCCGGCGTTTCCGCGTCGAGCCGCGCTGACCGCCGCCACTCTCAGTCGGCGGAGGTGAGACGCGCGAGACGGGCGGATGCCTCGGCGATGACTTCGACCCGCTTGCAGGCGGCGAACCGTACGAGGCTCGCATACTCGGCGCGGTTCGCGGGGGATGCGAAGGCCGTGAGGGGGATCGCGACGACACCGGCGCGCTCGGGAAGGCCGCGGCAGAAGTCCGCGGCATCCTCGCCCGCAGCGAGCAACGGCGCGGCGTCGGCGACCGTGAAGTATGTCCCGGCGGGCTCCGACACGTCGAAGCCCGCCGTGCGCAGGCCTTCGCCCAGCTGATCGCGCTGGCTGCGCAGCGTGTCGGCGATGCCCGTGAAGAAGGCATCCGGCAGCGCGAGCCCGGCGGCGATGGCGTGCTGGAAGGGCGTGCCGTTGACGTAGGTGAGGAACTGCTTCACGGCGAGGACGGCGTCGACGAGCGGCGCGGGACCGGTGACCCAGCCGATCTTCCAGCCGGTCGCGGAGAACGTCTTTCCGCCCGACGAGATCGACAGCGTCCGCTCGGCCGCGCCCGGAAGCGTCGCGATCGGGGTGTGCGGAGCGCCGAACACGAGGTGTTCGTACACCTCGTCGGTGACGATGAGGGCGTCGCGACGCTCGGCGAGCCGCACGATCTCGGCGCGCACCTCGGCGGAGAACACCGCCCCGGTGGGGTTGTGGGGGTCGTTGACGAGGATGAGACGAGTGCGATCGGTGACGGCGCGCGCGAGGTCGCCGAGGTCGGGCTGGAAGTCGGGGAAGCGCAGCGGCACCGTGACGAGGCGCGCGCCGGCGAGTGCGACGCAGGCGGCGTATGCGTCGTAGTACGGCTCGAACACGACGACCTCGTCCTCGGGCGAGTCGATGAGGGCGAGGATCGTCGCGGCGAGCGCTTCGGTTGCGCCCGCGGTCACGAGCACCTCGCGTGCCGGATCGAGCGCGACGCCGTAGAAACGGTGCTGGTGGGCGCTGATCGCCTCGAGAAGCGTGGGGACCCCCCGCCCGGGCGCGTACTGGTTCTCGCCCGCGGAGATCGCGGCACGCGCCGCGTCGAGCACCTCTGCGGGGCCGTCCTCGTCGGGGAAGCCCTGCCCGAGATTGATCGCGCCGGTGTGGTGGGCGAGCGCTGTCATCTCGGCGAACACGGTGGGAGCGGCGACACCGTCGGGGGAGAGGAGGCCCGCGCCCTGGGCCGTGCGCCGCCAGGCGCCGGGAAGGTCTGGCATCGCGCCAGCGTACATCCCTCGTTCTTGCGGCATGCATAGGGTGAAGCAGGCGCGGCCATACGGAACACACAGAATCGCGCGCGATGCTGGACACGTCCTGCAGAAGAAGGAACCGATCATGAGCGACAACGTCCCCACCTCGAACACTCCCGAGCCGACCGACGAGTCCGTGCGTCCGCCGCTGCCGCCGCACAGCGCCGACGCCGCCGCACAGATGCCGCCCGTCGCGCCTCCGGCCCAGCCCGCCGCCCCGGCTCAGTCCGCCCCGCTGGCTCAGTCCGCGCCGGTGCACCCCGGTGCGGCATCCGCTCACCAGCCGTACGCCGCACAGACGCCCCCCGCACACGGGCAGGCCCCGTACGGAGGCTATGCCGCGCAGGCGCCGTACACCCCCCCGCGCGTGCCGACGTACGCGGAAGCCGCCGCGCAGTATGGGACGGCACAGCCCGGCCCGGCACAGCCCGGCTCGCCCACACACGCGACGCAGCCGACCGTGCCCTACGGGTCGGCCTTCGGCGGGGCCGCTGCCGCCCAGCCGTCCACCTCGTCGTCGACCACCCAGCCGTCGGCTCAGGCGTCGGGCAAGGGCGGTGCCGGCAAGGTCGTCGGGATGATGGTCGCCGCGGCGCTCGTCGGCGGCGCGGCGGGGATCGGGGGCGCCGCGGCGTGGGCCTCCTTCGTCCCGACCTCCCAGACCGTCGCGGTCGCGACCCCGCAGAACGTCACGGTCAACAACACGGACTCCGTCAACCAGACGACGGCGATCGCTGCGAAGGTGGTGCCGAGCGTCGTCACGATCGAGGCATCCTCAGGATCCTCTGGCGGCACGGGCTCGGGCGTCGTGCTCACGAGCGACGGCTACGTCGTCACCAACACGCACGTCGTGACCCTCGACGGTGAGACAGGGAACGCCAAGCTCTCCGTCACCGCCTCCGACGGCAAGGTCTACGCGGCGACGATCGTCGGCACCGACCCCACCTACGACCTCGCGGTCATCAAGCTCAAGGGGGCGAGCGGCCTCACGCCCAGCGAGTTCGGCGACTCGTCGAAGCTCAACGTCGGAAACCAGACGGTCGCCATCGGTGCGCCGCTCGGCCTTTCGAACACCGGGACCACGGGCATCGTCAGCGCGCTGAACCGGTCGATCCAGATCGCATCCTCGGCCGCGCCCAAGGGCGGCGACCAGCAGGACCAGTCGCCTCAGCAGGGGGAGCAGGACTCGCCGTTCCAGTTCGACTTCGGTCAGGGCCAGCAGCAGTCCGGCTCCGCCTCGATCTCGATCGCCGTCGTGCAGACGGATGCCGCGATCAACCCCGGGAATTCCGGTGGCGCGCTCGTGAACGGCGAGGGAAAGCTCATCGGCATCAACGTGGCGATCGCGTCGACGGGTTCGTCGAACGGCTCGGGCCAGGCCGGATCCATCGGCGTCGGGTTCTCGATCCCGTCCGACATCGTCAAGCGCATCTCCGACGAGCTCATCAAGGACGGTGCGGCGACGCACGGTCTGCTCGGCGCGACGGTTGGCAACGCCGCTGCGCAGGAGGGCGCGACGACCGCCGGAGCCTTGATCAGCGGGGTCACCTCTGGTGGCGCGGCCGCGAACGCCGGGCTCAAGAAGGGTGACGTCGTGACGTCCTTCAACGGCTTCCCGGTGACGGATGCCACGGACCTCACCGCCCAGGTGCGCGCACTCGCCGCCGGCAGCACGGCGAAGCTCGTCTACCTGCGTGACGGCCAGTCCGCCACCACGGAGGTCACGCTCGGGACGCTGACGGAATAGGCATCCCCGACCCGGACGCCACCCCGCGATAGGCTCGCGGGGTGGCGTCCTTCTCGTTCGGCGCCGGCAACGCCGGGAAGCTTCTGCGCATCCCGCTGTACGCGCTGGGACGCATCGCGACGGCGCTCGTGCCGCGCTCGCGCGATCTGTGGGTGTTCGGTTCGGCCGTGGGCCTCGCCGACGGGGCGTGGGCGCTGTGGGAGCACGCCCGGGCCGCGGGGGAGCGTGCGGTGTGGCTCACGGGATCGGCCGCCGACGACGAGGCGGCGCGGTTGCGAGGCATCCCCTTCGCCCGCAAGGGCACGCTCCGCGGCTTCCGGCTCACGGCGCGCGCGGCCGTCACGGTCGTGACGCACGGGTTCGGCGACGTCAACCGATACGCCGCGACCGGCGGGGTGATCGTTCAGCTGTGGCACGGCATTCCGCTCAAGCGCATCGGCCTCGACACGACGGCGACGACGGCGAGCCCCCTGCCCATCCTGCGCGGTCCCGCAGAGGCGCTCCTGTCCGCCCTGTACCGGCGCACGCAGGGCCGTATCCGCGTGCTGCCGGCCGCCTCGGAGCTCGTCCGCGGGAGGCTCGAGTCGGCGTTCGGGCTGCGCGGCACGCGCGTTCCCGTGACGGGGGAGCCCCGCACGGATGTCCTGACGCGCGGCACCGCGCAGGAGCGCCGCGCCCGGGCCCGCACACAGCTCGCGGAGCTCGTCGACGGCGTCGACGACGAGACGCCGATCGTCCTCTACGCGCCCACCTGGCGCGATGGCGCCGCGGACCCCGCCCTTCCCGGCGCCGACGACGTCGCGGCCCTCGTCGACGCGCTCGATGCCGCGGGCGCGCTTCTCCTCATCCGTTCGCACCACCTCGGCTCCGGGGACTACGCGGCCCTCCAGGGCGCTCGCACGCGGGCGCTCGGCAGCGACGTGGTCGCCGATGTCACGCCGCTCCTTCCGGGCATCGACGTCCTCATCACGGACTACTCGTCGCTCGCCTACGACGCGGCGTACGTGCCCGTCCCGACGGTCTTCTTCGCCTCCGACCTCGACGACTACGCGCGCTCGCGCGGGTTCTACGGAACGTATGCCGACGTCGCAGGAGCGGACCCCGCGCGCACGTGGCGTCAGCTCGCCGGCGACCTGCGTGCGACGCTCACGGAGCCCGCCGAACGCGCCCGACGCGCGGACACCGCGGCAGCGTTGAGCGCGCGCGTCCACGCCTACGCGGACGGTCGCAGCACCGAGCGCGTGTACCGCGAGATCAAGCGCATCCAGGCATCCGCCGCACCCATCGAGAGGGCCCCATGACGATCACCGCACGCCTCGACGACGACGCCGTGCCGACCCTCGTGCTCTCGGGGAAGGGGGCGCGGCCCCAGCGGGTGACGCTCACGGGGCGGCGCGCGGAGATCGCCGCGCGCCTGGCCGGGCGGGGGGCGACCTGGACCGCTCGGCTGCCGCTCGAGGCGGCGCGGTGGGGCAGGCCGGCCCTGCCCCTCCCGAGCGGCGAGTACACGTTGAGGATCGTCGACGCCGACGGCGCCGAGGGCTCGGTGGATGCCTCCGCCCCCGCACTCCTCACGGCGACGATGCGCGCGGAACTCGTGTCCGGGACGCTCGACGTCCGGCCGCCGCTCGACCCCGCATACGAGACGGGTGAGGGGCAGTCCGCGCTGGAACGCCGCTATGCGACGCGTCCGCGGGGCCTCGAGAACGCCGTCTTCTTCGAGAGCTTGTACGGACGCAACGCCGGCTGCAACCCGCGCGCGATCGACCGGGAACTCGCGCGCGTCGCCCCGAACGTCACGCGGTACTGGAGCGTCGTCGATCTCTCGGTCGCGGTGCCGGACGGTGCGATCCCGGTGGTCGAGGGGACGCCGCAATGGTGGCGCGCGCGGGGGAGCGCCCGACTGCTCGTCGTCAACGACTGGCTGCGTCGCCGGTACGCGCGCCGCAGCGGGCAGGTCGTGCTGCAGACATGGCACGGCACGCCGCTCAAGCGCCTCGCGCTGCACCGCCCCGGGTTCGACCCGCGGCGCATGCTCGCCGTGCTGCGGGAGAGCCGGCGGTGGGACGTGCTCCTCGCCCAGAACCCCTACGGGGAGCGGATCCTCCGGAAGGCCTATGCGTTCCTCCGCCGGCCCGTGTGGGTCGAGGGGTATCCGCGCAACGACGTGCTCACGACCGGTGACGGAGCGGCGACGCGGGCGGCCCTCGGGATCGCCCCCGGCGAGCGGGTCATCCTCTACGCACCCACGTGGCGTGACGATCGCGACGAGATCGTCGACTTCCTCGACCTGGCGCGTCTTGCGGCGGACACGGGCGCCGTCATCCTCGTCCGTGGCCACTCGCGCACGATCCTCCCCGGCTCGGATGCGCACGGAGAGCGGGTGATCGACGTGACGGCGTACCCCGACATCGCCGAACTGCTGGTCGTCGCGGACGCCCTCGTCACGGACTACTCGTCCGCCATGTTCGACTACACGGCGACCGGTAAGCCGATCGTCTTCTTCACGCCCGACCTCGAGCACTATCGCGAACAGCTGCGCGGCTTCTACTTCGACCTCGCGGCGTACGCGCCGGGCCCCATGGTCTCGACCCAGGACGCGCTCACCGAGGCGCTCGCCGCCGAGACCGTCCCCGCCGAGTATGCGGAACGATATGCGACGTGGCGGCAGCGCTTCAACGCTCGTGACGACGGCCACGCGAGCGAACGGGTCGTCGCGCGCATCCTGGATCAGGGGTTCGTCGAGCGGGGCTGACGGGCGCACCGGTCAGGCATGACCGGATGGGCAGGTCCGGGCAGCGGCGTTCGGGCAGCGGCGTCAGGGCAGCGGCGTGTTGCGATGCAGGCGCGACGTGTCGATGTTCTCACGCGCCCCGCTCACGGCCCCGACGAGGAATCCCGCGCCCCACGCGAGGTGCATCGACGGGATCACGACGAGCGCCCACAGCCGCTCCCGCCATCCCGGCCCCGCACGCCTGCTTGCGGCGTACGCGCCGACGAGGGCGAGGTATGCCGCGAGCGGCACATAGACGAGGGATGCCACGATCGACGGGGCTCCGCGCAGAACGCCGGTCAACTGCAGGACCCCCACGACGATCGCGAGCGCGACGACGCCGAGGAGGGCGGGAGGCGCGAAGAACCGCAGCGAGTTCCGCCTGCCGTAGCGGCGGACGAGTTCTCCGCGCCACGTCCCGGTCGAGCGGAACTGCCGGACGAGCCGGGTCCATCGCTCACGCGGCCAGTACGTGACGGCGAGCGCGGGGTCGAACCAGACGCGATACCCGGCGCGACGGATGCGGAGGTTCAACTCCCAGTCCTCGCCGCGGCGGATGGTCTCGTCGAAGGGCCCCACTTCATCGAGCACGCTCCGGCGCATGACGCCGAGATACGCCGATTCCGCCGGGCCGTCCGCGCCGCCGGAGTGATAGGCGCCGCCGCCGAGGCCGACGGGGGAGTTGTAGGCGCGGGCGACCGCTCGCTGGAAGGGCGTGCGCCCCTCGGCGCGCATGACCCCGCCGACGTTGGCCGCCCGCGTGCGGGTCAGAGTGTCGAGCGCCGTCGCGGTGTAGCCCGCGTCGAGCGCCGAGTGCGCGTCCACCCGGACGATCGTCGGATGCCGCGCCGCGCGGATCGCGAGGTTCAGGCCGATCGGGATGTCGGCCGCGGGGTTTCGGAGGAGGCGGATGCGCGGGTCGTCCGAGGCGAATCGCTCGGCGATGGCATCCGTGCCGTCCGTCGACGGTCCGAGGGCGAGGATGAGCTCCATCGGGCCGACGAACTCCTGCGCGAGGACGCTCCGGACGGCCACGGCGAGGTAGCGCTCTTCGTTCAGGACGGGCATGACGAAGCTGACCCCGGCATCCGGCGACGGGACGGGGGCATCCCTGTGGCCGGCTGCGACATCGTGCATGGCTCCGATCCTTTCACGCCCGGAGCCGGCAGACGGAGCATCGGTAGGCTGGGGCGGTGGGTCTCCTCTCCGACGGGCGCAAAGCCGCCGCACTCGTGCGCAAAGCCCTGCGCAACCGCGTCGCCGCGCGTGAGGTGCGGGCGACCCTCGCGGCGCAGGGCCCCCACACCGCCGGCGGGTTCCGCGTTGCGGTGTACTTCGCCGACGGCGAGGTCAACATGTACCAGATCCGTCAGTGGTACAAGCCGCTCGCGCACCTCGCCCAGACCTGGCCCGTCGTGGTGCTCGCGCGGAACCCGACCGGCGCACGGGCTATCCTCGCCGACGGGGGGATCCCCGTCGCTTTCGTGCCGACCGTCCGTGACCTCGAACGCTACATCGCGACGCAGGACATCGCTGTCGTGCTCTACGTGAACCAGAACACGCGGAACTTCCAGATGTTCCGTTACGGCCGCCGGTGGCATGTGTTCATCAACCACGGCGAGTCCGACAAGATGTACATGACCACCAACCAGTTCAAGGCGTACGACTTCGCGTTCGTCGCCGGTGACGCGGCGCGTGCGCGGCTCTCCCGCGTGCTGTGGGACTACGACCTCGATGCCCGCACGATCGAGATCGGCCGCCCGCAGGCGGACTACTATTCGGGCACGCTGCCGTACACGCCCGACGAGCGCACCGTGGTGCTGTACGCGCCGACGTGGGAGGGCGACCGCCCGTCCGCCCACTACGGGTCGATCCGTTCGCACGGGGAGGCGATCGCGGCCGCCGTGCTGGCATCTCCCGCGCACCGGCTGATCTACCGGCCGCATCCGCGTTCGGGTGTGGTCGATGCGGCCTACGGCGCCGCGCACCGGCGCATCGTCGGTGCGATCGAGGCGGCGAACGCGGCGGATGCCACGGCGCACCATGTCTACGACAGTGCCCCCGACCTCGGCTGGCAGCTCGCGGCCGCCGACGTCGCGGTCGTCGACATCTCCGCGATGGTCTACGACCGTCTCGCCGCCGACCGGCCGCTGATGGTCACGCGACCGGTCGATCCCGCGGCGGTCGTCGACACCCACGGGTACCTCTCCGATGCCGAGTGGCTGACCGCGGAGGCGTCGGTGACGTTCCTCACCGAGGCGGAGCGCGTGCTGTCCGATCCGGATGCCGTCGGCAAGCTCGAAGGCTGGGTGCGTCACTACTTCGGCGATACCGCGCCCGGCGCCGCGACCGCGCGATTCGAGGCCGCGGTCGCGACCCTGATGGCGCGGTGGCAGGCGTGGCACGCGGCGACCGGCGAGGATGCCGCGGAGGGTGCCGGCGACGACGCGGAACTCGACGATGACTGAGCGCGCTCAGTCCTCGGCCAGTCGCTCCACGGCGGCGAGGGGGATCGAGAGCCAGCCGGGACGGTGGCGAGCCTCGTAGATCGCTTCGTAGACGGCCTTCTCCAGTTCGAGTGCGGCGAGGAGCGGGCCGCCGGCGGCGCCGGGCATGGCCGCGGCGTAGCCCGCGAGGAACGCGGTTCGTGCGGCATCCGCCCAGGCGAGGACGGCCGGCACCGACGGCGGTCCCTCCTGCAGCACCGATCCGGCGACGTAGTCGAACGAGCGCAGCATGCCCGCGATATCGCGGAGAGCGAGGTCGGGTTCGCGCCGCTCCCCGATGGGCCGCATCGGCTCGCCTTCGAAGTCGAGGAGGACCCAGCCGCGCCCGGGCACCTGGAGGACCTGCCCGAGGTGATAGTCGCCGTGAATGCGCTGCAGGTCGGGCCAGTCGACGCCCATGGCATCCGCGTAGCACGCGCGGATCGCCGCCTCATGGGGGCGGAGCGCGGGCACTTCGACGAGCGCGATGTCGAGGCGTCGCAGCCAGGCGGCGGCCACGGTCTCGCGAGCGGTGCCGGTCGCGGGCCGCGTCGGCAGAAGCCGCGCCAGGTCGCGATGGACGTCCGCCGTCGTCCGTCCGAGGTCCGCGGCGGCCGCGGTGAAGTCCGTATCGTCGGCCGCGGCGCCCAGCGCGACGCGCCAGGCATCGGAGACGCCGGGGAAGAACTCCTGCGCGAACGCAAGCGACCCCGAGGCGATGTGCGCGCCGACGAGCGGGTCCGGCCAGGATCCCGTGACGGCGCCGATCACCGCGGGGACGTGGCTCGACCCGGCATCCGTGAGCACTGTCTGAAGCTCGATGTCGGGGTTCGTGCCTTCCTCGACCTGACGGAAGACCTTGCAGATGACGGGTCGACCCGCGGTCGGGTGGAAGATGATCGACGTGTTCGACTGCTCGCCGCGCAGCACCTCCGCCGTGGCTTCGACGCCCGGCGCGATCTGCCGCATCAGGGCGCTCGTGAAGGCGGGATCGTGCGGACCGTCGAGGAGAGTCATCCCGTCGGAGGTCGTGCCGATGACGGCGGCGCTCGGCGCGGGCGAAGGGTCGTGGCGCACGACGACCGGCACCTGATAGACGACCGGGCGGTCCGTCGCATCATCGGCGATGAGCAGGACCGACACCTCGGCATCCGGCGCGGCACCGTCCATGGGGATCTCCGCCAGCAGGCGCAGCCGCGCAGTCCCGCCCGTCGCGGCGAACCAGCGCTGGCGGGGCACCCAGTCGATGAGGAGGGGGAGTGCGTGATGCATGTGCACAGGGTAGCGGCGAACGTCGCGCCAGCGGCGCTGTGGGCGCGACGTGCCGCTGTCAGTCGCCGTCGCCGTCGGCGTCGACCTGGACCTCCGCCGCGAGGAGTTCGGTGGGCACGGAGAAGGAGATGCCGGCAGTGCCGAGGACACCGAGGTCGTCGGTCGCGGGCGGCAGGATCTCCCCGGGAACGCGCGGCTCCCAGGGCTCGCTGGGAAGGCCTGCCCACTCGTTCGGCTCTTCGGGACGGCTCTGGAACACACCCATATGTCCATTGTGCGCCTTCCCGGGCACGCGGTCACTGCTCCGGGGGTGCCGATTCCTTCTCGACGCCGCGCTTCGGTCGCACGGCCGCGATCGTGCGGCGTCCACCGGCACCGATCGCGGCCCCCACCCTGCGGGCGGTGCCGAATGCGGCCGCCTCGAGTCGAGATGCGCCGGGGCGTGGTTCGAGCTCGGTCGGGTACTGCACAGGCACCACCCCGAACGCCTTGCGCGATCCGATCACGACGCGGCGACCGAGGAGGTGATTGCCGGTGCCGCCGATCGCCGCACCGATGCCGAACGGGAGCGCCTTGCCGATCACCGACGCGCTGCCCTTGGCGGCGAACTGATGGATGAACGCGCCCTTGAGCCGGTCGAGCAAGGGGCCGACGGCCGCGCGGGGGAGCGACTTCGTGATCGTCTCGCCCCAGTACGCCGACCGTGTGCCGCCCTTGCCGACGGCCTGGCGGCTCAGCTGGGCGACGAGGTCGACGCCCTCCTGGCCCAGCATGAGGGTGAGCACGAGCGCGCGGGCACGGTCGGGGTTCTCGACGGGGATGCCGTGGAGTTCGGCGAGCGACTGGGCGAACAGCGCTGTGGCATCCAGGAACCCGATCGTCTCGACGCCGGAGAGCGCGAGGGTGACGCCCGTGCCGATGCCGGGGACGACCGCGGTCGCGCCGACGGCCGCGCCGCCCGTCGTGACGGCGGCGAGGTAGCGACGCTCGAGCATCCGTACGATGTCCGCCGTCGAGGCGTTCGGATGCCGCAGCCGGATGCTGCGGAGATGCGCGACCACCACGGGTCGCTGCACGCGCAGCACCCCGTCGAGCGCACGGATGGCGGCGGGATGCTCCGAGGAGCCCTGCGGCGGCAGACCGCCGTCCCACGGCGAGTCGTCCGGCATGGAGTGGATCCGGTGGACCTTCGCCATGGCAGCGGGCGTCAGCGGCGGATCAGACGAACTGGTTCGCGCGTTCGAGGTCTTCGGCGAAGTCGACCTCGACGGCGTACAGGTCGGAGATGTCCAGCGGCTCGACGAGCAGCCCGTTCTCGATGATCGCGAGTTCGAGCCCGCGCTCGAAGTAGTCCTGGTCGCCGACCCGGCCGAGCTGCGTGATGAGTGCGTGCTTGTCGGCGCTCGAGATGTAGTTGATGCCGACGGCCTCGCCGATGCCACCCCGGACGACCTTGGAGAGTTCCTTGATGTAGCCCTCGGCGGTGACGGTGTACTTGACCTCTTCGTCGCTGACCTTGGCGGTGTTGACGGTGACGAACGACTGGTCGCGTTCGATGAGGGCGACGGCACGGCCGAGTACGCGCGGGTCGAAGACGACATCGCCGTTCATCCAGAGGACGCCGCCCCGGCCCGTGGCCTTGAGGGCGCGGAGCAGGCTCTTGGAGGTGTTCGTCTGGTCGTAGCGGTCGTTGTGGACGTAGTCGACGTGCGGGAACGCGTCGATGATGGTCTCCGCGCGGTAGCCGACGACGGTCGTGATGCGCGCGTGCGTGCCGAACGCGGCGCGGATGTTGTCGTGCTGCTGGCGCATGATCGTGCGCCCGTCCTGCAGTTCGGTGAGGGACTTGGGCAGACTGCGACCGAGACGCGAGCCCATTCCTGCGGCGAGGATGACGGTCTGAAGGGTCAAGGGGTGCTCCTGGAGGATTTTGTTCACTGTCTGTTCGACGAGTGGACACTCCTTCGTGCCGTCGGACATGGTAGCGAAGCTGCCTGGGAATCCTTGGGAAGTGCCCGGTCTGTTGCCTTTTTGTGATGTTCTTGGGAATGTGTCGCGCCGCGCAACACCCCCCGCGAGAGTCGGTCGCGCTTGGTAGGTTGGAGGGGTGACCGCCGCTCTGCCGATCCCCCAGAACGAGGACGGAGGACTCGGTCCGGCGGTGCCTCCGTTGCCGACGGTGAGCGCAGCGGATGCCGCGGCGACGCCCCCTCGGTCGACGTCGCCGACGAAGAAGCGCACGCCCGGAGCGGCACGCCCTCCGCGACGCCCCGCGGCGAAGCCTGCGGCCGCTCCGGCGACCCCGGCGAAAAGCGATGCGGACAGCGCGGCGGCGGCGGAGGAGGCATCCCCTCCGGCAGCCGCGCCGCCCCCGGTGCCAGCGAAGCGCCCGGCGCCGCCCGCCAAGAAGCGCGCTCCCCGCACGGCCAAGGCCACGCCGCCCCCGCCGCCCGCCGTTCCCGCCGCCGTCGCGGCGGCACGTCTCGACGCCGAGGCGCACGCTGTGCCGGTCGACCTGCCGCCTGTTCCCGCCCTCCCTGAGGTCGTCGATGTGCCGGCGGTTCCGGACGTGCCGCCGATGCCGGGGCCTGTCGCGACCGATGAGCCGGCTCCCGAGGACGTGCCGGATGCCGCGGCGGAGCCCGAGATCGTCGACGAGGTCGAGGCCGCCGTCGATCCCAGCATCGTCGTCGAGCCTGAGCCTGATCTCGCGACGGTCG
>ERZ781399.2860-NODE-2860-length-13672-cov-5.127781_pt1 | contig 13672 bp, 13 predicted proteins | sample MGYA00511014_ERZ781399 | MGnify/ENA primary metagenome ERZ781399 (study PRJEB29847, sample SAMN06458254) | wastewater metagenome | isolation source: Wastewater bioreactor | place: South Africa: Cape Town | study: EMG produced TPA metagenomics assembly of the...
TTTGTCTACATAAATCTTCGGGTAGCTCATACCAACTAGGTGCTGTATTCGGTTCAACTTGAACAATAATTGGCAAGACATCCCATTGTGTTCGTTTATCTTCTGGCTTATTCCACCCGAGTCTCATTGCTATTCGTGTTAATTCTTGATTAGCTGGATCGCCTAGTAAAGATCCATCGGATTGTTCATAACAAGCATAACGAAAATATTGTGGCGACCAACAACGTGATTTCGGATCAAAAATAAGAGCTGACGCTTTTAATGCACCGTTATTGTAAGCAAAACGTATATATTTGCAAATTTCTTCGAACATTTGATCGTTTGTTTGGACATGACGAGCGTCGACTATTTCTAATTTACGCCAATATAATCGATTGATACAACGAGCTGAATTTCGCCAAGCTAGTTGAGCACCATAAGTAATTTCCTTAATTGTTTGTTTATATGTTCCAGTTTTCTTAATTTCTGAATCAATATCTTTCAATCGTTGTTCATATTCACTGTCTGGTGTTTGATTATCTTTATGGTAGATCGAAAGAAATTCGTCAGCTTCTTTTTTCACATAATCCGGTGATTTCAGATCGAATTCGTCAATGATTTTCTCATTGGCTAACATATTTTGATGAGCATGTGGAGCAATCGATGCAAATGTTGATGTACAAACATTATGCCGACAATCATGATATCCATTTGATTGAGGACCAGCTACTTCAACTGTTTCGTTTGTTTGATAATTTCGAAGTTTAAAAGCTTTACATTTAGGCGCCCAAGTTAAATCTCCATTTGTAGCTGTTTGAGCAAATGCACAACTATCAACCATCTCGAAATAAAGATAAATAAAGCTTCAGCCGAATTTTTTTTCTGTCCTATATATTACCAATCATCAGTATCATTCCCAATCATCGATATCGAGGTAGTGTACGTAAAGACCAATGAATCATCAACTAGTAACTGATTGGTTCTTTTAGTATTTTCTTTCCTTTCATTTCTGTCAAGGACAAATTATGCATTTCACATGATTCTTAATATTACTAAGTTACTTGAGGAAAAACAAAATGGTCTGTTCCAAATTTGAAACACTTCCAGTCGAATTAATCGTTGAAATAGGTGATTATCTTGATGGATGTGATTTCTATAAATCATTTCATGGATTGAATCATTGTATTGATCAAATACTGGAGTAAATATATGTTTTTTTCTTCTCAACTAAATCTAAAAGAAGATATTTTTATTTTTAGTCAACAATGTCGACGTTTTTATGTTAATTTTACGAAAATTTCGAAGAATAATTTTGATTCATATTGTAAATCTATTTTACCACGTATATGCCATCGAATTATTTCATTAACATTATGTGGTAATAATTCATCGAGACCCGGTCAATTTTCGTTGTTATTTTCTACTTTTTCAAATAATTTTCCCAAATTGGAATCATTAAAATTGTTTGATTATTCGAAAACTGATGTTGAACTTCTTCTATCAGAATTAAATCATTTGACTCATCTCAAATATTTATCAATCGGAAATTTTCAACGTTTAATGCCACATCCAATTAATCGAAATGAATTATTCAATGAAAACATTGTATTTCCTGAAAATTTAACTCATTTGGCATTTCCTCATATAATCTCAGATACATGGTTTGCAAAATCCAATCAGCTAACATCAAAAATACAACGAATGCATGTACATTTCATTTATATGAATTGTTTGATCTTATTTCTACAAAAATTTCCTTATTTAACACATTTAACAGCTGTTCTTAGTGGTGATAATACGAATAATGTTTTTGAAGATAAGAATATCTTTCAATCATTATCATCATTACGATATTTGAATGTTAATATAACACCAAGTGTGAGAATATGAAATTATTTATTTAATAATTAGTAGTTTGATTTTACACTTTAGGTAAAATTCGATCAATTTGGTTTATTTCTTGAAAAAGTACCTCAACTTCGTAGTTTATCAGTCGAAACACTTAATCCTGACGTATCATTTTTTCAAGGTCATGAATGGGAAAGAATTTTGCCATTGAATCTATGTTCGTTTCATTTCGATATAACAAGAACAGATCCATTCGATTTAAATCCACAAGAATTACTTAACTCATTCAAAAATCAATATTGGTTATCTCGTCATTGGCTCGTAAATTGTCATTTACGTGATCAAGGTCGATACTTTCGTTTATTCACAGTTCAATCGCCTCTCATTTCAATTCTCTATTGGCCTGATGATGAAATTCCACTTGAATCATCGACTAATTCTATTCGATATCCTCATGTTAATCACATGAAACTTTGGTGGAATTTATCAAAATCAACAAATTCGATATGTCCGAAAATCGATTCGATTGAATTGTACGGCGCAGGAGCAGGAGCTTCTCCACAGGAATCTATTGATTCAAATGTTTATCAAATATTACAAACTTCATCACTTGAACATCTTATAATTGATGATGATATACCAATAACACCAAAAAGATTTGGATCGATTTTTGTTAAATCATCATCAAATATTCACATATTAACTTGTTCTGCGAATTGGTTACGTCAATTATTTGATGATAGACAAAATGAATGGATTTGTTTATTATTAACGAAACGAATTCGAAAATTAATTATTAGTAATGATAATTATCAGCCAGATCTTATCTCGAATGATCTGATTTCATTTTGTCGAATATTTATTAATTTACACGAAATAACAATTCATTTAGAAACAATCGAACATCTTTGTTTTCTGCTTAACATATTAACACAATTAACAATGGCAAGAATTACATTACCAAATAGTATCATAGAAACAATCGATTTTAATCAATGGATTCAACAAAATACAATACTCGAAAATTTTCTTCTTCAACAGGATTTAAATACTTGCATATTAATATTATGGATAGAACCTAATTCAACGACGAATTTAGGAGAAATTCGAATGCAAAATCAAATATTCAATACTATTGGACTTGATGACTTATGATTCAAATCATGATTCATATTTTGCGTTTTAATATAAATGTGAGAATATTCCCTTTCCCTTATATATATATATATATAATACGGTATATGTGTTATGTACCAATAAAAATGACTAAAAAACTATTTTTCATCCGTTTATTTACGTGTTTGTTCAGTGCTTGTTTAACAGCATCTCGTCATAGACGTGATATTAACTGGAATGACAATAATTGGGCTATGTCATGTGATTTTTTCAATAATGATTTTGCTAATATTCAGACTACTGCAGAACTTTGTGGTCCAACGTGTGAAAATACACCGGAATGTACACATTTTACTTGGACAGAATGGAATGATGGTACTTGTTGGATGAAACAAGGTGCGATTACAAAAGATGATGCTTTTCCTACGAATGATCCTACCATGGTCTGTGGTATATTGAATCGTGATGAAACAACTAGGTATAGAATAGAAAATCGACAATGAAACTATACGTAGTCGTTATTTTTCTTGTAGAATTGGTAAACGAGGTTTTGGTTGGCCTTTTGGAAATAATCAAGACTTACTAAGGAATCTTGAGGGTGGAAAGATTGCCTGGATTTATAATTGGTCACCTTATCAAATCAGTGTTTCGAATGCAGAATTTGTTCCTATGATATGGAGTTCGAAAAAAGGTCTCGATGCAAATGAATTTTTCGAACAAGTAAAAGACGCTAAAGTCGTACTTGGCTTTCAAGAACCAGATAGTGCTAGTCAATCAAATATGTCTCCTGTTGAGGCAGCGCAAGCTTGGCAAATATTTCTAGAACCACTTCGAGCTCGTGGTATTCGACTTGGTTCACCAGCTATTACTTCTACCGACACAGGTTTACTATGGATGAGTGAATTTCTCGAAGAATTAAATAAAATCGATTGTCATATTGATTTTCTTGTTCTACATTGGTATGGCCGAAGTGTAGATAATTTTATTGACTGGATTACATTGGCTCATACACGTTTTGGAGATGAATATCCTATCTGGATAACTGAGTTTGCATGTGCTTCTTTCGACTCAAATCAAGTTATTTCTCAAGAGGAAGTCAATGCATTTATGCAAGAGAGTATTACAAAACTTGAATCCTTGTCTTGGATAGAACGTTATGCATGGTTTGGATTCGACTTTGGAGAAGCAAATGCAGCCAATAATTTGTTTGAATCAAATGGTCGTCTCACTCAATTAGGTCAGAGTTATATTCATGACATTTAATACTCTATCGAAACATATCTTTTTCGAAATAAAAAATACGATTGATTATAGCTGGAAATTGTTGTACGAGGTAATCGGTACCACCATTATTACAATGACTTTTATAACAATTACCTGTTGAACAGTTACTACCAGTGATTATACTTCCTTCATAGTCAGGATCGCATGTGTGTGTACACCAAAGAGTCCAATCTGTATAGTTTATTGTTGCCTTTTCAAAACTAAGATTTTTCATTAGAAGCATCGACATCTAATACAAGCGATGGATTTGTTTTTCTTGCTGTATAAGTATAGGCTGCTAGATTCTGTACAGGTGATTGTGAACAAGAATATGCTAAATTAATTATGCATTTCAATATAAACAATGAAGTGAACAATAGTACTTTATTACTTGTAGTTACAACTGTAGATGTAGAAGTTGTTGTTATTGACGTTTCATTTTCTATATAATTAACAAGGAAAATTTTTTGAGAAGATGCTATATTTGTAATTTACTTAGTGGTATTCGTGTTCCAGTCATGACAATCATGGATGTAGAATATGAGTCAGTTGACATGTTTGCGTTGTAATACAACGTATCATCACTATATAACTCGCATAGAAAAGTTAAATGATCATAAGTTGCAGCATAACAGGAAGTTGCGCCTAAGCAAACTATTTGGCATTTGTGAATATTGATTGTAATGGCAGAAAGAAATGGAAAACAAGTCATGTTTACAAACATGGTGATTGATTTTATATTTTGTGAAGTTGATTGTTATAAAGAAGAAATGTGATCAATAAGAATTTTAGGCACGTCATCAGATATCAAAGAGTCCGAACTGTTGTGATATATAATAACCAAATGGTATTTACCAAATGAAGTTCAATGTTTTTTATATTATTTTTATATATTTAATACGTTTTCTCTTCTGAAGAACTCTGAAGTGATATATCACTTTAATGAAAACTCCATTTCTAATGTTTTCCAGTATAATATCGATAAAAGTGCAGAGTTCTTGCTTAGTTTACATGAGGACATGTACGTACAAACATATATTTGGATATTTTAATGTAAAAGAGATTCTTCAATCCTTTTCAAATCTTAATTCGTTCATAACATCATGTATATTCGATCGACATCATCAAATTCATATGCAGTTTGATCATGAAATGTCTTCGCTTCCGGATCAATATTCTCCTGAACAAGTTATCTCGGCTCATATTAAACAAGTTATTATTCCAATTGGTACATTTATTAATCTAAGATCACTTATCATTGCTTATAAACATGATTGGAAAGATAACTGTCTCATAATGATCAAGGAGGTTAGAAAATTGAAAACTGAATGCATTGGATGTTTAGTATGTTGTGTGTTTATTTAGATTTCGAAATTATCTCAATTGATCAATTTTGAATTGGTATCAATTGGTTATAAATCAACTTCAACTGATAATGAAGCTATTGACTGTGCTTTAAGTCATTCTTCTCTTCAACGATTTATTCTATTGGCAGATTATTCGAATCCAAAGTTTTGTGCTTGGCGTAAAAAATCATCACTCAAAATGAGATTCGCTGGACCTTCGTTGTTTAATTCAATGGCTTTATTGTCAACTCCTCAATATCATATCAAACATTTAAATATTCAATTCAAAATTTGGTCATTGCATTCACTTGCAAAATTGCTATCTGCTCTACCTTCATTAGTTACAATAAAAATCGGAGGTATCGACTGTTTCCATGTAGACAGTTGGTTAAATATCGATGTACGGAACCAAATATTTGAAAGTTTGCCCTCATTAGAACAAGTCAACATCGCAATTTGGCTTGCTCTTCGAATCGAAACCAAAAAAGAGGCCGTCGAAAATTTCACTGAATCGGTGGAAAACAAATTTGAAAAATGCAAACGAGTAAATCTCAAGGTTGGCAAACGAAATCAAAGACCATACATTGGCTATCTAGAAGTTAGTGCGTCACTTAACATGAACTAACCTGTTGTCAAATTAAAAAAAAGGAAAAAAAACATTTTTTTTGCTTCTATTCTTGTTCTACAAAATAAATTCATTGTTTGATTGTCTTTCTATAATAACAACGAATAGTTGCATCAATTTTTATATTGTAAACCTTAGATCGTCATTAGTCTTGAATTAATAACGTAAAAATTTTTGAATTCGATGATTATTCGAATCGGCTACGTACAGATTCAGTTGACTGTCAAGTCGAACAGATCTAGGCCAACTAAGTTTCGTAGCAGTACTATCATTTACACCAGTCATTCCTGCAATAGTTGTACCATTCAATTGTCCAATTTGATAGAATTGAATACGATTATTATCTCGATCAGCTACATACATATTATTCATGGAATCAAAAGTCGCTTCCATCGGCCTATTAAGACCTATTGATGACACACCAGCGGATCCATTTGCATTACCTGCAGCAATAGTCCAATTACTTTGACCTAATGTAAATTGAACGATATTATGAACACCGTAATTAGCAACGACAAGATTGTTTGTCAACAAATCCATGTGTAAACCGATAGGAGAATATAATTGTTCGTTAGATGTACCTGCACCACGACCACCGAATACTAATGTACCTGAGAGACTACCAGGTGCATAGGACATGACACGATGATTATAAAAATCAGCAATATAAAGTGTACCAGATGTTGGATGAAGAACAAGACCATAGGGAAAATTCAATCGATTACTGGAATTACCAGGAGAATCTATAAAATATTGTAAAATAAATTTTATTCGTCGTAATAAATAACAGAAGTCATTATATTTTACTTGATATGCCAGCTACTGTTGTAGCATTCATAGCGCCATACGGCCAAAATTGTATTCGATGATTGTTTGCATCAGATACGTAAAGATTTCGATTTGAGTCAAGTACTAATCGTATCGGTTTATTTAATTGAGATGGAGATGAACCGAGAATTCCCGTTCCAGCTATTGTTTGACCAGTCGTAGTACCTAGCCGATACTTTTGAACTCGATGATTCAAATAATCAGCAACGTAAAGATTATTTTCGTAATCGAATATGACATCCAACGGCGTATCAAGTTGATTACTTGAATTACCTGGACTTGCAGAAGTACCAGCGACAGTTGTACCTGTTGAATTCCAACGAAGAATAGGTGCTGTAACTATAATACGTATATTAAAAACAAAATACGTAGAAGATTGAACTATGTTTACTTGGTGTTTTCTTTGTTTTTGATTGTGATTTAACTAAGAAAACAAACACGATAGTTATGATGATTAAAAGAAGTGAAAGTACGATTGTAGATATGATGATCGGTTTATATTTTTTAATTTTTCGATTTCGATGATGATATTTTGTCATACCATGACGATCGGTCGATTTTTGAAGTTTGGAATCACTCCAAGCATTGGAATTTCGATCATCATGATCATGTGTTTGTGCAGAAAAATGATCAGATCGATGAAGTTTAGTAACAGTAACGGAAGTTACGGTTCTTTTGTCAATGGATGTATTTCTTGACTTTCCTCGAGTTCGGTCATGTTTAACATCGGTAATCCTACTTGATGATCGACACGATATATGGATAATTTTATTTCGTCGTTGTTTTGGAATATCTGAGTTTGGAGTCTATATATATAGTTAGAGCAAACACGATCGATAAGAATGTTCGCATTTTTTTCTCACATTCAACTTACTTTTCTTTGCGACACCATTCGAAAGCGTAATATTTCTCAGTGCAAATCACAACATTTCTCCTTGTGCAATATTTATTATGAAATTGTTTGATGAGACATGCCTAAGGCTTTATTGATGAAATCCATAAATTACATATTTTTATACCAAAGAAAACCTTCGTATTTCACAACGCAATAACAATTCATTACTTTCAATAGGAATGATCATATATATGATACTGACAGTATATCATTGCTAATACGTCAATGATTTTTCTGCTTTAATCGTAAATATTTGCTTTAGGCACAAAATGAGCATAATAAATGCAGTATACATTTTCAAAAAAAGGTCGTAAAATGACTTTTTTTCTTTCCTCTTAATCTTGTCAAAGAACCTTCTGTATCGTATTCAAGTATACATAACACTTCCGTGTGCTTGTCACTGATACGTTTGTGCTATTCGTTCTGTTCTTTTTTTTTATTCATTTGGGCAATACATATATTTTAGATGGTTCGACGATTTCATCATTTATTTTTTCGAATTCTCTTCATTTTAACAATATTATTGATCGTAATATTCACGGGGTTTTCCTTACCAAAATCTCGTCGATTTGTGACTGTTGAAAATTCACAAAACACGATCGATGTAGAAAATTTGAATGCATTGATAAAAATCAAGATCGAAGCAAATATGTCACCTGATCTTCAACTATTTACTAAAAATAATCTCGAACAGATTAACCATTATGGTGCAATGTCAGCTGCAGCAGTTAATATTCAAATTGCAAAGAACGAATCGCTCATATTCGTTTTTACTCGTGTATGGTATTCAAAAATTGCTTGTCTTTCAGCTTGTAATCTTGATCGAAGTTATCTCTATGCTGAAGTATTAACAAATGATTATCAACCAACCACTTATAATATGAGTTTAGCAAATGGGGAAATTCTTCGATTTCCTTCTATTCTTAATATTAGTACAGTTGAAGTTAATGGATGCTGTCTTGGACCAGAAGATCCACGCATTATTGTTAACGAAAATAATCAAATCTTGATTAGTTTTAATATGATTGATATCGATAAAAAACGAAAAATTTGGTTCTATGATATTTTCAATCATCGTCAAATACCATTGACAATTTCTGATCATTCACTACTTAACGTAGTAAAAAACTGGAGTCCATTTATAAAAGATAATGAATTATATTTTATTTATTCTTACAATCCTCTCAAGATTTTACAATGTTCAACTGAACAAGGATCATGTCATTTTATTCTGAAAAATCAAACTACGAATCAAATTAGTAGTTTACGAGGCGGAACACAACTTGTTCGATTTCGTAATAGTAATTATTATGTTGGTATTGCTCGTACAACAATTTCTTGTCAAAAATGTCAACGATTCTATCGGCCACATTTATTTATTTTATCAACTATTGATGAACAATTTCGTATTATCTATGTGAGCGAACCACTGTTGTTAGACAATATTCCAACATTTGCGTTTGAATTTATGACTGAAAAACGATCGAATAAGGATTTTTGTGATAATATCATTCGAATTATGACACCTGGATCGATTGTTAGCTGGAAATTGCCTGAAGATAAATTAATATTTGCACTTTCAATAAATGATATGAAATCATATCTTGTTAGTATAACTGGTTTTGGAAAAGTTGTTGAGAGTGTTATATCTAAAATACGAGCAAATAATGTGGCAACGAATGAAATGATTGTATCTCGTAGTGAATCATTAGCAATACAGTATTGTGAAAAAATTTCTGAAACAAATAAATGGATTTCTGATAAAATTCAAATGATTAAACAATATCCAAAAGAAAAGATTATCAAAAGTAATCTTACTAGTCCAACTTATCCACAATTTCAACTGGCTTCGAATACTCAAAGTAATATTTTATCATCATGGATTACCGCTGATGCAGTGAATTTTGGTTTACTTGGACGATATTTACTAGAAGATCGAACTGCACATTTAATGATTGATGCAGGTGGAAATCATGGAACATATGGTTTTTATGCTGCATCTTTGAATTACAGTGTTTGCATTTTTGAAATCTTACTAGATTATTGGATTGTTATACAAGAATCAATTCGTCTTAATCCACAATTCAGCGATCGAGTAACTCTATATCCGTTTGGTGTAGGGAATCAGTATCAAGAATGGACGATATTACCAGGTGCAGGACTTACTCGATTAGATTCTGTTCAATCTCAATTAGTCAATAATTCAAACATTATTCATGTTTATCCTTTGGATGATCTTATTTTTCAATCTGTATCCGTATTGAAAATTGATGTCGAAGGTTTCGAAATTCGAACATTACAAGGTGCACAACAATTAATTGGTAAATTCGGTGTAGGTGCAATACTTATTGAAATTGCATCGAATCGATGGAGTTGGTATAATGTATCAATAAATGAAGGCATATCCGTATTAGAACAAGTAACATCACTAGGTCATTATTCAATATATATCATCGCACGAAATGATCATAGCTGTCCCGCCTTACAAATTGCTTTATTAAATGGTATTACTCATGCAACAAATCTATCAATGGTAAATTTACAAACGGGAAAACATGAAACTGCGCAAAATATATTTCATTTAATTGAATGGAAAACAATAATGATTGAAATGAAAAAGAAAGATTGGAGTTGTAATTTTTGGTTAGAAACTTTTGAAAAATAAAATTTGTAAAAGCTCATTTTTCGTTCTCTTCATTTTTCCATTACATCAATAAACGTCGAAAGGCAAAATCGGGAAAACGATAGGTTTCGTCTTGTTACGGACACTGGTAGTTAAGTTTCTAGGCATCTTCAAGAATTTGGGACAATGCAATTAGTTAATGTTGAAAAATAGTACTTAATAATTGCCCGTGATTGTAAACGATTGCTTTGGTTAAAGCCAGGTTTTCCTTATTGATAGCTTTACTATAATATAAGCATATCGCAGATCCATAATTGAGGGTGGTAGCGCTAGATCATTTTTCATACTAAAAAACCTCGATAGTTACGAAGAATTGAAACAGAAAATCTCAACCTGTATTTCATTAAACTCATCCAAACGCTGTTACAATATTAACTGAACAAAAATCAATGTGTACATGTCACTTTATAGTACGATTTCTTACAACAAAAAATAGAAACTGCTTATCATGTTTAGCCTGTTGAAAAGTTAACTTATTCTTGAATGTTTGCCGGTAATCAGCAGCATTTACAAGATCAATCAAGTTATAGCCTCCTGTTAAAAATGTCAGCCGCATCTGACTCTCAGTTACACGCTTCCACTGTCCGTGTCCTAGTGTATCGTTATCATCATATCCAACAGCTGCCCAAGTATGAGTACCGAACTCATCAGCAATTTTTATAGCAGTTGGTATTATATGTTTACTATGACCAAACTGTATCCAAGTACTACCTATATTATATATTATTTTGTGTCTTTTTAGTACTAACTTAAAACAATAGAACACTTTTTCATCATTTTTGGCATCTTCGAATATCATCATCAATTTTTCTTTTGTTGTACAATTTTTAAGAGTTGACTTTAAAACTTTATTCCACTCATGTTGATGTAATTTTGCCCATGGAGAATATGGTTTTCGGATTAACATTGATGGAATAAATTCCGCCATACCAGCAGTCATGAACCATGAGTAAAGTGTTTCTTCAGCTGAAATGTTCTTTCGAGCAGTTTTCACCATCAATATCCGATGAAACATGTGAAAAGAAGAAATAAAATCGTCACTTTCACCAAATATAGTTCTAAGACAAATTGGAATTCTGTGATATAAATCCGTGCGCGTCTTTATGATAAATTGGTATCGATCAAAATGTATTTTACGAATAGCACGTTTCGTTAGCCAGAATTCTGTTAATCCTTCAGGTCTCTCATTTTCAGTTGTTAATATGGCAATAATATGTGACCTAAGACCTGTTAAAACAGCATTAGGTATATTGTCTCTCTTATCGTCAATAGATAAAATAACATCACAGGGTTCATTTGGCAGTATAATATTTGAAAATAATGCTTCCCAAACGTGAACTAATGTTCGCACCTGACCATTCACAATTACAAGAGTACGATTCAATTGACAGATATTTCTAGGTACTACATCTTGAAGAGTCTTGAGTCTATTATATAGTTTCGGCTTAATTTGAGTTTCCAGTTGTGTAAGACTCGTAATCACTAAAGTTCCAATTGTAATTACCATAAAAACGAGAAACACATGATGATATTTGCAGCCATAATAAATCTTGACAAACATATTGCGGGATAAAAATTAGAATTTCTAACTAGAGATAATAATTACTGAGAATTAGACATGGGCAAGTCGAGTCGAGTGACTCGACTCGAGTCAAGTCTGACTTGACTTGCCTATGTCTGAATAAACTTATTATCATTCGATGTAGAATTAAATTCTGAATCGAATAGACTCGTTTGTATGGACTGGACATACTTCTGAAAAATGTTTTATCCAAATCTTGGTTTCATCACGATAGCCTCACGTTTGATAAATATCGCAAAAGAATTTGAATTTCTATATCCCCTAACTCTTGGCAATTATGATTAGGTTGACAACAAATTTTTTGCGTTTTTTTTCTAATTTCTCTATAATAGTAAAGAAAGTTCTAGAAGTTTCCATATTAAGCGTATATATAGAGGACGTGAATGTCTCTCGAATAATAGTAAGAGAATGAATATGGAGGTTGATTACGAATTAGAAACAAATATATCTCGTAAAGAGCTGAGACTACTTCTGCTTCATGAATTCCGTTTAAATCACAAAGCAACAGAAGCAGCGAACAACATATACAGTACGATGGGTGAGGGTGTACTCTCCATTCGTACAGCGCAACATTGGTTCAATCGTTTCAAGAATGGCCACTTCGAACTTGATGACTCACCTCATACTGGAAGGCCTATGGAGGTAGACATTGATCTTTTGAAGCAGCTTATTGAAGAAGATCCTAGATTAACATCACGGTGTTTAGCAGAGCAACTGGGATGCTCCCATACTACAGTGGAAAAACATCTGCACGAATTACGTAAAAGCTGGAAATATGGTATTTGGATACCACATGATTTGTCACCTCAGCAGCTCCAACAGAGGGTGGATGCTTGTATGGAATTAATGACCTCTCATCGCAACTATGAATGGCTGAAAACTCTGATTACTGGTGATGAGAAGTGGGTGTTGTATGTTAACTATACGCACAAACGCCAATGGCTCGAAGCTGGGGAAGTAGATGTTGCAACGCCAAAGAATGATCTCCATCCAAAGAAGATTATGTTGAGCGTTTGGTGGGGCGTGAAAGGAATTATTCACTGGGAACTTCTTCCTGCTGGTTGTACAATCACTGCCGATCTCTACTGTCAACAATTGGATCGAGTTGCAGCAAAACTTCAAGGAAAGCAGGATCGAATTTATTTTTTGCATGACAATGCTCGACCTCATATCGCAAAGTCGACTCGTAAAAAGCTATTGAAGCTCGGATGGATTACAATTCCACATCCACCATATTCTCCTGATTTAGCACCCACTGACTATCACTTGTTCCATTCTCTGGCTAATTATTTACGGGAGAAAAAATTCAACGACGAGACCGATATCAAAATCGAGATCGACACTTTCTTCAATCAAAAATCCAAGGACTTCTACGAGCGTGGGATCCTTTCTCTACCGGAACGTTGGCAACAAGTCATAGATACTGATGGAGCATATATCGGTCAAAGCTAATTGTATTCTCCGAGTTAAAAGATAAAAATAAAATTTTCGAAAAAAACGCAAAAAA
>ERZ781399.2861-NODE-2861-length-13672-cov-4.695675_pt1 | contig 13672 bp, 16 predicted proteins | sample MGYA00511014_ERZ781399 | MGnify/ENA primary metagenome ERZ781399 (study PRJEB29847, sample SAMN06458254) | wastewater metagenome | isolation source: Wastewater bioreactor | place: South Africa: Cape Town | study: EMG produced TPA metagenomics assembly of the...
TGGTACTGTGATCATATGTTGCATTTCTTCAATAGCACTGCTAATAGCTTGATTACATTTTTCACTGTATGTTGCAAGTGAATTTCGAACGACAACTAAATATTCTCGAAAATCAGTCAAAGCAGTCATTGGACTACTGGCTGAAATAGCTCCGTAGACGAGATGTGGATATTTCAAACGGAACCAAGCAGATAATGAACCTAGAATAGGTCAATTGAGATCATGATGAAAATGATTTCTGTTTTCTACCAGGATACGATCCGCCAAATGAAATCCATTTTGTATTTGCTGATATTTTATATTGATTATTAAAAAATTCTCTGAATGTAGCTAAATCAGCGAGAGCTTGTTCACTTGATAGATATCTCAAATTATCGACGCTGAGATCTCTGAAAAACAATATACGTAACTCAACAAGTTTACCTCAATCAACACATACTCAGTTGGATGACTTTTGCCATAAAAACGATGTTCAAGCATGACACAAATAGCTCCATGTGTTTGAGCATAGTTTATCCATTGACCTTCAGTCATCCAAATAGGATCAGCTGGACCTTCGCCACCGATTTGAATAAAAACTGGACCATCTTTTTTCCAATGTAGATCATTAACGAAATATCTCTGTTTCCATGTTCGTGTATCAGCTGGATTGAAATGATCTAATTGTTGTGTATACCAAAGTTCATCACTGGGACCGCTGATTTCACTGTTTAACGAATGAGAACGACGTTTGGGCGAGCCAAGCATACCACCACGTGGTCGACCACGAAGAAAAAACGGTAAACCATCGATCAATAACGGCAGTGTGATTACACCGAGAACGAATAATTGTAAGATCTGCATATTCAACAAACAGAAATTCGTCGCTTTTCTTTTTTTTTATATCTAAATAAACAGAATCAACTTAAGATCTCATATGTTTCATTTTTTGAGATTAGAAATAAAATGAATATGATGATACAAAATTCAATTCGAGATATTGTTATCTTCAAGGCTTAGATAACGACCGCAAATTTGCTGACATCATCTTTCGTTTTTTTTTTGATGACACACATTTATTTTTCATATTCAAACAAAATCACTCATACGTCGTAATTCACGTAAATCAAAACGATCTTTATTACATCGTGATCGATGAATAATTATCGTTATTGGTACAATAAAAGTAACGAAAAACAAACATGTTCCTAGTGAAACACTTATTAAACACACGAGCATTTGTTCATTTGTCCAGATTGGTAATGAATCTTCAATCGTTGAATTATTTTCCTTTGCAGTAAAATCAAATTCTTAAAAAAAACAAAACGAAAATGTTTTTTTTGTTCTTTGTTTTCGCGTAAAGTAAAATCGAATTACCTTGACTTTGAACATTCAAATATAAAAAATAACTCAATAACACAATCCATTGTAATTTGTACATATCCAATAGTTACCAGCTGTTCTAATGTTTATCCATACTTTCGATATAAACAGCATCTAAATATTCTCTCCTGCTGTCGTCTATCCTATAAACAAATTCCTAAACGATGAATTATCATCTAATGTTCACTAAACTAATGATCCACGATTAATATCACTTCAATAGACAGTTGGTAAATGTCAAAAGAATTGGAGAATACTTAATTTCATATTTATTCATAACCAAAAAAAATGAAGAAAGAAAGAGAAATAGAATTTCTATCGATGTAATCGAACTATTTCTGATTAAATACAACAAATAGACATCAAAAAAAGAGAATTATTACACATTATCTGACATAAGAGAATCTATCTGACAAAAACAAAAAGAAGAAGGCAAAAAAAAAGAGATTTATATTCGTTTTTTTCATATTGATGCATGTTTACAATTTAAATAAGCAAAAAGATTATTCTTATCTGATGAATTTTCATTTTTTGTCTTATCGAACAAATGAAATTGACTTTGTATTTGACGTGTTAAACTAGCGAATGAATGATCATTACTATTCTCCTCATCGCCATTACTTGCTAAATGATTTCCTGTTAAAAATGTTTCTTCTATAAAAAAAAAAGACAAATCAAATTTCAACGACAAACAACAACAACAAATAAAATGATCTAACCAAGTGAATTTTGTGTGACAATATGCCATGAATAGAATTCGGAATGAAACGGTTGTTGAACCCATTCATGATTACGAATTTCATTCATAGTCAAACGATGATATGGCTGACGAATGAGTGTCGATCGAAAGAGATCGTAGAGTTCGTCGGATGTACGCGATTGAAGAAAGATAAAATCCAATTGACATCGTTTGATTTCATCGGGATTGAGAAATGGATATCGACGAAAGATAATCACGAATAAAGTCACAATCATAGCCCAAATATCAGCTTGATATGGTTGACAACTATCGACAATTGTGATGAATGAAAAAGAAAATAGAAAGAACTTTGTTTATCGAACAAACCTTCCGGTTTGAAAAAATTCTGGACAACAGAACTCTGTTGTACCACCGAAATTATTCGTGTACATATCTGGTTTCGTAATCGAAATTGCCGAGCCTAAAAATAATTGTGTCAACCCTCACAAATAGCAAATCAAATCCAATCTTTCTACCAAAATCAATTAATTTTATATGAAATTGTTCATTGATAATCACATTTTCATCTTTGATATCTTGATGTGCAATATTATTTTCATGCAAATAACTAACAGCATTAATAATCTACAAAAATTTCATTCAAAAAACAAACATTTGATATTCAATATTTACCTGACGGAAGATGTAACTTGCTAATGGTTCATCAATTCGTGCGCCTTTTTCAACGAATTCATACAAATCAATACCTCGGCCATGTAAAGGCATGATCATTTGCACATAACTATCCGTATCAAACGCATCGAGAATCTAATTATTAGAAGAAAAAAAAATGCAGTTGGTTTTCTTGTAATCAATCGATTGCTGTCTTACTTCGACGATATTCGGATGTTTTAATTGTTTGAGTATGGCAACTTCGAAGAGAATCTTTTTTTTCGATTCAAAACTTTCAACATATCGATGAAGTTTAACTTTAGTTTTTTTAATGAATTTAATTACAGCTTTTTTCGTTTCATTGTCTTTGTCATGGCCAAGATAAACTTTTTCGTATCCACCTCGACCGCGTTGTCGAGTAATAACATATTTCGAATCGAATGTTTGATTATCATGTATCGAAAGAGAATTATTAAATATCGAAAGATTCGATTCATCGATGTTATTCATCGATTGATTGATATTCGAACTTTTCTGCATTTCGATTAAATGTGGATCAGTATTGTCACGTGATAACCACATACAATAACGGTATGTACCATCGGATAGATCGAGACGATTGAGAGAATAGGTGACAGCAATCGATGTGCCATTTTTATGTTTAGCAATTGTTTGAAGAAAAACTGAAAGATTCGAAATTCGAAGAAAAACAAAAGATAGAAAAAAAGAACTTGCAAATCAACCTGTTTGTTCATCGGAATCGACTTGAATATCTGATTTATTCGTTGTTTTAGCAACGGGTGTTGATGTTGTTTTAAAGCCTGTTACATTCGTATTTGTCAATCGTTTATCAATCGGTTGAGGAAAATTTGTTTGTGATTTATCATTTGATATTTGATTTTCTAATGAATTGAAAACTCTTTTTGATGATTGAGGAGTTGTATTTATCGATGATTCATTCAATGTATTTGATGAACCATCACTAACACTTGCATCATCATCATCATCAGCTAATGATTGACAAGAAAGATTCTCTGTATTCACACTAATTGAAAGATTGTTCGATTGATTATTATTATTACTAGTTAATTCCGGTATAATTTCACTGATATGCTGAATAAAAACAAAGTAGTTTTTTTTTTACTTTTGTTTGAAAAAAACAAAGACTTACATGATTTATTAAATCTAACGAACGATAACCAAGTAAACATTGTATAAAATAAGGATTATACGCTCGAATTGTATATGTTTCATCTAACATAATCAATCCGCTGATATTCGACATAATCGAAAGAGTTAACTGAAGATTATCATTCGTATCTTTCGATGTTGTTATTGTCAATGGAATATAGAGATTCTTTTGATTGTTAAGTAAACCTGTTGTACGATACGTACGATGAGTTAATAGATGTTTCAATTTTGATTTATCTTTTAATGTTGGAAGAAAATCTCCGATGTGACGATGTTCAAGTGATGATTGATTGTTTATCATCGTATTGTGAAATAAAATCGAGAAGTTATCATCTGTTGAAAGAATTGAACCTTGATGATTGCAAATAACTTTCGTTTGCATGAGATGTATAGGCTCAAATCCATAGAAACGCAATGATGTCGATTGATCTTCATCGAGATCTTGAATAAATAGCGAGAATCGAGCATATTCACCGGTTCCTAAACGTATGGAAACGATTTTTCCGGCGAGAATCTTCGTTTGTCCATTTTGTTGATTGAGAAATGAATCCGTAATAACAGCTGAAGATTTTTCATCGACAATTAATTGATCGATGGTTTGACTTTTCAATTCATTTTCTGTATACCAAAAATATTCACAAGCTTGTCGATTGACACTCAAAATTTTCGATGTTAATCGATTGACGAGTAGAAATGCACGAAATGGATTGACGCGTGTTTTAGGCAATGTTGGCAGTTGTAATGTTTGTTTATCTTTCAATGATAAACGAGGAGAAAACACTGGTTTTGGTGAATAACATAAACGATCGAGATGTTCGGTAGTTATTTGTTGACAGGATATTGTTGGTGGTTGATAAGTTATCGAATGAAAAGCATTGTCAAAGAGAAATTGTTGATCAAAATTGTGATTATTTGATGGCGTATGAAATGTTCGATGGAGATCATCATCAGTATTCGATGTTATTCGTGGAAATGTTTGATTTAATGCGTCTGCATACATAGCCATTCGAATCACAATATGAACTATGTGAAACAATCGTTCGAATATAAATCTAGTATAGACCGATTTGTCTTTTTGTCTTTGTATGAAAATCCAGTGTCTACCGTTTGGATAAATTTCATCGTAGCTATTGAAGTAAAACCAACCAATATGGTTCGAGAGAATGACAATTAGTAGTTAGTTTTCGTTTTCATCATTGCATAAACGATGGATGAGGAGAAGATTAGCATTCTTCGAAAGATTGTTAAAAAAGAATATAAAAATCTTTATTATCAAACTGCTGAATCCACTGAAAAAACTATTCAGTAAGAAAGATCCTTGACCTTTAAATCAATATATTTTCCTACTTAAAATTCTTCTTCAGTCAATTATTCAAAACATTCGTTCAACAATCACCTACATCTCCGATTATTATTTCACTAGAAAACTCTTCACCAAATTTAGATAATATTCACAATTCAATTATTTCTGTGGAAATCTCCGATGGTATTGAAGAAAATACAGAAACAATTTCAACAAATGCGACTATTCTACCTGCATTAACATCCGCTCGACAATCGATAGCCTATGTTCCAACAACAAGAAATCTCGCAACACGAGGAAATCTAATTGCAATACCGTATCTCGGAGATGAATTCGATCATGATGGTCAAAGAATAATCAATTCAATTTCACGAGAAACAAAATCACAAGTATTTCATCGAACACGTAGTATGTTTTTTTGTTTGTATTTTTCAATTTCATTGACGTATTTATGAATAATTTTAGAAAGAAAACTCGATGAACAATCATTAGAAATTCTCTATAAAACAATTCGAACAAATGAAATCTATCATGATTATACCGATGATGACATCATCGATGCAATTATTCGATATCATTGTGATTCATCTTCTCGTTCACGACTTGTCACATATGCAAATCAAATCACTGCACATAATCGTACTTTCGATACATCTGAAATGGATATCGATGATTTCATCATCAAACGATGGTGTTCACGTTTTTGTCCTCGATGTTACACATATAATTGTTTATTACATCGAGATAAATATGCATATCTACCATTGGCTCGAGAATTTTCTCTTTCGTCAACTGATCAAGCATCTCCGTGTAGTTCAACATGTTATAAACATACATATGAATCACGAAAACGTTCATTATCACCTTCGTGTTCAAGTGACGACGAAAAAGAAGAAAATATTCAAGATAAAAGACGTCAACGAACTTTTAATGATCGAAATCTTTTTCGTTTATTCTATTTTCTTCTCGATGGTAATCTTTGTCTCATGAGCCAAATCATATTCTCGCCGAACACATGTCGAAATCTTTACGATTACTATCAAATTGATCGGCAATATCTCCTATCTCGAATATCCGATTGTGCATCAAGTAAATTTCTCATTCGGCAAAATTATCGCCGTCAAATGCTCGATGGTTCGACACGAGCCTTTCTCATTCACATGAAAAAATATCCAACAAATAATAGCAAAGCTATTTATCAGCCATGTTCACACGATGGTCCGTGTCTACCAACAAATGAACATTGTTCGTGTATCAGCAACGGAACGTTCTGTGAGAAATTTTGTAATTGTTCAATTGATTGTTCGCATCGATTTCCTGGATGTAGTTGTAGAAGTTCGTGTTTGATCAGTCGATGTCTGTGTTACGATCAAAATCGAGAATGTGATCCGGATTTATGTCAAAAATGTGGAGCGTCTCGTTTGTCAAATGAATCGACCGAGATTTCGTGTGCGAATATTTCCCTACAACGACGACTTCATAAACAAATTCTAATTGCCGAATCCGACGGTAGAAAAAAAATAATAAATCGAAATGAATTTTTTGTTTTATCTTTGCATTTTTCAAGTGGCAGGTTATGGTGTATTTCTTGCGTCGTCTGTAGCCTATCCGGGTGATTTAATCAGTGAATATACGGGCGAGATTATTTCTGAAGAAGAAGCTGATCGACGTGGTCGACTCTATGATAAACAAGCTTGTTCGTATTTATTTGATTTGGACGATGAACGATGTATCGATGCGAGACAATTCGGAAATAAAATCCGGTAAAATTAAATCGAAAAGTCAAAATTGAACATTTTTTTATTTTTCATTCAGTTTTGCGAATCATTCATCGAAACCGAATTGTATTTCGAAACTTAAATTTGTCAATGGTAAACTCGATTAAATTCAATATGTTCAACTAGAGAACTTGTTTGTCTCTCTTTTAGGCGACTATCGAATTGGAATCTATGCTAAACAGATTATTTTCCAAGGTGACGAACTCTTTTTTGAATATATGTACAATGATCAACACCGACAACAGTTTGTCAATAACGAACGTATTGATCAATACGAAAGCAATGGTTTACAGATTTTAAAACGTTTTCAAAACAATTTCTTATTCGTTCAATCAACATACAAATAGTTTCTTGTTTTGTCTGATATAGAAAATAATATTGCTTTTCTATTTTTATGTTAAATAATTAAAAAAAAAGGAACTCTCCATACATGTCAAAATGAAGTTTGAAGAATTATCATTTCCTATTGAAAAAAGTCACGTTCCTCGTACGGAGATCATCTTCATTATTTCGTTCCCAAGCTAAAAACGACGTGCTCTTTCTTGACATATTTATTATTTTAAACTCGGTCTATTTTGACAGGTGCACCGGTTTACATACTTAATTAAGATTAGATTTATCTAATGACTCGAGTTTTAAGATTTGATACAGAAAACTAATTTGAAATATCTTGTGCATTCATTTACATAATTGGATAGGCATATGTCGAAACAAATAGAACTGACGAGATACAAAATAGTTCGAAGAAACAACAACAACAACAACAACAAACTATTTCTATTCTTTTTCTTTTTCCCGTACATATTGACATATGAAGTCAATTGATTGATTAGATAACAGAAAGAAAACGAAAACCAACAGACAAAATATATCACCATTACAAATTTTGTTTTTTAATTGACAGTAAAAAGAAACACACAAACATCAAACTTCGTCGAAAATGATTTATTCTTATTAATATTCTTCGGTTTTTTTGTTTTGTTTATTATCGATATGTTACTTTTTCGATCTCCAAGTTTAGTATTTGCATTTACATTTTCAATATTCTCAATTCTTCTCACTATTATAACATTTCCATTAGCCTCACAACATTCACATCATTATCTTCAATTTTTAATTGTACTTCCACCATTAAATAGTATATTTCTCTTTCTTTTTTCATTAACATGGATTGAACGTCGTTTTCGTTTGACATACATTCCATTTTTGTCATTAATTATTCTCGTTATCTCATCATCGATCTTAACAATTATTTCGATTTTATTTCTTTCGTTACATTCATGTATTATTTATATTAATCTCGGTTTTCATCTATTTTCAACACTATTATTTTCATTTATGATATTGATTTTAATTTTCTTCTATATCTACGGTTTGATTTCGATAAATTTCTCTCGAAATTTCAATGGAACAACTATTGAACGTATGTCTTTTCAATCATCGGACAATGAACTCGTTCTACATACATCATCGATGACAAACGAACTTATTTGTAATCAAATTGAAAGTTTCCTCAACGATCTTTCTCAACTAAATATCAATACAATTCTTACTCTCAGCGAATCGAGAGAATTTCGAACGCAACATTCATCGAGAAAAGCTCGTCGTATTCTCGATAATTATTCCATGCAAGTCAAACGAGCAGAAATGCAACATCTCATCTATTCTATACGTGCACATTTTATACCGAGATCGATTAGTGATTACATGCAATTTCTCTATACGATTATTCGAAATATATCTCGTTCGAATCAGAGTCATTTTTTTATACATTCGATGAGTTCAATCGGACGAAATCAAATGATGATAGTTTCGTTGGATTTACTCTACGATTATTTAATTAAGAAGAATCAACAAGAAAAATTCGTTGAAAGATTTTTTCATTATCCATTTCGTTTGCCAAGATTTTGTCGTGTTTGTCAATCGATCGGTCATATTCAACAATTAACAAATCAAAACGCTTTAAATCCGGTACAAATTTATTTTCTACATGAATTCTACGCTCGTTTAAAAACATCGACTTATATGGAACAAATTCGACAGATAATCGATAACCATGAGAAACTTTTATTGAGCACATTCGATGATTTACAATTGTCAATAAATATTTAGATTGATAGTGATTTGTCTTGTTGTGTTGTTTTTTATTAGCTGTTACATATTGCAAACATCAAACAAGATAGTTACGTCGATGGCAACGAACGAAAAAGAAAACACTTGAAGCTAATCTTCAATAATATATGAGAAACACACACATGCATACGCACGTACAAACGAAATGAATTGTTCATTTTAGTTTAAAAGCACATGAAAAAGACGAACACAGCAGGCATGAGGCAACAATTTAAGAGAAATACGTCAAAAATGTCTTTGTCCAGTCGATTGTCTGATTTGATCTCATTTACTGCTGTGTGTGTCTGTATGAACGAATATTTTTCTTCTCAGCACGAAATTGCCTGTTCATGGTGTGAAGAAGATGAGACGTGTATACGATGCGTAGCGATGAGGGCATTTTTTTTGTTGTTGTTGTTATTTTCTGTTTTTTTGACAGCATCATTTGTCCAACAATCCGAGCAAAGAGAATTGTTCAGTAACAAGTTTATATATGTATTTGCCATTCATTCGTTCACACACTTGAATCAGCTTGTTTCTTTGTATTTCGAGTATCTCTCGACATTGCAACAAAAAAAGAACGAGAAATTCGATATGATCATCATTCGAATAAAACAAAAATAGACAGTTGTGAAAATGATATCAAACACATACGTATCTATGTAAGCTACTGTTGTTGACGGTTGAAATCAAACGACAAGATGTATATTTATGTTTCATACTTAACAAGTTCGAATTGCTAACAACTTAACGCATCAATGAAGAAATAATAACATTTCTATCCAAAAAAGCATCGTATTTTTTGAAGAATATATCAAACGTAACGACATTCTACCGTTTGAATTAATCTATTTAGTCAAATCAAATATTGAATATCATTAATATTCCTTCATCGATCATTATTATGTAAAACAGACATTTTTTTCTTTTGTCTTTTCTTTCCACTTCATTGACACAACATGCAATTGAATGTAGATTTGAAATAAACGAGACAGACAAAAAAAAACGAAAAAGATTTCAAATGTATACGTGTATGTGTGAGGGTGCTTTTGTTTTATTTTCAAATCATCAAACACAGCAATGTATGTCAAATGTGCATATACATATAACAACGAGAAAGAGAAAATATAGATATTTAAAAAAAAAACGAGAAAATTATTCATTTCATTTCGCACATACAATTGCGGATATCTCGACACGGATATTTCCAGTTAACAAACAAAAAAAAAATAATAATAATATAATTAATAACAATAAACAAATCACATGTGAGCTATACATACAACAGACGTGATATTTATAAATAGAAAAATAAGTTCAACAGTTTTTCAATTATGATACATCGATTGGTTTTGTTGTTCAACACACAATCGTTTCTATTTGTTCAATAAAAACGATGGAAGAAAAAGGTAATCATCGGAATTGAGAACAGGAGATTCCATCGGTGAAATTGAACGAGATGATGATACCGATGAACGAGTATCACTACCAAATGATGACGATGGAGATATTGAAGTCGATGGCGAATTATCCGAGACTTCATCATGAAGAAAATGACATCGTGGACCGTATGGACCTTTATGATAAAAACAAGTAAATCGAATGAAAATGTTTTGTTGTTTTTCGAAACTTACAATATCCAGTACAGTGATATGTACGACAAAGTACTGTTTTGTATTTTGGATGTCGATTTAACGAACGTATTTCGTGATAACCATGAGCAAATTGACATTTTTCACCATATTTACATAAACCAGTTTCGTGATATGAACGACACAATTCGGTTTTATAACGTTGTGAGCTTGTTTTAGTGTTATTTGCAGTTGAAAGATTGATTTCAGGTGAAATCGATGAAGTTGAATTTGCATGCAAAACAGGTCCGCCAACAGCTTTCGAATAGATTTTGTTTGATGAAATTTCCTTTAAAATCAAACAATATAATATTATCGAAACTGAAAAAAAACAGTAAAACTTACAGCTAGTGAACATTTTTCGATCACAAGTGATGTTAACATATTTGGAAGAAAATACGATGTCGATTGACTTGTTGGATGGATGTACATAATGGTAGTGAATAACGAGGCAGATTTTATGTGAATAAACAATAGTTAGTTCGTCTAGATTTCTCTCTATTTATATATATATATATATATATTTGAATGTATGTTTTTCTCTCTTCTTCTTCTTTTTTTCTTCTCTCTCTCTCTCTTTCTCTTTCGTTGATGCGCGTAGGTTGTTTCTTTTCTTTCTCTTTTTTCTCTCTCGTTTTCGTTTATTACATGAACATAAACATACGACCAATCGGAATATCCAAGCTAATTTCTAACAATTCGATTTGATCTTATCAATGAAACGTTCTTGTCTTTTCTATGTCTGTTTTGTTTTTTTGAAAATTCACACTGTGAGTTCGTTCGATTGATCATATGAACAAGCTATTTGTTTCTTTTTTAATATTTCAAAGATACGATGAGAATATCTTATCAAAAGTTCTAACGTCTATTTCCTTCATTATCCAGAAATATTCTATCTTTTTATGTTGTTTTAAACAAGTTCAAATGAAAAAAGAAAGAAACGCCTAGGTGTTACCACAAGCTAATATTTAATGATGATCGATGTTCAGTCAAAAAACTTATGACATCACTCATCATTAATCGAATAAAAGATGAAACGAAACAATGAAAATGATTCTTATGCACATAATCACCTGTTTCTGCTTTGATTGCGATGACTTCATACGAATTCAAAAAATGTCGTCATTCGAAAAAAATTTTGATGAATGACTTCTTGAGATATTTTAGACAAGTTTTCAATTTGAATTGTTGAGACCACCTGCTGAATAGATTTGTTCGAATGACGAGAAAGTCTCGATGGAAAACTTGATGATCTAATCATTAGCTTTCGATGTGAAATTCATCTCGCAACGAAGAATTTTAATTAAAACAATCTTTATCCATTTCTGATTGAATGAGCATCGTGAAAATAGATTACATATTGTTAGTCATGTAATCGAATGATCATCATTGAACAAAATGCGTGAATTGAATGTTCTAATTGGATAAATGAAAAGAGATCTCCTGCAATGCAATTTGACACAGCAGGTTCAATGATAATTTTCTCGAAGATGCGTTAAAATGTCTTTGGCGTTCATAGTTATGTGTCATGCATTGAAATTCGATTGCATACGCATTTATTTTAAATCAAAAGTCAATAGACAAGAAAGAAAAATACAATCAAAATACGAATACATCTGCAACAAGTTTGTTTACAAAGATGAATTTTGATAGCTGCTTAATGTTCGACATGCAGGTGAAGACGATTCGAAAGATTATTTTATCATTAAATATGCTGTAATTATTGGCCATCTGTATTGATGAACATGTGTGTTAGTTTGATTTTCTGTCTTTAGTCAACGATGAGAATGTATGTGTATGCTATAAGCGTATAATCATATTGAAATTTTGTTTTTGTCTGTTTTATGATCGACGACAAATCTAAACAACATGAAATGTGTCGATTTACAGGTGTGATATTCACATGAACATCTGCGATTTCAAATAAAATAAAAAAGAAAATGACAGAGGAATTTAGTAAGCAGATGAGATCTATGCATCTTTGATTTCGAAACAATGAATATGAGTGTTTCGTTCGTATGATGTAAGCAATTAGCTCCTCTTTTTCAGCAAGTCATTATCCTATTTGAAAGAAGGAAAATCGATTAACGAAAGTGTCAGTCATTTTCTTGACTTGAGATAATTGTTTAAATCGTTTATTGAAAAGATTAGCAATGATATAGACTTGTCGAGATGTCTGAGAAAAAGCCAACGAATTGCATTAGTTTATTGCTGAAGATAAGCTTGAATGATCATTGAAAACAAAAAAAACAGAAAAGACGAAAGATCTAGGCAAATTGTTTGAAGTTAAAATGTGTTTCGATTTCATTTATTAACCGCAGAGAAATAATCAGCTATCATGTTTTTGTCGATATCGATTTGATAATCAAAACAATGGATTAAAAAATGTATGATACGTCAACGTGAAGAGTATTAAGATCTAATCGACACAACATAAGATAACTTTGTTGTTTTTCTCAGCAAATATTTATCTGATAGAGAAAGAAAATTAATTCAAGCTAAGATTTCGAGTATAATCAAGTTTCGTTTTGTAATTTTTGCCCTTTCATGAAAGAGAATTCATCGTTCTAAATGACCGATAATGACCCATTTGCAATCGATTTCTTTCAACATTTCCGGACTAAAGTGTGAATGAATTTTTTTCTTGCCTAATTTCCCCTGCGAATGCTTCTGCATTGGCGTGATAACAAATCTGTCCAGCAACTTGTACATACATATATATTGACTTTGTATTGATAAAAATCTCGAATAAACATATCAATATGTTTCACAGGAGATTTCCTCCTACTGTCAGGATCGTTTGTTTTTGTTAATGTTTCATTAACTCTTTCTTTCTCTATCAAGAATTGCTCCTTCGAATCCGCTTTACTGTTTTTTTATTGAAAAAAAAAGAAAAAAAAAACTAAATTCAACCTAAACGGATCAGGAAACATTTCATTGTACT
>ERZ781399.2867-NODE-2867-length-13629-cov-4.449315_pt1 | contig 13629 bp, 9 predicted proteins | sample MGYA00511014_ERZ781399 | MGnify/ENA primary metagenome ERZ781399 (study PRJEB29847, sample SAMN06458254) | wastewater metagenome | isolation source: Wastewater bioreactor | place: South Africa: Cape Town | study: EMG produced TPA metagenomics assembly of the...
AACAATGGAAAAGCTAGAAGTTATTAACCAGGTTGCTTCCTTCCAAAATTCATTAAAAAAACTATTCAATGATCATTCAGAGAACATAAAAGAAAGTGTATATAATTTTTATGCATTTAAGGTTGATATGTTTAGCTCTGGAGAAAACCATTGCGGCAAAATACTTTTCAGGAATAATATTTCACTCCTTTCAATTGTAATTAATAGTTTTCAGGACAAGCTAAATGCATTAGACAAATGCAATTATAAATTCGTATAATTGCAATTTTAAAAGATGATAAAAGAACTAAACTATAACGAGGCTATTAAATTGGCCAAAGAGCTTTCTGAGGATCTGGTAAAAGTTGATGCCTTGAGAGAACATTGTAGACAACACGAATTGAACTATCATAATATTGTTTCTTTCATAAGGGGCGATAATAGAAAAGCAAAACAGCCAAAATTAATTATTGATTTTCTTAAATCCCTTGGCTATTCCGCTACAGTAGATAAACAGATTATTTATAAATTTATTGTAGATTCAGATGAAGCAACTAATCTTAGTATTGAAGCTCTCATAAAAAAATAAAAGCCTTAATTGGCTTTTTTTTAATTGTCTTTTGTTAACAATGTTAACATTGTTAACATGAAAAATTTATGAATAGGGGGCAAATGGAAATAAATTATAATTAAATTGCAACAAAATACTGACCATGAATACACCGATCGATAAAATTAAAGTAAATAAAGAAGTTAAGATTCTTCCAACAGATGCAAGAGTTAAATTTGAAATTGTCCCTGGAGAGAAATATTATATCTGTTATGGGAATAATATTGCCTGGGGATGCATTGTAACAGAAATCTTGGCAGAAGGTCATAAAGTTTCAATCAATGTTCCTATTAAACCGCTAGGAAAAAAAGGAGTTCTTGATCAAAATGGTAATATTAGCCATGATTGGTTTGATTCCTATTGTGTTTTTAGTGATGAAATTGGACGTACTCCTGAAGAAGCAGTAAACAATACTGTGACTTTATAAAAAATATACATTTTCAAGGACTGCTTAATAGATTGAAATCCTTCAGTACATTTTTATCTAAGTTCCAATCAGATGCAGATCTTACTTCAGAATGATATCTAATTTTTTTCGTTTCCTATTATCTACATTTGATATTATGTATATCAATATAGTTGTTTATAATCTATAATAGCCTGGCATAAATTTTTAGCAATTAAATTTGCTCCATTACCTAAAATGAAATCGAGTTCAGATTTATTACTTACGAAACCTAACTCTAATAATATTGATGGACATTGTTCGATAGTATTTCTTAATACACTGAAATCCCCAAATTGAGTACCTCTATTTTTAAATCCAAGATTTGTAGAAAATCTGTTTATTATAAGCTGCGATAAGATTACAGATTTACGCTTGTTGGAGTCAGCGCCTTTATATTTTGATACATAACATTCGATCCCGGAACCTACATATGTTCCAGAATTTAGATGTATAGAAATGAATAAGGAAGCTTTTAATTCGTTTGAAATTTTGCTTCTAAGATCGATAGGTTTTAAAGCCAAAAATTGATCTGAAGTTCTTGTAAGAACTGAAGTAATTCCTTTTGATGTTAATTCTTTTTTTAATTTTAAAGAAATGGCCAATGTAATATCTTTTTCCTGGACACCATTAAACCCGACAGCTCCGGAGTCATGTCCACCGTGACCAGCATCTATAACAACCAAGAAACCCTCTTGAGCAGTAGATAAATTGAAAAACAACAAAAAAACAATAATGATCTTTAACATATTGGTATTTTAAATTTTGATTTGGAAGAAATTCAACTTTTAATTTAGCATTTATCGAAATAAAAAGTTATTTGAATTATATTAAGGACTTTTTTTCCCTCTTTTGGTTATGTCCCATTAACAAAAAAAAAAACACTTCTCTAGGAAGTGTTTTAGAAATTCTATTTGATTAGTTTTAATTCTCCTCTTAAATCATTGTAATTTAGTTGGAGAATTTGTGGGTTTTTTTCTTTTTCCATTTTTGCCGCAATATGCGTTATCATGAAATACTTTGTACTATCTACCTCTTTCAAACTTCTAATATTTGGTAAAATTTCCTTATCAAACTTTAATTTATCTATAATACTATCCTTTGTTTGATTTTTTATTTCTGTAACTAATTCTGTTTCTGAATATTCTTTTTTGTCTTTTGAACACGATATTGTCAATGCAATAATTGTGATTAATAATAATTTTTTCATATTAGTAGATTGTGTAAATTGATTTGTTATTGTTGTTATCTGTTATGTGTATTTCTGAATAAAATCCGGTTATAACGTACTGACCAAAATCTCCAATGCTGAAGTTATAATTAATTTCCTGGTTATTTACTAAGTAACCGGTTTCTCCGGTAGTTGAATATTTTTGAGAAACTCCATTTATATTTCTTGTCCAATAATGGTAAACTATATAATTACTTAAATTTATGTTTGATGGTTGTGATGAAGCTTTAAATTTGTAATTACCCTTAAAGGATTGAATATTGTTTTGAGATGGAACATATGTCCTATTATTCTCTATCACATCCAAACTTGGAAGATTTGTTTCAAACCCATTATTATTAATCTGTATTACTCTTTCCTCGATTATTCCAATTGGGTTGGTAATTAAAAATTTTATATTCGTTTCTCCTAATGTTGACGGATTAAAAGTCAATATAGTTCTTCCTGATTCCAATGATATCGATTGGTCTTGATCTAATTCTTGACCATTTATATTCATTTGTCCACTGCCTGATAAAATTTTAAAAGAAATACTATTGCTTTCAGTATTTGTTAGAAGATCAACTAGAATTGTTTTTGTATGATCATTTGAATATTTTAATACATCGACTGATACAATTAACTCATTTTTTGTTTCAGTATGATTATCATCAGATGAACATGAAGTCAAGATTCCTAGTGATATAAATAAGATTATTTTTTTCATAAGTTTAAATTTTTAACAAACATAATTAACAAATATGTAATACACAAATATGTTAATGCTTTTTTTCTATTTTAATTTTAATATCTAGCCCTACGCTATCACAAAGATTTACTAACTTATCTAAAGAAATGGAATTATAACCATTAGTATATTTGATAATACTTGTAGTGGAAAGACCACTTATTTTAGAAAGTGCATATTGAGAGTTCGAATTAGTCTCAATTTTTTGAATGATTTGATTCATTACCTCTTTTGTTGCTTCAAATGTCTTTTTTTCCATCAACCAATTTTTAACAAATATATTAAAATAGCGCCTACAACAGTAGGCGCTATTTAATAATTAAGGTGTTACTGTATAAACAGTAACTAAGCCACTGTTGTCTACTACATGAATTTCTGATCTAAAATTAGTAACTGTATAATTACCTAAATCCGATAAACTTAATACATATGTAATTTCTTGATTATTCACTAAACTACCTGTTACTGGTTGTGGAACTGCATATTGTGTTGAAACACCATTTAGAGTTCTAGTCCAAAAATGATAAATACTATAATTGCTCATTCCAACAGAAGCTGGGTTTGAAACCGCAGAAAATTTATAAGTACCTCTAATTGGAGTAAAGCCCCCAGATGGCGGAGAAACTGTAATTGATTTGCTATGTAAATTAAATGTCGGATTTGCTGCTGGACTTGCAGCAATATAAGTTACAGTTGTAGTCTTTATCACATTATCCCCATTTTTAACCCGGAATGTAATATTAGAAGTTCCAACTACACTAGGAGTAAACTTTGTTAAGAAAGATCCAACACTAACATTATACCATGTGTTTTCCGAAATTGCAGTATTGCCAAGTTTCACTATTCCGTCTCCGTTTGTTATGTCATAACTAAACGTAAAATTTGAATTAGGCCCTTGAACATCATCAATAAGATGATTTGTAGTCGTTTCTTGTCCGCTAATCATATTTACTACCGTTGGAGTTGAAACAAAGTTAAAGGTACTAGGTTTAATTTGAAATTCTACTTCTTTGCTTTTTATAACACCGGTATTATTTCTTACATACAAGGTTATATCCATTGCCCCTGTTGCGATACCATTGATAGTCCAACTGAAATTTCCTGTCGGTACTGATACATATACACCTGGTTGTACAACTGTGTTTCCAAATTTTATCTCAGCCTGACCAATAGAGTTATTATTTATCTCATATCTAAGCTCATATGTTCCACCTTGGTTATTTTCATTAATGTTCATATTAAGATTAGTTGTATTCCCAATAAAGATAGAATTATTTTGTACAGTTGCGGTAAACGTATAATCTATTTGAGAAATATTAAAAATAACAACTGAACTTTTAACTGTTCCAAATCCATCTTCAGCATCAACTTTAACCCTTACAGAACCTACTGAATTTGCTCTAAAAGAATATGTTTGATTACCTAATTCATAAGGTGTTATCCATGTACCAATAGGTTGCGGAACTCCATTTTTGGTTATTGAACCTGAACCTGTAGTTCCATTTTCAAAACTAAATCTCAATTTATAGTTAGTGGTTGGGTTACCGCTAGGTTGGGATAAAAATACATTAAAAGATCTTTCAGCATTTAGAACCAAGCTTCCGTCACCAGATGTAGAAAGTGTAAAATCAGGAGAACCATATATTAATTGTACTGTAGCAGTTTGATTTACAATTGGAACATTATTATTACTAACTGTAAAAACTAGATTGTGAGGGCCGACAACACTACCTACATAATTACCGCTAGATGCGCCTAATATTATTGGTATTGGTTGTCCTGCTGTATATGTTATTCCATTGTAAACAAATACTCCATTTCCTGTTGTTGTATACTTCATTTGATATGTAATATTGCCACCTCCAACTTGTGTTAAATTAAAATTTACTGGTATAGAAGTACCTACATTTTGATTATTAGAGGTACCTGTAGCATTGAATACAAAAGAACTATTGCTCACATTAACATCAATATTTTGAACTTTCTGTACTAATGTTGTAGTATTTCTTGTAGTAAACTGCATTTTTACATCACCTATTTGTATTCCAGATAAATTCCAAGAATATCCACCTAAATTTACGGGGTACCATTGATTAGCATTTAAAGTATTTAATCCATTTTTTACAATACCGTTACCATCAGTTATTACATATTTCATTTCATAACTAGATCCGGTTGTTACAGTCTCAGTAATATCAAAGTTAAGATTTGTATTACCTCCAACATATATACTGTTTTGCTGCGCAGAACCGGAGAAAGAATAGTCTGGTTGGGTAATTGTAAATTGGACTATCGAAGAATGAACAATATTATTGCTATCTCTTATTTCAACAAGTAACTTCACGATTCCTGAAGATGTTCCTTTAAAATTAAGAGAAGTTGCCCCGATAGTGATTGGGGAATATTGACCTAATACAATATTATTCTCTCCCGCTAATACTTGGCCTGTTGCTGTAGTTCCAGATGCATAACTGTATTTAACCTGATATGATATTGATGGATCATTACCTAATTGAGAAAGGAATACATTCATTGGTCTTGTAGCATTAATAAATAATGAGCCGTCACCTGAAGTTGCTATACTAAAATCTATAGCATTTATTGCAAAATTTAAGATTACTGTTTTAACAATGTTGTTACTATCCTTAACTTCAATTTTCAAGACAACATTTCCTGCACTCGTAGCATCAAAAGCAAATTGTGTTAAACCACTTGAAATAGATTGATAAGTACCTAAAACCACTTGATTACCGCCTTTTCTAATATTACCGCTACCTGTTGTTCCTGCTTCAGTTGTAAATTTTACTTGATAAGTTATTGATGGATCAGTTACTGTCTGACTTATGAAAGTATTAAAATCTTTTGACGTATTCAGATTAACGTTACCTGAACCGGTAGCATTTAGATTGAACTCATTTACTTGATATGTTAGTGCTACTGTTGCATTTTTAGTTTCATTTCTAGGATTTCTAACTGTAAATACTATAGAATGAACTCCAGCTGCAGTACCTTTATATATTCCGGTTGAATTACCTTGAACGAAAGGGATTACCTGACCTGCAGTGTAAGTAACTCCAGCATATGTAAAGGTTCCACCTAGACTACTAACGTACGTCATAGAATATGCGGTTTGAGCTCCTCCTGTTTGGTTTAAATTGAAATTTATACTTACCGGAGTTGAAACTAACTGATTATTAGTTGTAGCAGTGGCAGAAAATGTAAATACTGATGGTTCAACATTCACAGTTATGACTTGCGTTTTTTCAACTAATGTAACTGTGTTTCTTGTTGTAAATAAAATTTTGACTGTTCCGGTTTCGATTCCCTTAAAAATTCTTGTTGAACTTCCAATATTAATAGGATACCAGGTATTTGAACTAAGTTCCTGTGCGCCATTCAAAATCATTGCATTACCCTGAGTCAAGGCATATTTATACTCATATGTAGTACCTGATGGAGAAGTTTCTGAAACATCAAAATTTAGATTAGTGCTCTCATCTACTAGAACTGTATTGTTTTGAGGAGCTCCAGTAAATGTATAGGATATAGCATTAACATTTAAAACAATTCTTGAAATATGAGTTACCCCGTTGCTATCTTTTACTGTTACTTCTAGGTTTATACTTCCTTCACTTAATCCTTTAAAATTTAAAACGGAGTTACCTAAATTAATTCGTGAAAACACACCCATTGGAACAATATTTCCGTTTTGTCTTAATTCTCCCGTTCCGGTGCTTCCAGAAGCTATCGAATATTTAACCTGGTAGGTAATAGATGGATCAGCTGCTAACTGCGAAAGAAATACATTCAGGTCTTTTGTATTATTTACAATTAGGCTTCCATCGCCTGAAGTTGCCAGACTAAAGTCATTATTTACGTACGTAATGGCCACTGCATCCGATACCGCTAGATTGTTGCTGTTAGTAACCGTAAATGTTACATTATGTACCCCGGCAACAGCACCCTTGTATGTGCCGAAAGAAGCTCCCAAGCTCATAGGTATCGGCTGCCCTGCAGTATAGGTTGTACCCGCATACGTAAAAGTTCCTGAGGAAGAAGTATTGAATACCATCGTGTAGGTCATTGTCCCGGCTCCCGTCTGGCCAAGAAGCATATTGACGTTTACAGGAGTGTTCACTGTCTGGTTATTGGCCGTTGCAGTCGCATCGAAAGAGAATACCGACTGATTCACATTTACAGTTATCGCTTGGGTTTTCTCAACAAGCGTAGTCGTGTTCCTTACCGTAAAAGTGGCCTTTACAGCCCCGGCTTCAGTAGCATTGAAAATCCTTGAAAAAGTACCGATGTTTACCGGGTACCATTGGTTAGCGTTCATAGCTTCTGAACCGTTCTTGATCTCTGCATTTCCCTGCGTGATAACGTACTTCATTTCGTAGCCGGTTCCTGAAGCTGAAGTCTCAGAAATGTCAAAATTAAGGTTGGTCGTTCCGCCCATGAAAATAGAGTTGATCTGAGGAGCTCCGGTAAATGCAAAAGAAATTGAATTTACAACCAATACAATCGTTGATGATTTTGTAACATTGTTGCTGTCCTTAACAGAAACTTCCAAATTTACTGTACCAGCACCCGTCCCTTTGAAAGTTATAGCATTATTGCCAAGTGAAATCGGAGTAAATGATCCCATTGGAACAACATTTCCGTTTTGTCTTATTTCTCCCGTTCCGGTGCTTCCTGAAGCTATCGCATATTTAACCTGGTAGGTAATTGAATTATCCGGAATAATTTGAGAAAGAAATACATTAAGGTCTTTCGAGTTATTCATTACCAATTGCCCATCTCCTGAAGTGGAAAGGCTAAAGTCGTTATTTACATACGTAATGGACACATTATCTGTAACACTTGTATTGTTGCTGTTAGTAACCGTAAATGTTACATTATGCGCCCCGGCAACAGCACCCTTGTATGTGCCGAAAGAAGCTCCCAAGCTCATAGGTATCGGCTGCCCTGCAGTATAGGTTGTACCCGCATACGTAAAAGTTCCTGAGGAAGAAGTATTGAATACCATCGTGTAGGTCATTGTCCCGGCTCCCGTCTGGCCAAGAAGCATATTGACGTTTACAGGAGTGTTCACTGTCTGGTTATTGGCCGTTGCAGTCGCATCGAAAGAGAATACCGACTGATTCACATTTACAGTTATCGCTTGGGTTTTCTCAACAAGCGTAGTCGTGTTCCTTACCGTAAAAGTGGCCTTTACAGCCCCGGCTTCAGTAGCATTGAAAATCCTTGAAAAAGTACCGATGTTTACCGGGTACCATTGGTTAGCGTTCATAGCTTCTGAACCGTTCTTGATCTCTGCATTTCCCTGCGTGATAACGTACTTCATTTCGTAGCCGGTTCCTGAAGCTGAAGTCTCAGAAATGTCAAAATTAAGGTTGGTCGTTCCGCCCAGGAAGATAGAGTTGTTCTGAGGAGCTCCTGAAAATGCATAAGAAATCGCATTAACTGAAATAGCTATAATAGACGAATGGCTAACATTGTTGCTATCTTTAACTGTGACTTGAAGATTTACCGTACCAGCACCCGTCCCTTTGAATGAAAGTGGAGAGTTGCCTAAAGAAATTGGAGCATATGAACCAAATGAAATGAGATTTCCATTCTGTCTTAATTCTCCCGTTCCGGTGCTTCCTGATGCAATAGAGTACTGAACCTGGTATGATATTGAAGTGTCAGGAACTAGCTGAGAAAGGAATACATTTAATTCTTTAGTATTATTGATAATAACACTTCCATCCCCTGATGTGGAGATAGCGAAATCATTATTTATATACGTTATTACTACGTTATCTGTAGATGTAACCCCACTGTTATGCGATACTGTAAAAGTAAGATTGTGAACCCCGGCAACTGCTCCGTTATAAGTTCCAAAAGATGATCCAACATTAATTGGGATTGGTTGGCCGGCCGAATATGTTGTACCACCGTAAGTAAATGTTCCGGTAGAAGACGAATTAAAAACCATTGTATAAGCCATGTTGCCCGCACCCGTCTGCACCAAGTTAAGGTTCACGTTTGTAGGAGTATTAATTATTTGGTTATTGGCCGTTGCAGTAGCATCAATATTGAAAGCTGCCTGATTTACATTTACAGTTATTATTTGGCTTCTCTCAACTAGAGTTGTAGTATTCCTAACCGTAAAAGTAGCCTTTACAGCCCCAGTTTCAGTAGCATTAAAAATTCGAGAAAATGCACCGATGTTAACAGGGTACCATTGGTTAGAGTTCATCGTTTCTGAACCGTTCTTAATCTCAGCATTTCCTTGAGTAATGGCATACTTCATTTCGTAGGCGGTTCCTGAAGCTGAAGTCTCAGAAATGTCAAAATTAAGGTTAGTAGTTGCTCCCAAGAATAATGAAGTATTTTGCGGAGCTCCTGTAAATGCATATGATATTGCATTTACATTGAAAACAACCGTCGACGTATGGCTTATTCCATTAATATCTTTTACTTCAACTATTACATTTACTAGACCAGGTTCGGTTCCCTTAAACACCATTTCTGTTGAGCCTAAAGAAATATTATTAAAAGTCCCCATTACAATAGGAGTATTCCCAATGAGGATTTGTCCGCTTCCAATGCTTCCTGATCCAATTGTATATTTTACCTGATATGTTGTCGTGGGATCAGCTAAAGTCTGCGATAGGTACACATTAAAATCTCTCGAATTATTTACAATTAGGCTTCCGTCACCGGAAGTAGACAAGGTAAAATCGGTATTTCTTACAGTATAATTAACATTTTTTGTATGTATAGTGCCGTTGCTGTCAGTCAATGTGAATACGATACTTGAGGTTCCTAATTCAGAGGATACAAATTTTAATGATAGATTCCCTGGAGTAAATGGAGTAGCATTGGCAAGAATATTATTACCATTCATTACCTGGCCAACCCCATTTATTGTATATGAAAGCATATACGTGATATTTGGGTTAGCCTGTATCTGGCTTAAGCTAAGAATAATATTATCCGGAGTATTTTTATAAACAACATTATTAGACTGCTGTGCAGTAAAATTAAAGTCGGCAGCAATAACATTTACATTTTGTACAACCTGCTGTGTCAGTCCGTTGCTATCCGTCACAAAATAAGTTATGGTATGTTGGCCAACTGTAGTTGGATGATAAACCATATTAAATGCAGTAGGCGTAACTGTTATTGGAGCACCTTGTTGGTACACTGTACCGTTTTGAGAAAATGTACCTAATTGTCCTGAACCTAATGTATAAGACACAGTATAAGTTGTATTGGTATAATTTCCCGTAGGAACCAATGCAAAGCCAAAATTGTTATTTTCGTTTACAAACACATTTTGTGATTGTGTTGGAGTAAATACAAAATTATTGTTCTGAACTACAATTGTGATATTCCTGGTAATAATTTGATTATTGCTATCTTTTAATTCAAAAGTCAAGGTATAGTTTCCGGCAACCAATGGGGTAAATGCATAAGCAAAGTTCCCTGTACTGACTTGATTAAATTGGCCCGGACGTATTTCATTTGTACCAGAAGCCAATATTGCCTCTCCTCCACTTAAAACATAATTCATTTGATATGTTATCCCATTATCGGATTGTGGTGTAATTACAAAATTAACCGGTACAGTCTGGTTAACGTATGTTTGGGTAACACTTGAAACATTAAATGTTACAGGAGTATGTACCGAATTTACATTTACTATTGCTGTTCTTTGTTCCCCGTAATTATCGTTGACTGTAAAATTAATTGTATGGGCACCCAAGGTTAGGGGTTTGTATTTATATTGAAAATTTCCTGAATTAACTTGAATCGGAGTCCCCGGTTCAATTACAGTTCCATCCGCCTTAGTCAATATTCCATCTCCTGCAGATCCATTATAAGTTAATGAATAATTTACACTAGAAGCATTTGCAGATGGCGTAAGGCTCAGGTTAAAATTAGTAATCTGGTTCAAGTTTACATTATTCTGCGTTGGGATTGCTGTAAACGTATATGGAACATTTGAGACATTTATAGTAATTGCATCCTCCTTTATCTGTCCGTTACTGTCCCTAACTTTAAAATTTATAGTTGCAGGCCCGCTAACCGTAGAATTAAATATATATGGGAACGTACCAGGTCTAATCGGATAATATACGCCTGCAGTTACGACTTCTCCATTCTGATTTTTTAATGTTCCGGAACCACTACCAGAATCATAATAATGCATTATCTGATATGTAACACCTGAGTTATTCTGTCCTTCAGAAAGATTTAATGAAATTCCCAAATCCTGGTTTAAATTTATACTTGTAGTTGCTGAATTGGCATCTATGGTAAAAGGTACATTTTCAACTATCAGTTCTACCATTTTAGTTACCATTGATCCATCTTCGGCCGTTACCTGTGCAAGAATATTATGAGTCCCTAAATTCTCTGGAACGTACTTCAGGTTTCGTACTCCACCTGTCATATTATATTCTTCCCCGTGAGGTATTAAAACATCCCCATCATATAATTTTCCTTCTCCACCTGTCAGTAAATACTTAAACTTGAAAATTTCATTCTCATTACTGCCTGCCTTAATAATTGTTGATGTTAATGGGCCTTCGGTATTGATTAGGTAGACATTTGCATTAGGTACAAAAAGAAATGTAAATGGAGCGTAAGAAACTCCATAATCAACGATTACCGACTTTTTATTTCCGTTTTTATTCTCTACTGTTATTTCAACCTTATGAGGCCCAAGAGAGGTAGGCAGATAGTGTGTAATAAATTCAATACTTGGAGTATCTTCTGAATTAGGTATGATAGTCACATCCCCCTCCTCTAATGTAATCACAGAACTTCCCGTCCCGATTTCAAATTTTCCTGCTCCTTCAAGCACTTCAAAAGACCATTTGAATTCCTGACCTCTAACGGTTCTTTCTGGAGTTATTATGGTCGTCCATTGTGACAGTTCATAAATGTAACCCTCAACAGCTTGTTGGTTAACCCTTAGTTTAAAATCAAAATCGTCATCGATATCAACATCCTTGGTACACCCAAGCAATATTGCAATGGCCATTAAGACGATCATTGTTCCGTATTTATATATTTTTTTCATATTCTTTTGTTTTTAGTTGAAAAAGTACCTGATACCAGCTCCCAGATATGGAACAAATTGGCCAACATCGCTATTATGATGATAATATTCATTTGCTTTAATCGTAACAGAGAAATTATCACTCAGATATATATCTGTATCCAGCCCTAAAAAGGCGCCGTATATAAATTTGCTCTCACTCATTACTAAAGCTCCATTTTCTAATTCTCTATCCCCATTGTTTACTGATTCATAACCAAAAACGCCTCCTAGTCCAAGTGAGATTTTCAGAAAATTATTTTTTGTTTTTAATATGCGTTTGTAATAACCCGCATTAACCGTAAAATCATTATAAGGGATTGAAACATCGCTCAGGTAGTCATCCTTAGCGAATGAAATAAATACGGAACCCTGAATAAAGTCATCCGTTTTTAAATTATAGTTATATGACACCAGGACAGCAGAGCCATCTTCTGTCATTCCTCCTGTTACTGCAATAGCAGATTCCTGAGATTTTGCAGAACTGATCATAAAAAGCATAAAAGCCAATGACAGTTTTAGTTGAAATAATCTTTTTTGCATAGGGTTAAGTTAATTAGGGTTATTAATGTTTGAATTGGGTATTTCTAAGTTTATGTTTCTTTCGCCTTTTTGCTCCGATAAGGATACAAGTAGAACTTTTTGGCTGTTTATGGAAAACTTCTTAAAAACATAAACAATCTCCTTACTTGAGTTCCCTCCGATCCTTTCAGGAGGTTCATAAATATAGATAGGCTCATAAGCTATTCTTTGAGTAGAAGTTTTCCTGGAGGAATTTTTTGCAGTTATAAAAAAACTAAGATCTTCTACATCAAAATCCAGATTTGAATTGTTATCAATTATCAAGGTAAAATACAGCTCCTCCCTGTCGTAGAATATATTTTTGAGACGTAAATAAACTTTACTGTTCGATTGGTAAAACCTTACAAAGTATCTTTCCTTTTCAATCTCTCTTAGGCAGATGTTTTTATAATATTCTTCCGGGTTTGAATCATAAACACCTTGAGAGGATTTTCTTTTATAAAAATCAGTTTTGGAATCTTTTTCATAGTCATTTACCGTAACTGTTTTTGATACCTTTTTATCTTCAGCTAGACTGATTTCGCTTTCAGCGGCTGCATCTTTATTTAATTTTTGGTGTCTAGCACGTGTATTTCCAATGGCCAGGCTGTCATCAATAAAATAATTCAATTCAGTAATATCTTTCTTGTATCTGATTATAAAGGAAAACACATTCCCATTATCAGTTGTGATAAGAAGATTGCTCTCCTGTCCTGATATGGCTTTTAAAATTCCGTATGTGCTTTTATCCTCCTTATTAAAGCCAAAAGAAAATGTATCACTTCCCACAATTGCCGTAGTGATGGGCGACTGGAAAAAAAGATTTACGTTTTTTGATGACGTTGCATAGATAACTTGTTTGTCAGCTGATTGTGAATAAGCCGAAATTGATATCATTAATAGGATGTAGAAGATTTTCATTACTCTGTTTTGAGGATAATTTTATAATTATTAAGAAGCTGTACACGAGATTCCTTTT
>ERZ781399.2881-NODE-2881-length-13586-cov-3.845983_pt1 | contig 13586 bp, 9 predicted proteins | sample MGYA00511014_ERZ781399 | MGnify/ENA primary metagenome ERZ781399 (study PRJEB29847, sample SAMN06458254) | wastewater metagenome | isolation source: Wastewater bioreactor | place: South Africa: Cape Town | study: EMG produced TPA metagenomics assembly of the...
ACCAGGACCAATACCCAAGTAATCATTATAACGCCAGTAACATAAATTATGCTGCGATTCAAAACCAGGCTTAGCATAATTTGAGACTTCATAATTTACTATGCCATGCGCATCCATTATTTCCTGAGTTTTATTATAAAACTCATACTGCAGGTCTTCATCTGGCATTATAAATTTTTTATCCATGTAATCTTTGTAAAAACGAGTACCCTTTTCAATAGTAAGTGTATACAGCGAAATATGGGTAGTTGAATAGTTTAGGGCTTCTTTTAAGTCCTTTTCCCAATCTGCGACCGTTTGGTTTGGAAGCGCATATATAAGGTCGAAGCTGAATCTGTCAAATATCTTAGATGCTTGCTTTAATGTTTCCTGAGCTTCAATTAGCGAATGCTCACGCCCTAAAAACTTCAAATTTTTTTCTCTGAATGACTGAATACCAATCGAAATTCTATTTATTCCTGCAGCTTTAAAATCCAGGAATTTATTATACTCAAAGGATGTAGGGTTAGTTTCAAGTGTTGTTTCTATGTTTGATAAACCTGAAATACTTGCTATTTTATCTAAGATTTTTTCAACAACATATGGCTCCATAAGCGATGGAGTTCCCCCACCAAAATATATAGAGGTGATATTACGTGATTTGAGTAAATCTATGTTATTATTTAAGGATTCTAGGTATGCATCCAGCCATTCATTATGGTCAATTTTGCTTGATACGTGGCTGTTAAAGTCACAGTACGGGCATTTTGATTTGCAGAAAGGCCAATGGATGTAGAGTCCAAGGCTTTGTTTTGTCATATTACTTTTTTCCTACCTCATTTGGTTTCGGCGATTTTCTTTCTTCTTCTGCGGATCTTTTACTTTCAGCTTTTTGCTTTTTTCTTCTTTCAGCTTTTGTAAGGGATTGTTCATTGTTATTTGGAAGATCAGCAGGCTTAATATCTCTGCCAAATATTTCACTAACAGGTATAACTATAGTTTGATCTTTCACTTCTTCATCAAGTTTATTTCTTGCATTATTATTCGATACAATTTGCAATGGATGATCTAAATTATTGTCATTGGTATCTGGTTCTTTTTCAATTGTTATACCATCTAATATTGCTTCTAGTTTTTGCTTATCATTTTTGAGTAAATCGCAAATAACATCATTTTCCTGATTTTGTAACTTGTAACTCACAATATTAATAAACATTCTACAAGAGTTTATTGAAGCCCCAAACTTAATCAATTTTGCTAAATCATGTCCTTGCTGAGCAACATCAAGTTTATTACTTAAAGATCGATATCCGCCCATTTTTTTATATAATGTAGTTGCCATAGATTCATTCTCCAGGAGGATAGATATCCAAAACGCCTTACCTAAAACTTGTTTGGAATATTCTAGCGGCACATCATTATACATGGGTATTCTTTGCATGTTTGAAATAGTATATGCAATTTCTTTTCTTACGATTGGAGGATTATCAAATATATATTTAAGTGATTTTTCATCAGATGTATAGGCTGCTGTAATAATACTAAGTTCTTTACTAGCATTTTGATAGCCTGATAGCCTCATTTTAGTAAATATTTCTTGTGCTTCTTGAAAATTTTTCTTAATTTTCGTTGCACAAAACAGATCTAAAATTGTTTTTTGCTCATAAGATGCATTCTTTTCTAATTTATGTGCATCGATAAATTTTAAAGCTTCTAAGATTTTTGCATTATTCCATTGGTTTTGATCAGTAAACTTTTTTAGTAATAAAAAAGCAATATCATGGTTGCCTAATTCTGCAAACGAGGTTCTGAAATTAATTTTATATCTTTCCTCTACTTCTGGCGATAAAACATGTAGCAATGATTCAGTTTGATTTGCTGTAATTAACTGACGTAAAAAGTCTTTTTTTCTTGAATGTATTGGATCAGATGTTTTAGAAAAAAATTCTAACTGGGAAGGCATAAGTATTTTAAAAGCCTCATAAAACATATTATATTCATAATTTACAATTTCAGATAAAATTGTATACCTATTTGAACCTGCTATAAAATTCCCGCTAAATGATACATGTTGACGATTAGGACTTGCTCCATGCTCTAATAATGTACCCAAAAACCTTATATGCTCCTGAGTTTGTGCTGTTCTCAAAATATATTTTAAAGGAGTTGTTCCAATATCATACTCGTTAACTTCATCGTTAATCGGAACTGATGAACCTAAATGACCAATTTTATTCGCACCAGGATTATAATCCATTACTATGGTTGATTGTATTAAATTAGCATTTTGAGGATTAGGATCAGCATGATATTTTTTAAGCATAATTTCAGCAATATCAAACTTACCCTGCTTTAAGGCATATCGGAATAAAGTTGTGGTTTGATCTGGTTTATCAGGGAAGCTAAATTTCATATTAACATCAAGCCCAATATCGAGTATTTGCATCTGCACTTCTTTAGAGAATGTGAAAAAATCCTTATATAATTTATTTAAACGACTGTAGTTTATTATAGCATCGTCTTCAAATACTGCCTGCCCCTTTTCATTTACTTCTTTCATTGAAAAATTACATAAATTTAAAAAACCAAGTAGTTTACCTAAACTTTCTTTTTTGAATGATTTTATAATAATCTGTGAATCAGGAACTGGGTAGTCTTCTCTTATCAGATTGTTAAATAGCTCTTTTAATATTGCTTGAGATTTTTCTTCTATTTTCTTAAAACCTCCATTAACATAAAATTCGCTATATTTATATAATCTTGTCATACTATCAAAAGATGTAAATAACCTGAATCTTCTCAAATTATCTGTTTTATCAACTTCTAAAGCCTTTACTGCGGGCTTTACCCTATCTCCGATCATATTATTTGAAAGTATAGTATCGCTTGAATGTTGAATAACTATAGAAAGAATATGCGCCAGAGTTTCGTGCATACCATCAAGGTGAGTTTCAGAAAGCTTTTGCAAAATAACTTGTATAGGTGTAACACCCTTTTCATCCCAGTAATTAATAAAATGATGAATATTAGGTTTATAATTTTTGGCATAAACTAGCGCTAGTTCAAATTCATTATTTTGAAGATGCTTAAGAAAATCGCCTTTTACTTTATCTGGGTCAATTTGCAAATTAGCAATGATTTCCTTTTTAGCATCATCATAATCAATGTGTTGCTTGATAATATATGCCTGTGGAGTTTGCGATAACATATTACACCTACTATAAGTTTAATTTTTAGTTAATTCTATAGCAGATAATATTAATCATTGGCAAATAAAATCTTTCCTAGGTACTTTAATAAATCATCTACGCCTTGTCCGCTTGCAGCAGAAACTGTGAAAACTTCCTTACCTGTATGTTCTTTAAGCTGATTTCTTTTTTCTTCAACTTCTTCCTCAGATAATGAATCGCACTTATTTAAAGCAAGAATTTCAAGTTTTTCATCAAGCTGATCTGAATAGTTTGTAAGTTCTTCACGAATAGTGTCGTATGTATGACAAACATCTTCCTGATTTACGTCAATTAAATGCAATAAGATCTTACATCTCTCGATGTGCTTTAAGAATTTATCTCCAAGACCAACCCCTTCACTAGCACCTTCAATTAACCCTGGAATATCAGCCATTACAAATTCTCTGTAACCCATGAATACCACACCTAAATGAGGCTCAAGTGTTGTAAACGGATAATCGGCAACTTTTGGTCTTGCGCGAGATACTCTTGAAAGCATACTAGACTTACCGGCATTTGGAAGACCAACTAATCCTACGTCAGAAATCACCTTTAGCTTGAGCCACACGTACATTTCGATGCCTTCTTCACCTTTTACAGCTTCGGTTGGCGATTGGTTTGTAGAGCTTTTAAATACAGCATTACCTGCACCTCCCTTTCCGCCTTTGGCTAAAATTACTTTTTTACCATGCTCATCAAGGTCAAAAAGCATTTCTTCGCCAATTTCATCAAAAACCTGAGTTCCCACTGGCACTTTCATAATAATAGGCTCTTGTGACTTACCACTACAGTTACTTCCTTTACCTGACTCACCATTTCTTGCTTTAAAATGTTGTTTAAAGCGATAGTCAATAAGTGTATTAAGATTACGGTCAGCAATTACTACAACATCACCACCACGTCCACCGTTACCGCCGTCCGGGCCACCATGTTCAACAAATTTTTCTCTTCTGAAGCTTACACACCCATTACCACCGTTACCTGAACGTATGTATACTTTTGCCTCGTCAATAAATCTCATAATTATTTCCTAAATTTTTACATTGATAAGCTAAGATCGCTACTACTATTTAATTGGCTTACAAATGAATTATTGATTAAATCCAAATAATCCAAAATATCTTTATCGCTAAATTTTTGTGTATCTATTAGCATTTCTTGCAATATCTCAGAATCTCCGCCATTTGACAAATATTTTTCAATAGAATGCGCATTATTAATAATAAATTTTAACTTTTGGCTAAAATTATTACATTTATTACATATAACAAATACATCTATGTTACTTAAACTCAAGGAATATATAGTATAGATATTATCTTTAATTAACTTTATATATTCTATATTTAAAATTGAGAGAGTTTTAAATATTTCACTTAGATCTTCCTTTGGATATAACTCAATAATTTGAATGAAAGAAGTAATAACATTATTAATATCAAGCCTTTTAGAAAGCATTTGAAGTGCAATTAAATGATCTTTATTAGATACAATTAATGTAATTTCATATAGATTTTTAAGAATAACATGTTTTTTTAAGCCAAGTTTATATAATGTATGTAAATGACCCGTATTAATTTCTGGCATATTATTTTTTGGCAACATCACTATGTCACTTTCATTTAAGTTAAAGCCCAAGTCATTTAATATAGCTAGTATCTTATTAAAATTTTCAAACTTTTCTTTAAGTTTAAGCTGATTTTGATCTATTAAAATATCAAGGATAAAAAAGGCGTTAGCTTTATAGCTTTTTAGTAACTTCAAGATATTTTTTTCGTTAACTCCTTTACAATTTAAAATAATTTTTTGTAAAACTTTTAAAGAATCAGGATTATGTTGCAACAATATTCTATGATGTATAAGTATATTTTGAAGCAAATCTGGGTGTTCTATGTTTAAAATATTGGTAATTTTAATATTAAACCTTTTTAATATTACCCACTTATGCGGAATTGATTTATTATGTTCCTGTGTTACATAATCAGGTAAATTTTTACTTTGCGGATTATTTTCTATGTTTAATAAAAAATTCAAAATATCATATTTTTTTGGATCTAGTATTAAAGATAATATTTGATTAGCGTCTAAGTCAAAATAATTTATAAACATTATAAATTTGTTCACATCTTCGTATATTGGCAAGTAGTATTTGGCGTTTTCGATCAACAACCCTTTATCTACGTTATAAGCTTTGACAAGTTTATTTATAACCCTAATACTATCAATTACAGCACATCTTTGGCGGCGTTCCGATTTCCATAAATCTTTTAGCTTAATTTCCAGAATGCTCAGAACTAGCTTAGCATTCTCAATAATTTCTATAATATCACCAGGCAGAGCTAAATTATTAATGATATCGACTTTATCTATACCCTTATCAAGTAAAAACCTAACTTTTTCTGCATTATATAATGCTTCCTGCTGATATCTATCTAAACTATTAAATTCGTCCTCAGAAATACCTATTATGTTAACACCAGACTCTTCCTGAATATCATCTAATAAAGTTGGTTTTGCCTTCTCTGATACAAGTATTTCAGTAAAATCCGAACTTTCCTTGACTTTTTGTTGCAGTTTTTCAAGTGTTTTACTGTAATCTACAAATAAATCATTAGAACTTTTTAAAATGCAGGTTTTTAGATAGGATAAAATATAAAGCCTAATTTCGCCTATAGTAGATTGAGATTTAGATAAATTATTAAAATTCAATAATGTTTGATTAGGATACCAAAATATCTTATGTAAATACTCTATATTTGTATAATTAGTACACGATTCGCATGCAAAATCTTTATTTATCAATGATTTAAATAGATTGATAACATCAAGTTCGCTTTTTAAAATTTCCTCTAAACATGGCTCGACCAAAAAATTCAATATATCTTTTTGGCTTTCATTTAAGTTACTAGCTAACATACCCACAACCTAATGTATTAATAATTGGTTGCTATATTATATAAAATTTGTTAAAAATCAATAAAATTTAAATAAATTTATACATTTCTTTATTTTTCAATGATTTTTACAGTTTATTATAAAATTTAATACTCAGTTCAAATTGCGGGCTATGCTTATTAACTGAAATTTGCCCATCATGCATTTCAATAATTTTTTTAACAACATTAAGATTCATAGTTTTTAGTTTTTCATTGCCAGAATCACTTAGATTTAAGTTAAACCTGTCAAAAAGCGCCATAAACTGATTATCTGACATTCTAATGTTAGTTATAAAAATAATATCTATATAGGTTTCCATCTGCTTGATAGTCACATTTATAACCGAATTTTGCGGTGATAACGATAAAATAAGCATTCCAATATTATAAATAGCTTGTTTAAGTCTGAACTCATCAGCATAAAATATAACTTTATTTTTATTCGCAAATTCAAATTTAATATTAGCGGATAGCTCTTTACCCTGTATTGAAAGTATTGTATTTTTAAGAAGCGAGCTTAGTTCAATTTCGCTTCTTTCAAGTTTAACCTCACCAGAATCAAGTACCGCCAGCTCAATAATATCGTCAATCAACATTTTAAGATCTTCAGATGATGATTTGATATAATTTAAATATTCTTTTTGCTCAGTAGTTAAGTCACCTAGTATCCCATTATATAACATCTCACTAAACCCTAATATTGAAGTAAGAGGTGAGCGCAAATGATAAGAAATATTAGATAAAAATGTTGTTTTAATTTTATCTGTTGCTAAAAGTGCTTCATTTTTCTCACGCAAAGACCTTTCAACTAATGCAGAGTCGGTTACGTCAAGGTCACTGACCAGTATAGACCCATCGGGAAGGGATGAAATATATCTTTCAACAATTGTACCACTTTTCATCTCAAAACGCTGAGTTATCATAGACCTTTTTTCATAAATCCCTAAGAATGCCGCTTTAAAGTTTTGGAAGTCCTGAGCATGTAAAAACTGATCTTCTGTTCTTTTTAAAATATCATTGGAATGTGGTTTAGATTCTAAATATTCATTAGAAAGCTTCCAAAGTTTCGCAAAAACTACATTATGAAGCTTTAACTTACCATTTGAACCAATTACACATACCGCTTCATGCATTGTATTGAGTGTTGCGTCCTGCACAGCTATAAGCGTATTATAAGACCTTTCCAGAACAAGTTTATCCGTCATATCTTCACATGCAAATAATAACCCACCAAGTGCATGCGGCGTAATAATAAGCCTGATGGTTTTACCTTCAGATAAGTACATAAATTCATTATGAATTGTAGTAAGTGATTTAAATAAATTGATTCTGCTTCTTTTAAAATCAGCAAAGTTAATATGGTCAGGCAGTTTACGCTTTTGCCTTAATACGTCTAACACTTCCGGATAGGTTGGATTAGACTCCATAAACTTCTCATCTAAATCCCACATTTTTACATAAGAAAAATTCCACATCTGTAACTTCATATCAGAAGAAAATAGCGCCATAGCATTTGATGAACTTGAAATAAAATCACTTAAAGCCCTGTTATGCTGCTTAATTTCATTTTTTAACTGCTCTATTTTTGTTGCATCTAAACCATAACCAATACTCAAGTTATTATTAGACATTGCAAGTTCTCTAATCTCGTAAATTTTTCGCTCACCACTAATATTGAAATTCATATTCTCTGACATTTCAATATTATTTTCTTTAGCATCCTGAGCAAGCATATAAGAGAAATCTGATTTTTCCTTAGCATCTGATAACTTTTTGTATCCCTGATTGTAATATCTAATTTTATGGTTTTCGTCTCTAAGCCATATTGGAATATTAATATTATTAAGTAACATTAATATTGATTCTAACTCTTTATTATACGAAGAAGCCCTATCTTTATAATCATTAAGAGATACAATTAACTGATCGGCTATAAAAAACCACAATACAAATCCATGATTATTATTTTTTGCAGTAGGCTGATATGTAATCCAGAATTTTTTATTATCTATTGTCTCAACAATTGAGTTTTCTAAATTCATTGGAAATGTCATATCAATAATTAGATTATTAAAAAAACCTTCAACGATATTAAACGATTCGGGCTTTAAAAAAGACTTAAGCAAATCTATTGAATCTAAGTTTTTATCATTAACAATTTTCATGATATTACGCATTGCTGCAGAATAAAAAATTTTCTTTTTTATAATGTCATAATATATAAATCCTGAATTAGGATCTTCAGGTAGGCTTGCTGTTACTATGTGCAGATTATCAATTTCCGCACGCAATAAATTTATTTTATGAACCTTTTTTATAATGATTACAATTAAGGTTATAATGCATACAAACATTAGCAAGGCTGTATATTGATAGATTGCATGCTTTGCAACTAACGACGCGATATAATGATCCATTAGCAATATTAATATCTATAGTTATCCGATTTGAATGGGCCATTAACTGGAACTGATAAATATTTAGCTTGTTCATCAGTAAGTTTTGTAAGCCTTATTCCTAAATGATCAGAATGGAGTTTTGCAACTTTTTCGTCAAGGACTTTCGGTAAAACATACACTTTTTTCTGATATTTATTGTTGTTATTCCAAAGTTCAATCTGAGCGAGAACCTGATTTGTAAATGACATACTCATTACAAAACTAGAATGACCAGTTGCGCAGCCTAAATTTACAAGCCTGCCTTCAGCTAATAAAAGCAGTTTTTTTCCATCACTCATAGTGATTTCATCTACTTGTGGCTTGATATTATTCCATTTCATATTACGAAGCGATGAAACTTCAATTTCATGGTCAAAGTGACCAATGTTACACATTATAGCACCATCTTTCATGCCTCTCATGTGGTCAATAGTCACAACTTTAATATTACCTGTAGCAGTTACAACAATATCTGCTTTTGAAATAAAATCATCTACAGTATTTACTTCATACCCTTCCATCGCTGCCTGCATAGCACAAATTGGGTCAACTTCAGCTATTACTACTTTTGCACCATTAGACCTAAGTGCGTCAGCACATCCCTTTCCTACGTCACCATAACCTACGACGAGCGCATATTTACCTGCTATCATAACATCTGTAGCTCTTTTAATACCGTCAATTAGGCTTTCTCTACAACCATATAAATTATCAAATTTAGATTTTGTAACAGAGTCATTAACGTTTATTACAGGAGCCAGAAGTTTACCACTTATCTCTAACTGCTTAAGTCTTTGAACACCTGTTGTTGTTTCTTCCGATATACCCTTAATATTTTCAAACATCTCAGGATAATCATTATGCAACATTAGGCTTAGGTCTGCTCCATCATCAAGTATCATATTTGGCTTCCAGCCATTTGCACCTGCAATAGTTTGTTTTATGCACCATTCATATTCTTCTTCTGTTTCACCTTTCCATGCAAATACAGGTATATTTCTTGCTGCTATAGCAGCTGCAGCACTATCAACTGTTGAGAAAATATTACATGAACTCCATCTTACTTCTGCACCAAGTTCAATTAAAGTTTCTATGAGTACAGCTGTTTGAGTTGTCATATGCAGGCAACCTGCAATTTTAGCACCTTTTAAAGGCTTGGCTTGCCCATATTCCTCGCGTAATTTCATAAGACCTGGCATTTCTCTTTCTGCCAGAGTAATTTGCTTACGTCCAAGTTCTGCAAGATTGATATCTTTAACTTTAAAATCATTCTGCATAATATTACACTCTTTTAATTTTGCGCTATTTTATTTTTTTTAGTATTTTGTTTATGATTATCGGAAAGTTTTGTTCTTACAGCCTTTATACGTTTCTCTGAAACTTTTGCGCTAGCTAAATTTAACTGAACATTTTCTTGTTTAATTTTTGCTTTTGCAACTTCAGTCACTTTCTGTTTTGGTTGTTTTTTAGTAGATTTTTTGGCAATATTAGTTTCATTAACATTACTACCATTTGATCCTAAAAACTTATCAAGAAGCGCCATCATTTTCCTGTCACGTGCGAAGCCTGTACTTCCGCCCAATACAACTGCAACTAACTTTCTATCACCACGCTTAACTGTTGTTACCAAATTATAACCGCTCATATTAGTGAAGCCGGTTTTAAGACCTGTAACGCCTTCGTATTTATATTTTGCAAGCAGATTATTTGTAGTAGTTAGCTTTTTACCTTTAAAATTAAATTCTTTAGTTTGGAAAATTTTGAAGTATTCAGGGTAATCACGTTCAATGGCTATAGCAATTTTAGCAATATCATACGCACTGCTTTTGTTTGTAGGATTTGGAAGACCTGAAGCATTAGCATAAGTAGTATGTTTCATACCCAAATCTTTTGCTCTTTTGTTCATTAATTTAACAAAATTATGCTCGCTTCCCGCTACTGCTTCAGCTAAAACTACCGCAGCATCATTTGAAGATTTTACAACCGCAGCATATATCGCATCTCTTAATTTAATTTTAGAACCAGGCTTAAGACCAAGTTTCATTTTAGGCATTGATGCTGCATGTTTAGATACTGTAATATCCTGATTTACATCAAGTTTTTTTCTTGCAATAGCTTCAAATGTTAAATATAAAGTCATTACCTTAGTAATTGAAGCTGGGTATCTGTGCTGAGTCGCGTTTTCTTCGTACAGAATTTTACCTGTTTTTTGGTCAACAACTAATGCAGCATACTTATGCTTCTCAAATGCAAACGCACTTGAAGCACAAAATATTAATAAAGTAGCCACCAGAGCTATTAAATTTAATAACTTATTAACCATATTCCAGATAAATTCTAAATAAATAATTGAGGGAAGTAAGTACTCTTAACAGTTTTTTTATTATATATCAAGCACTTACACTGCCCTATTTATTATATTATACCTCATTAATTATTTTATCAAAGTTTAAACTTAATAAAGACATGAGGTCATTAGAGTATCTTGTAATTGAATTTATCTGCTGGTTAATAGTATTTTCAGTTAAATCAGCTATTTGTGAAAAGCTTGTGCATGTTAAAGATTCTCTTAAATTTTTTGCATTAGCATTATAAATTTCATCTGTAAACTCAGAAGTAATATCGTTTAACGCTTGTGCAGACTTTATAGACTGAGACACTACATTTGAAGTGTATGTAATGTAATCAAAACCGAATTTACCCATTTGCTCTAAAGCGCTATTAATATTTTCATGAGTTTGCTCATTAGCCGCAGATATATTTTCAAAGTTAATATTATTTGAAGTGATTGTTTCGCTATTAATATTGTTTACATGTGCTGCGGTAGCTTTTGTAGCTTTTTTTGCTGCTTGCATAAATTACCTCATAAGTTAAGTGGAATAGAATTAATATGAACCTAAAATTGTATAAGTCAATAAAACTTTACATCAAGATCAAAATTTTAGATAATAGATTAAAATATTTATATTATAGGTCACCATGGATATTGAAATTATTGGCTATATAAGTGCAGGTCTGGCACTATTAATATACATTTGGTACGTAATACTTGTTAAAAGAAGGAATACTACTTTAAATGCCTTAAGCGGCATTGATGTTCAGTTAAAAAGACGACACGATTTAATACCAAACCTAGTTGCGATAGCTTCCAAAACTATGGAATTTGAGCAAAAAATTCTTACCGATATTACTAGTATCAGAGCAGAGGCAATTCAAAAGTATAATCAAAAAGATGCAAATGATGTAACTAAGCATTTTCGAATAGAAAAGGAGCTTGCAGGAAAATTATCAAATTTTATTGTTAATGCTGAAAACTATCCATCTATAAAATCTGATACTGCAATGCTTGAAATTCAGTCTAGCCTTCAGGATATTGAAGAGAACTTATCTGCAGCAAGGCGTTTTTATAACTCAGCCATCATGGAATTTAATACTGCTGTTAAGATTTTTCCAGATAATCTAATTGCTAAACTATTCGGGTTTAAATCAATGCCATTTTTTGAAACAGAAAATAAAGATAATTTAGATATTAACAATATTTTGAAAAAATAATTTATGGAAAATGGTGCTATAAACTTTGAAAACATTTACACAAAGCATATAGCACCAACAATAGAAGAAATAGAAGTCAAACGCCAAAAACTACTGAAAGCTAAATATATAGGAATAATAGTTATTTGGTTAGCAATAGTACCAATTTCATATGCTATACTGATAAAACTTCAGGCAGGTTATAATGCACCATTCATAGGAATTTTTTCCCATTTCGCATACATAACTTTTATTAAAAGCTTGTATCAGTTCGATATAAAAGAAAAACTATTTGCCAAAATTTCATTAGTTTTACCTGACATACAGTATAATCATCAGTATAATGCCGACCCTGATTTTATCCGAAATTTAGAAATTACTCCTGAGTTTGATTACATGTTTTCTTCCGATACAATATCTGGAAAACATGCAAACCAAAAATTTCAAAAAAGTACGGTCAATGTTTTCAAAGGCTATATGCTTAAAGTAGATTTAAAAAAAGAGCTGTATGCGACAACTATTATAAAATCTAAAGTCATGTTCCAGATGAATTTGGAGATTTTTTCTGGTAAACAAGAGGTAGTTTTAGAAGACCCAAAGTTTAGCAAATACTTTAAAGTTACTTCTACAGATCAGCTGGAGGCTAGAAAACTTTTAACAGCAAAACTAATGGAAAGGCTGAATAACTTATCAACAATACTTCAAACCCAAAGCTCGCTTTCTAATAAGTTTCAGGGCAATGTATTAGAATATTTGCAGGCTAAAACTCAGAAATTATTTGAACCTGTTGTAAAAGCTGGAAGATTAAGCTGCGTGTTTTATAAAAATGAAATGATAATGTTAATACCAAAAGATTATGAGTTATATGAATATAAAAAATTAAGCATTCCCGCAGATAAAACTATGTATGATACATTTATAAAAGATATTCAGTGTATATACAGCATTATAGATTTACTGCCTTAGATAATCAATTAAAGCAATCTAACGCCTGAATCAAAGCATCCATAGTAGTTGCGCAGGAGGTTGTAGTTTTGTTACCGCACTGATTGGTTGAAAAACCTGCAGTATCTTTAAACGCACAAACATTGTCCTTATCAGCGTTTAATCCTTTTGTTGCATTGATAAGCTGCTGTTTATTCTTGAAATATACTATATCGTCAAAGTTAACGGCAGGATCATCTGATAATATTTGGTTTCGCGCTAAAAATGTAGCGTTTACTGCCAAATTCGCACCCGCCATTGATAGATGAGCATTTTCTTGCTCATCAGAGTTAATACTACTACCAACTTTAGATACAATTCTTGCAGCACCACCATTAGAGGCAAAAGCACCATGACCATTTTTCCCGTGGCTAACAATAACTACCACAGCATTATTCATAATTGTAGAGCTGGCATTACCCTGAACAGTAATACCGGCTGACACACCACAAAAGTCAGTATTAAAATTCCTTGCTGCACATCCCGCT
>ERZ781399.2894-NODE-2894-length-13547-cov-3.083753_pt1 | contig 13547 bp, 11 predicted proteins | sample MGYA00511014_ERZ781399 | MGnify/ENA primary metagenome ERZ781399 (study PRJEB29847, sample SAMN06458254) | wastewater metagenome | isolation source: Wastewater bioreactor | place: South Africa: Cape Town | study: EMG produced TPA metagenomics assembly of the...
CGCGCGGCAGGGTGCTGGACCAGATCCGGATCGAGGTGCGCGGCGCGGGCGTGCGCGCCCGGGAATAGCGTGGCCGCTACACTGTTTCCTTTTGTTTCGAAAGACCGCGGCGTGCCGATTCACCCACTCTTCATGCGTGCCCTGGCGGCGCTGTGCGCGCTGTGGCTGGCCGCGGGCGCGGCGCGCGCGCAGGAGATCGTCACCGACGAGAAGTCGCAGGCCGTGGCCAAGACGGTGCTGGGCATCCTGGGCTACACGCGCTGGCCCTCCGCGCCGCAGACGGTGCGCCTGTGCGTCGTCGGCCCCACCGAATACGCGGACGAGCTGCTCAAGGGCGGCCTGCTGCCCGGTGATCGCCGCGTGCAGGTGCGCCGCATGCGGCTGGACGACGCCGAGCTGCTGTCGCAGTGCGACGGCGTCTATGCCGGCATGCTGGACGACGCCGCATGGCGCCAGCTGCGCGCGCGGCTCGAATCGCAGCCGCTCCTGTCCATCAGCGAGCGGCAGGAGCTGTGCCCGATCGGCTGCATGTTCTGCCTGGACGTGCGCGAGGGCGGCGTGGCCTTCGAGACCAACCTCGACTCCGTGGCGCGCAGCGGCGTGCGCGTGAACCCGCGCGTGCTGCAGCTCGCACGGCGCAAGGGCGGCGCCTGATGGTTCGACGCAGCGGGGCGGTGGGCCGGCCTTCCTCTTTACGCGACGTGGTGCGCCGGGCGCACCTGGGCATGGCGCTGATGGCGATGGCGCTGGCGGGGTCGCTGCTGCTGCTCGCGGGGCTGGTGGCGCTGCGCGCGCACCTGGAGAGCAACCTGCAGCTGGTGGCGCGCTCCGTTGCCTACACGGTCGAGGCGGCGGTGGTCTTCAAGGACACGGAGGAGGCCGGCCAGACCCTGGCGCGCATGCTCGCGCGCGAGGGCGTGGCCCGCGCCGTGGTGCGCGACGCCGGGGGCGCCGTGTTCGCGCAGTGGCAGGGCGCCGAGCCCGGCCTGCGCGCGCGCACGGGGCAGGCGCTGGCGCGGCTGGCGCTGCTGGCCCCGGCGGTGGCGCCCATCCGGTACGAAGGCGCGCCCATGGGCACGGTGGAGCTGCGCGGCGACGGCCAGGCGCTGCTGAACTTCGTGCTCACCGGCCTGGCGGCACTGCTGGCCTGCACGGCCGTCAGCGGCGCGGTGGGCCTGCTGCTCGCGCGGCGCATGCTGCGCGACATGGTCACGCCGCTGCAGGCGCTGGCGCAGGTGGCGCGCGCGGTGCGGCGCGAGCGCGCCACCGGCCTGCGCGTGCCGCCGGCGCGGCTGGCCGAGCTGCACGAGCTGGGCGACGACTTCAACGCGCTGCTGGGCGAGCTGGAGCTCCGCGAGGCGCTGCTGCAGCAGAAGAACGCCGAGCTGCAGCAGCGCGCGCTGCACGACAGCCTGACCGGCCTGCCCAACCGCGCCTGCTTCGAGCAGCACCTGCAGGCGGCCATCGCGCGGGCGCGCGGCGCCGGCCAGGCCATGGCGCTGCTGTTCATCGACTGCGACCGCTTCAAGCAGGTCAACGACACCTACGGCCATGCCGCGGGCGACGCGCTGCTGGTCGAGGTGGCGCGCCGCCTGCAGGCGCAGGTGCGCGCCGGCGACGTGGCCGCGCGCCTGGGCGGCGACGAGTTCGCGGTGGTGATGGCGCCCCCGGCCGCGCAGGCCGACGCGCAGGCCCTGGCCGGCCGCGTGGCGGCCGCCATGCGCGAGCCGCTGGTGCTGAAGGGCGGCGGCGTGCTGCGGCCCGAGGTGAGCGCGGGCGTGGCCGTGTTCCCGCGGCAGGGCGAAGACATGGAGTCGCTGCTGCGCAGCGCCGATGCCGCCATGTACGAAGTGAAAGCCCGCCGGGGCCGGCGGACGACGGACGTGTAGACAAGAGCACAGAGATGATGACGATGCAGACCACCTCCCGGTTTTTCCTGCGCCTGCTGTGGCTGTGCGCCGCCGCGCTGGCACTGGGCGCATGCCAGAGCCCGCCGACCGCGGCCGCCGACGCGCAGGCCGCCGCGCGCCGCGCCCAGGTGCTGCGCGAACATGGCTTCGTGCAGACCGAGGAGGGCTGGGAGCTGCAGATGTCCGGCAAGCTGCTGTTCGACTTCAACTCCGACGTCATGGCCGGCGAGCGCCGCGAGATGCTGGTGCGCATGGGCCGCGCGCTGGTCGGCGTGGGCGTGGGCGCGCTGCGCGTGGAAGGGCATGCCGACGACCAGGGCTCGGCCGACTACAACGACCGCCTGTCGCTGCGCCGCGCGCAGTCGGTGGCCCAGGTGCTGGCCGAGACGGGCATCCCGCGCGAGCGCATCGACATCCGCGGCTACGGTGCGAGCCGCCCGCTGGCCATCGGCACCAGCGAGGCCGCGCGCCAGGAAAACCGGCGCGTGGCGCTGATCGTCCCCGTTCAGTAAACAAATTCACGGGCCGCGCAAAAGCCTTCAAGCCGGCCGAAGGCGCCTGGCACTACGATGCACGGCTTGTCGAAAACACCGGGGGACAGCCGTGGCCGATCTTTCCAAAATCACCTGTATCGAAGACCTGCGCGTGGTCGCTGAGTGCCGCGTGCCGCGCATGTTCTACGACTATTGCGACTCGGGCTCGTGGACCGAGGGCACCTACCGCGCCAACGAGGCGGACTTCCACGGCATCAAGCTGCGCCAGCGCGTGGCCGTGAACATGGAGGGCCGCAGCACCGCCACCACCATGGCGGGCCAACAGGCCAAGATGCCCGTGTGCATCGCGCCCGTGGGCCTGACCGGCATGCAGCATGCCGACGGCGAGATCCACGCCGCGCGCGCGGCCGAGAAGTTCGGCATTCCGTTCACGCTCTCGACCATGAGCATCTGCTCCATCGAGGACATCGCCGAGAACACCAGCGCGCCGTTCTGGTTCCAGCTCTACATGATGCGCGACCGCGAGGCCATGGCGCGCATGATCCAGCGCGCCAAGGATGCGAAATGCAGCGCCCTGGTGCTCACGCTCGACCTGCAGGTGATAGGCCAGCGCCACAAGGACATCAAGAACGGCCTGACCGCGCCGCCCCGGCCCACGCTGGCCAACATCGTCAACCTCATGACCAAGCCGCGCTGGTGCCTGGGCATGGCGGGCACGAAGCGCCGCACCTTCCGCAACCTCGTGGGCCACGTGAAGGGCGTGTCCGACATGAACTCGCTGGCCGCCTGGACCAACGAGCAGTTCGACCCGCGCCTGTCCTGGGAGGACGTGCGCTGGGTCAAGCAGCAGTGGGGCGGCAAGCTCATTCTCAAGGGCATCATGGAGGTGGAGGACGCGGTGCTGGCCGTGCAGAACGGCGCCGACGCCATCGTGGTCAGCAACCACGGCGGGCGCCAGCTCGACGGCGCCCCGTCGTCCATCCGCGCGCTGCCGGCCATCGTCGATGCCGTGGGCGACAGGATCGAGGTGTGGATGGACGGCGGCATCCGCAGCGGCCAGGACGTGCTCAAGGCCTGGGCCCTGGGCGCGCGCGGCACCATGATCGGCCGCGCCATGGCCTACGGCCTGGGCGCCTTCGGCGAGGCCGGCGTGACCAAGGCGCTGCAAATCATCCACAAGGAGCTGGACGTGAGCATGGCCTTCTGCGGCCACACCAACATCCAGAACGTGGACCGCTCCATCCTCGTGCCCGGCACCTACCCCACACCACCGCAGGACTGAGCCTGCTTGCGTTTCGATAGCTGCCGGCGCTTGCCTGATAAGCGCTGGAGGCCTTTTTGGCTGAAATTCTGCATGGGCCATCGCCATGCGCATGGGCGGCCCTCGCCAATGGCTGCGGCCCGGCGCCTGCGGCGCTGGCTATGCTGCGGGGCCTCGTCCATGCCGCCCTTCCATGACCCTCCCTCCTGACGCGCTCGCCTGGCTCTGGGTGCCGGTGGTGCTGTTCGCAAGCCTGGCCCAGACCGCGCGCAATACTGCCCAGCGCACGCTGACCGTGGAGCTGGGCACGCTGCCCGCCACGCTGGTGCGCTTTCTCTACGGCCTGCCGTTCGCCGCCCTGTGGCTGGCGCTGCTCTATTGGTGGCCCGACCGGCCGCCGGCCGTGCCCCGGTTCGGCATCGCCTACCTGGGCTGGATCTCCCTGGGCGCGTTCTTCCAGATCGCCGGCACGGCGGCCCTGCTGCTGGCCATGGCCGAGCGCAACTTCGCCGTGGCCGTGACCCTGTCCAAGACCGAGGTGCTGCAGGTGGCGCTGTTCGCCAGCGTGCTGCTGCACGAGCTGCCCACGCCGCTGGCGCTGCTGGCCATGGTGGTGGCCACGGCGGGCGTGTTCATGCTGTCGCTGCCGCCGCGCGGGCAGCTGTGGTCGCCGGCGGCCTGGCTGAGCCGCCCGGCGCTCTACGGCCTGGCCTGCGGCGCCAGCTTCGCCATCGCCTCGGTGGGCTACCGCGGCGCCGCGCTGGTCCTGGGGGCCGAGACGCCCTGGCTGTCGGGCGCCTGGGGCGTGCTGATCGCCCAGGCGCTGCAGACCCTGGGCCTGGGCGCCTGGGTGGCGTTCACGTCGGAAAAGGGCCTGGCGCCGCTGTGGCCCGCCTGGCGCCTGTCGCTGCTGGCCGGCAGCATGGGCGCGGCGGCGTCGCTGGCCTGGTTCACGGCCTATGCCATGCAGGACGCGGCGCCGGTGCGCACGCTGGGCATGGTGGAGGTGGTGTTCAGCTACCTCGTCTCGCGCCGCCTGCTGAGCGAGTCCTTCACCCGGCCCGAGAAGATCGGCATGGTGCTGGTGCTCGTGGGGCTGGTGCTGGTCTGCCTGCAGGGCGTCTGAGGTTCACTCCACCAGCTCGGGCCGCCGCGCGGCGGACACCGCCGTGGCGGGATCCTGGCCCTGTGCCGGCGCCAGGAGCATGGCCGCCTGCCGGAGGCTGAGTTTCTCGCTGCCCAGCATGGCCGCGTCCGGCCCGTGCGTCGCGGCGCTGGGCGCGGCGAGAGGATGGGCCGGGAGCAGGTGCGCGCGCAGCACGGCATCGGCCAGCAGCAGCCGCCGGCCGTCCACGCCGGCCTGCGTGGACTCCCAGGCCAGCAGGATGGCGGCGGCGGCGTAGTACAGGGCAGAGGCCGCACGGCGGACTTCCGGCTCGAACTCGGGGTGGGCCGCCACGGTCTCGGCCAGGGCGACGGCCTCGTCGAGCGCCTGGGCCAGCTGGCGGGCAATGCCCGGCGCCGCTGACTGCACGGGCGGCAGCTTCTGCAGCAGCAGCGCCTGGAGTGCCACGTGGGCGCGGTCTTTGCGCACGGCGCGGCCGATGGCGTCCAGCGCGTTGATGTTGCTCGTGCCCTCCCACAGCACGCCGATGTGCGCGTCCCGGACCAGCCGCGCGTTGACGAAGTCCTCGATGTAGCCGTTGCCCCCGCGCGCCTCCATGGCGCCGGTCGCCACGGTGATGTTGTCCCGGCAGGCGCGCAGCTTGAGCAGCGGCGTGAGCAGCCGAAGCGCGGCCTGGGACTGCTCGTCTCCCGCGTAGCCCTTCGCCATCATGTCCGCGGTGGCCAGCGTCACGGACAGGGCCGCTTCCGTGGGGACGATGATTTTGAGCAGCTGGCGCTGCATCAGCGGGTAGTCCATCACCCGCTGGCCGAAGGCATGGCGGTGGCGCGCGGCCTGCAAGGACTCGTTGAGGCAGCGGCGCATCATGGCGGCGGCGCGCACCGCGTGCGACAGGCGCGAGAGGTTGACCTGCTCCATCATCTGCTTCAGGCCCCGGGCGGGGTCGCCCACCAGGTAGGCGAAGGCGCCTTCGATGCGCAGTTCGCCGCTCGCCATGCTGCGGGTGCCGAGCTTGTCCTTGAGCCGCACGATGCGGTAGCTGTTGCGGCTGCCGTCCTCGCGGTGGCGCGGCATGGCGAACAGCGCCAGGCCGCGCGTGCCGGCGGGCGCGTTTTCCGGGCGGGCCAGGATGAGCGCCACATCCGCATCCACGTGCGAGGAGAACCACTTCTCCCCGAACAGGTGCCACTGGCCGTCGATCAGCCGGGCGGTGGTCTCCACCTGCCCCACGTCCGATCCGCCCGCCTTCTCGGTCATGAACTGGGTGCCCTTCCACAGGTCCTCCAGTTTGTCGGCCAGCATGCGCGGCAGCAGCCGGGCCTTGAGTTCCTCGCTGCCGAATTTGCGTATCAGGTGGATGGAGGTGTCCGTCACGCTGATGGGGCACATCTGCCCGAATTCGGACTGCACGAACAGGTACTGGAATACGTACTTGGTGACGGGAGACAGGGTGCCGGGGTAGCCCATGGCCCCGGGCCGGTGCGTCATCGCATGGAACTGCAATTGCTCGAACGCGATGTGCTCCATCTCCTGGTAGGCGGGGTGGTATTCCACCCAGTCCTCGTCCTCGCCCCAGCGCGAGCGCGCATGCAGCACGGGGCCATGCTTGTCGGCCACGATGGCCAGCTCGTTGAGCCGCCCGCCCGCCAGCTGGCCCAGCCGCTTGAAGTGGGGCAGGAAATATTGCAGTTCGGCTTGCGGCACGTACAGCGGCAGCAGCTGCTGCAGGCTCTGGTCGATCTCGAAGAAGTCCAGGCCGGCGCAGTCGGGCGCCAGCTTGTCCGAGCTCTGGCGGGATGCGGCGGGGCGCTGCCTGGCGAAGGCGCCGTAGCGGGGCAGAAAGGTCATGGTGGAGTCTCCTTGCGGTAGGGAATGGGCTTCAGATCACCCCGGACTGGCGCAGCGCGGCCTGCTGCCGGTCGCTCAGGCCCAGGCGTTCGTGCAGCACGGCGCCCGTGTGCTGGCCCAGCGTGGGCGGGCCGGCGGGGTAGTCCAGGGGCGTCTCGGAAAAACGCAGCGGGCTGGCGATGGTGCGGAAGGTGGCGCCGTCGTGCAGCGCGATGGCGGTCTCGATGCTGCGGGCCTTCACCTGCGGGTCGGCCAGCGCCTGCTCGAAGTCGTTGATGGGGGCGCAGGGCACGCCGGCCGCATCGAGCCGCGCCAGCCATTCGGCGCTGGGCTGACCGGCCATGATGCGGGAGAGCTCCGGCAGCAGCGCGCCGCGGTTCTGCAGCCGGCCCGAGACCTTGGCGAAGCGCCCGTCCGCGCCCAGGTCGGGGCGGCCGATGGCCTGGCAGTACGCCGCGAACAGCGAGTCATTGCCCACGGCCACCACGATCTGCCCATCCAGCGTGTCGAAGACCTGGTAGGGCACTGCGTTGGAATGGGCGTTGCCATGGCGGCGCGGCAGCTTGCCTGAGGCCATGTAGTTGACGGCCTGGTTGCTGTTGAAGGCCATGGCGCAGTCCAGCAGCGCCATGTCCAGGTGCTGGCCCCGGCCGCTGCCCTCGCGCCACAGGAGCGCCGCCATCACCGCCACGGTGGCGTACATGCCGGTGGTGATGTCGGCCACGGCGATGCCCACTTTCTGCGGGCCGCCGCCGGGCAAATCGTCGCGCTCGCCGGTGATGCTCATGAGCCCGCTCATGGCCTGGAACACGAAGTCGTAGCCCGGCTTGTGGCTGTACGGCCCCGTATGGCCGAAGCCGGTGACGGAGCAGTACACGAGGCCCGGGTTGATGGACTTGAGATCGTCGTACCCCAGGCCGTAGCGCGCCAGGGTGCCGGCCTTGTAGTTCTCCACCAGCACGTCGCATTGCAGGACCAGTTCCCTGATCAGCGCCTGGCCCTGCGCGGTGGTGAAGTCGATGGTGACCGATTTCTTGCCGCGGTTGGCGGAGCCGAAATAGGCCGAATCGCGCCGCTCGCCGTCCGCGGCCGGCATCCATGGCGGGCCCCAGCCGCGGGTCTCGTCGCCCAGGCGGGGCCGCTCCACCTTGATGACCTCGGCCCCCAGGTCGGCCAGGTTCTGCGTGCACCAGGGGCCGGCCAGCACCCGGGTCATGTCCAGCACGCGGTATTTCTGAAGTGGCTTGTCGCTCATGGCATTGGCTGTTCGCTTCATCTCGGGAACGGGCGGGTGCGGCGGCGGCGTCATTCGGCCTTGATGCGGGCTTCCTCGATCACGGCCTTGTACTTGGCGCTCTCGTCCCTCAGGTAGGCGGCGAAGTCGCCCAGGTAGTAGCCCACGGGCTCGGCCCCGCTGCTGACCAGTTGCTTCTGCACCTCGGGGGTGGCCATGATCTTCCGGATCTCGTCCGCCAGCCTGGCGAGCGCCGGCTGCGGCGTCCCGGCAGGGGCCACGAAGCCCACCCAGGCCTGCATCTCCATGCCGGGGTAGCCCACTTCCGCCACGGTGGGCACGTCGGGCAGCGCATCGGAGCGCTTGCCGCCCATCACCGCCACGGCCTTGAGCTGGCCGCTCCTGATCAGCGGCGCGCCCGTGAAGGCGGGCTCGAACGTCATCGAGACCTCGCCCGCGATCGTAGCCGTCTTGGCCGGGGCGCTGCCCTTGTAGGGCACGTGCAGCACGTCGATGCCTGCGCGCGTGCGCAGCATCTCCCCGGCCAGGTGGGCGCTCGATCCATTGCCGTACGAGGCATAGCTCAGGCTGCCCGGCTTGGCCCTGGCCAGCTGCACCAGTTCGGCCATGCTGCCGGCGGGCACCTTGGGGTTGAGCACGATGACGCTGGGCGCCACCGCCACCAGCGCGATGGGGCTGAAGCTCTTGACCGCGTCGTAGCGCAGGTTCTTGTACAGCCAGGGGTTGGCGGACAGCGTGGCGTTGGTGGCCGCGAGCAGGGTGTAGCCGTCGGGCCTGGAGCTGGCCACGAAGTCCGCGCCGGTGATGGTGGAGGCGCCGGGCTTGTTCTCCACCACCACCGGCTGGCCCAGGGCGTCGCCGAGCCTCTGCCCCACGACGCGCGCCACCACGTCCGTCATGCCGCCCGCCGCATACGGCACCACGAGGCGTATCGGCTGGCGCGGGTAGTCCTGGGCCCAGGCGGCGGTGGCGAGCGGGGCGGCCAGGGCGGCGCCCAGCAGCATGTGCTTGATGTCCATGTCTTGTCTCCTGATGGTGTGTGGATCTGGCGTCCGGAATTGATTCTTCTTGACGTGATCCATACCGTCCAATACATTTTTTCCGACTATTCATCTAATTTCTGTATCAATAAACCAGGGCGGGACAGGCATGGAACTGAGACAGCTGCGCTACTTCGTGGCCGTGGCCGAGGAACTGCACTTCGGCAAGGCCGCGCAGCGGCTGGCCATCTCGCAGCCGCCGCAGCGCTTCAACATCGCCCGGCTGGAGGAATCGCTGGGCTACGCCTTGCTGCGGCGCAGCACCCGCGCGGTGGAGCTGACGGCGGCCGGCAAGGTCTTCTACCGCGAGGCCTGCCGCATCCTCAGCCTTGCCGACCAGGCCCAGGCACTGGGCGGCCGCGCCGCGCGGGGCGAGGCGGGCAGCCTGCGCATCGGATTCGTGGGGGCGGCGCTGCTCACGCCCATGGCCTCGGTGCTGCGGCGGTTCGATCTGGAGCGTCCGGGCCTGCTCATGACGGTGCACGAGCTCAACAGCTTCGAGCAGATCGACGCATTGCAGCGCGAGCAGATTGATTTCGGCATCCTGCACCCGCGCTCCATTCCGGAGGGCCTGCATGCCCAGGTGCTGTACCGCGAGCCCTTCGTCTGCGCCCTGCCGGCCTCCCATCCGCTGGCGGGCCGCAAGGAGATCCGCCTGCAGGCATTGAAGGACGAGCCTTTCGTGCTCTTCCCCCGCCATTTCTCGCCCGAGTACCACGACCGCATCATCGCCATGTGCGTGGCGGCGGGGTTCACGCCGCAGGTGCGCTACGAAGTGCGCGCCAATGCCACGGTGGCGTCGCTGGTGGCGGCGGGTTTTGGCGTCGCCATCGTTCCCCGCTCCGTTTGCCGCGTGGCGATCGATGGCCTGCAGTTCCGCCCCCTGGCCAGCACCCGCGTCGAATCGGAGCTCATCGGGGTCTGGCGCGGCGAGGATTACGAGAGCCTGATCCGCCCATTGCTGGCGGAAATGGCGTTGCAATTGAAGGAAGGCGCATCATGATGCGCGTTTGCGTGCCTCCCGGCTTCGCACTGCTTGCCAGATTCCTCGTCCAGAAAGCCCCATGATCCTGCGGCCATGATTGCCCAGCCCCGCCGCATCGCCCACCTCGACATGGATGCGTTCTACGCGTCCGTCGAACTGCTCCGCTACCCCCAGCTCACGGGCCTGCCCGTGGTCATCGGCGGCGGGCGCCGGCAGCACGACGACGCGCTGGCCGCCGCCTATGCGGGGCGCCTGGCCGAGATTCCTCCGGCCGCGTTCCCGCGCCTGAAGGACTACGTGGGCCGCGGCGTGATCACCACCGCCACCTATGCCGCGCGGCAGTTCGGCGTGGGCTCCGCCATGGGGCTGATGAAGGCCGCGCGCCTGTGCCCCGAGGCCATCCTGCTGCCGGTGGACTTTGCCGAATACCGGCGCTATTCGCGGCGCTTCAAGGAGGTCATCCTGTCCATCGCCCCGGTGATGGAGGACCGGGGCGTGGACGAGGTCTACATCGACTTCACGCAGGTGCCCGGCGGCCAGCGCGAGGGCGGGCGCGTGCTGGCGCGGCTGATCCAGAAAAGCATCCACGAGGCCACGGGCCTGACCTGCTCCATCGGCGTGGCGCCCAACAAGCTCATCGCCAAGATGGCCAGCGAGTTCGACAAGCCGGGTGGCATCTCCATCGTGCAGCCCGGGGACCTGCAGGCGCGCATCTGGCCGCTGGCCTGCCGCAAGATCAACGGCATAGGCCCCAAGACCAACGAGAGGCTGCAGGCGCACGGCATCCACACCATCGGCGACCTGGCCGCGCGCCCGCGCGACTGGCTGGTGGCGCACTTCGGCAAGGCCAGCGGCACCTGGCTGCACGACGCCGCCTGGGGCCGCGACGAGCGCCCGGTGGTGACCGAGAGCGAGCCGGTGAGCATGAGCCGCGAGACGACCTTCGAGCGCGACCTGCACGCGGTGAGCGACAAGGCGCTGCTCGGTGAGATCTTCACCACCCTGTGCCAGCAGGTGGCGCAGGACCTGGCCGCCAAGGGCTACAAGGGGCGCACCATAGGCATCAAGCTGCGCTACGCCGACTTCCAGACCGCCACGCGCGACCAGACCATGGACCAGCCCACGCGGGACGCAGCCACGATACGCCGCGCGGCCGGCCAGTGCCTGAAGCGCGTGCCGCTGACCAAGCGCCTGCGCCTCCTGGGCGTGCGCGTGGGCAAGCTGCAGCCGGACGACGGCGCGCAGGCGGGCGAGGGGGAGGCGGAAGAGCCCCTGTTGCTTTGACGCCCGTTTTGCGTTGACTTGAGTCAAAAACGACAGAAACGTCTGTAATGATTCATTACAGATTCCTATACTGATTCATCCTATCAATCGGCACGCCCCGCTGGTTACCGTTCAGTTGCGGGGCTGTGCCGCCCTCTGCCGTCCTCTGCCGCCATTGCCATGCGCATCAACGATCCGGTGACCGACAACGAATACGATTTCCCGGCAGACGAGCTGCTGATGTCCACCACCGACAAGCGTGGACTCATGACCCATTGCAATGCGGCGTTCGCCAGGGTCAGCGGCTACGGCATCGACGAACTGCTGGGGCAGCCGCACAACCTGATCCGCCACCCCGACATGCCGCCCGAGGCCTACAAGGACCTGTGGGCCACGATCGGCCATGGGCGGCCCTGGAGCGGCCTGGTGAAGAACCGGCGCAAGAACGGCGACTACTACTGGGTGCGCGCCAACGTCACGCCCATCATGGTGGACGGCAAGCCCCAGGGCTACATGTCGGTGCGCGAGAAGCCCGCGCGCGAAGAGGTGCGTGCCGCCGAGGCGCTGTACGCCCGCATCCGCAGCGAGCGCGAGGCCGGGCGCCCCACCTTCGTGCTGCATGGCGGCCAGATCCGGCCCCTGGGCTGGCGCAACCAGCTGGGCAAGCTGCAGCGCGCCGGCTTCACCCTGCGCCTGGCGGCCCTGCTGGTGCCGCTGCTGGCCGTGGCGCTGGCGCCCGCCCTGCTGGGCCGGGGCGGCATGCAGGCGGCGGCCGTGCAGGCCGTGCTGCTGCTGGCCATGGCGGGGGGCATTCTCTGGTGCTTCCACCGGCGCATCACCACCGCCATCGGCGACGCCCAGCGCCTGGCCCGCGACCTGGCCTGCTGCAATCTGCACACCCCCAGCGTCCAGGCCGCCGGCCGCCATCCGCTGGGGCTGCTGCTGGAGAGCCTGCACCAGATCCAGATCAACCTGCGCGCCGTGGTGGGCGATGCGCGCAGCGAGATCGCCCAGTTCGGCTCCATCTCCTCGGAGATCGCCGCCGGCGCGCAGAACCTGTCGGCGCGCTCCGAAGCGCAGGCCAGCAACCTGGAGGAGACGGCGGCCGCGATGGAGGAGCTGGCCAGCACGGTGCGCCAGTCGTCCGAGTCGGCGCGGCAGGTGCTGGAGCGCAGCGCCCACAGCGCCCAGCTGGCGCAGCGCGGCGGCCAGGCCATGACCGAGGTGGGCGACGTGGTTCAGGCGATGGAGCAGTCCTCGCGCCAGATGGGGCAGATCATCGCCACCATCGAAAGCATCGCGTTCCAGACCAACATCCTCGCGCTCAATGCCGCCGTCGAGGCCGCGCGCGCGGGCGAACAAGGCCGGGGCTTTGCCGTGGTGGCCAGCGAGGTGCGCAACCTCGCCACCCGCAGCGCCAGCGCCGCGCGCGAGATCAAGCAGCTCATCCAGACCAGCGTGGAGCGCGTGCAGGCCGGCTCGGACCTGGCGCGCAATGCAGGCACCACCATGGCCGAGGTGGTGTCGTCCATCCAGGGCGTGAGCGCGCTGATGGAAGAGATCAGCCAGGCCAGCGCCGCGCAGACCAGCGACATGCTGCGCGTGACGCAGGCCATCGTGCGCATGGACGAGGCCACGCAGCAGAACGCCGCCCTGGTCGAAGAAAGCGCCGCCGCCGCGGGCAGTTTGAGCGGGCAGGCGCAGCAACTGGTGCAGGCTGTGGAGGTGTTCCGCCTGCGCCACGCCCACCCTGCACTGCCCGCGCCGCGCGCCTGACATCGGGCGCGCAGAGCAGTTGCCCCTCACGCTGACCTCCGATGGCACCACAGCCCCGCGGAGGCAGTGCCCTAGCGTTCACGCGAATGCTATTAATACGATAGCTGCTCAGGCATATTGCACTTGCGCATGCGCCGAAAAACCCTCAAAACCGGCCTGACGCCCTGCAAAAACACGCCGCAGGCGGCCTCTCTCTGCGCTGCGTCAGTCGATCTTCACGTTGGCGTTCTTCACCACCTGTGCCATGCGCGCCGCTTCGCTGCGGAAGAAGGCGGCTGCTGGCTCAGGCGGGGTGAGCTTGATCTCGTAACCCTGCGCAATCAGCGCGTCGCGCGCCTCGGGCATCTCCATGGCGGCCTTGAAGCCGTTGTACAGCCGCACCAGTTCGGCCTTGGGCAGGCCCGCAGGCGCCACCGGGGCAATCCACCCGTCCAGCTCATAGCCTGGCAGGCCTTGCTCCGCAATGGTGGGCACGCCGGGCAGTGCCGCCACGCGGTTGGCCGTGGTCACGCCCAGGGCGCGCAATGCGCCCGCCTTGATGTGCGCAGCCGCCGGTGCCACCGCCACCACACCCAACTGCACCTGGCCG
>ERZ781399.2903-NODE-2903-length-13513-cov-3.868703_pt1 | contig 13513 bp, 14 predicted proteins | sample MGYA00511014_ERZ781399 | MGnify/ENA primary metagenome ERZ781399 (study PRJEB29847, sample SAMN06458254) | wastewater metagenome | isolation source: Wastewater bioreactor | place: South Africa: Cape Town | study: EMG produced TPA metagenomics assembly of the...
CCTGAAACGCAACAATTGAAACAAAGTACTTCCGAAAACTTTTCTCTAAATCAAATTCTCGTTGTTTAAAAGCATTTATCAATTGTTCGAGCAACGACGAAGCACCTGTCATCATTTATGTTTCGAAATTATTCTCCGTACACAATAGTGCTCTCTCACAGAATCGACACAAGTAAACAGAAAACAACGATTGATTTGTTTGATATTTGAACGTATGTATAAATAGACCGTTAACTGCTGATGACATTGCACAGAGGCGTGAAATGCTGAGACAAAAACAACAAGGTGAAAAAACTGAAACAACTGAAGAAAAACCACCGGAAACGCCTGTTGAAGAAGCAACGAATGTGGAAACAAATGAAAATCAAAGTGAAAACGTCTTTCTCGCATTTGCACGTGTTTTCAGTGGACGACTTCGACGTGGACAAAAGATTTTTGTTCTAAGTCCTCGACATGATCCTGCTCTATTCATTGGAAAAGTAAATTTTCATTCAAACAAAATTTGATTTCATTCGGTATTTTTTTTATTTCAATCAGGATCTCAACGAAGTTCCTATTTCAAGTATTTCTCATCATGTTCACGAATTTACTGTACAAGATTTATACTTAATGATGGGTCGGGAATTTACTCAACTCGATCAAATACCAGCTGGAAATATCGTTGGTACGAATATTTCAAATAGATAAAAACAACTGTTCTTACGCTTTTTTTGTTTATTTAGCTATTGGCCAATTAGATTCATTAGTTTTAAAATCTGCAACTCTATCAACAAATCCATTTTGTCCGTCATTTACTGGACTTCATTTCGAAGCATCAGCAATTGTACGTGTTGCAATCGAGCCCAAAAATCCTTGTAAAAAACACACTCAACACCCTCTCATGAATCTTTTCTTTTCTTCTCCTTCAAGCACAAATGAAACAACTTCGACATGGCATGCGTTTGTTAAATCAAGCTGATCCATTAGTTGAATGTGCTTTGAAAGACACTGGTGAATATATCCTTTCGACTGCTGGCGAAGTTCATCTGCAACGATGTATCGATGATTTAACGAAAATGTAATTTAAAATTCATTCGAATGTATCTATTTGTTTGTTTGTTTAGTTATGCTCGAATTGAAGTCAATGTCTCAGCACCAATCATACCTTTCCGTGAAACGATTATTCCACCGCCGAAAGTCGATTTTCTTAATGAATCATTAGCAAATCAACAACAGCAATTTAAATCAAATAAAACAACAAAAGAAAAACCAAGTTGGCTGTTAGGTTAGTTACTTTACTTTGTAATTCTCTTTGGATTGGAATTTTTCTTTTGGTGAAATTTGTAGAAGATGGTTTAGTTGAATTAACTACACAAAATCGTCAATGTACCTTTCAAATTCGAGCTGTTCCTTTGCCCGAACCAGTGACACGTTTACTTGATGATAATGCATCATTATTAGCAGTTATTGAACATGCTCAAAGTCGACGAGATGAGAAACGAGAAGTTGTTCAATTAAATGATCAGACACTCGAACAAATTCGACAATTACGAGATCGTTTAAACGAAGAATTTGTTGCAGCTGGTGGAAATCTTTGGAATGCAAATACAGTCGATGAAATTTGGTCATTCGGTCCTAAAAAATGTGGTCCTAATTTGCTATTCAATCGTATTCCGAATAGTATCTACAGACAACGTGGTCTTTCAATGTGGACAGTTGCTTTAAATGGTCAAACGAAAACCGATACGAATTCCAGCAAAGATGATTATGATTTAAGTATTATCAATGGTTTTCAATTAGCAACAACAAAAGGTTCACTTTGCGAAGAACCTTTGATGGGCGTTGGATTTATTATCGAACGATGGACAATCGATACAATCGTTAATAACGACGAACAATCAGTCGAAGAAGTGAATACAACAAATCCAGTCGATGAAATTGAAAGTTTAGTCGAAACAATGAGTATAACAAGTGACGATTCATCGGCAATCCATGTTCAAGAAAAACCTCGTCGAGTAATTGATAAATCAAAAATTGTTGCCAATCGTGGGCCACTTTCTGGGCAAATCGTTTCGACAGTTCACGATGGTTGTCGAAAAGCATTTGATTCTCAACCACGACGACTCGTTGCAGCCATGTACAAATGCGAGACAATGGTCAATGCCGAAGCTCTTGGTAAAAAAAACGAACGAACTAACATTCATTTTCGACTTTTTCCTTTTCTTAGGTCGTGCTTATGCCGTTATAAATAAACGTAATGGTCGTGTTCTCAATGAAGACATGAAAGAAGGCACGAGTACTTTTATTATAACAGCTGCGTTGCCTGTTGCCGAAAGTTTTGGCTTTGCTGGTGAGATGCGTACGAAAGCAAGTGGCCTAGCAGCACCACAATTGTCTGGCAAGACTTATTGGGAAACGATTGAGCTTGATCCATTTTGGGAGCCGCAAACTGAAGAAGAATTTTTACATTTTGGTGAAAAGGCTGATTTTGAAAATCGAGCGAAGAAGTATATGAACGATGTTCGTCGACGAAAAGGTCTTCGTGTCGAAGAGAAAATTGTTGAACATGCTGAAAAACAACGCACATTGAAAAAGAATAAATAAACATTGTTATCGTTGAATTTTGTTTTTATAAAAATACACGAGAGAGAAAAAAGCAAACAACTTGTTGTTTTTTTTTTGTTATTGTTTTGCAGATTATGACCTTCCCATTCGTGCAAAATATATTTGTTTCTGTCACTGTAACTTCTATTACATTTGCTGTCGTATTTCTTCTCAATTATTTAAACAAAAAACAAGCGATTACATCTGAAGTTTCACGAAAAGTTGTTCATATTGGTGCTGGCACACTTTTTCTTGCCGTTCGTTTCTACGATGATCATGGAACGAATTCGAAATATTTCAATGTTTTTCCCTATACTCTCTGGTTTTTTATTCTCCTATGGAAAAGTCAGTATCATTCGATCGGACAAAATCGATACGATCTCGTTGTTGGAACGATGACACGTAGTAATCGACAAAGCGAACTCTTGTATGGTCCCTTGTTTTTCAATATCGTTGCAATTCTTTGCGGTACTGTGTTCTACAAAACCGTACTTGCTTCGTTAACAATCGCAATGTTAACATGGGGCGATGGTCTCGCTGCCGTCATCGGTGTTCAGTTTGGAAGTCAACGACAAATCTATCGATCGAAAACATTCGATGGATTAATGACATTTTTTCTTGCAAGTGTCATTGCATCTATTGTTTATACGGCATTTATTGTCGATCTTCAATCGATACATTTAATCAAAATTATTGTGATTTCTTTTCTAACAGCAATAGTAGAAACATTAAGTCCATCTGACTACGATAATCTAACAATTCCTCTCTCAATTTTTCTTATTTATTCATTTTTTTATTAAAAAAAACATATCTGTCGAATATTTTTTTATTCTAGATGTTACAACCGGTGAAACATATTCTTCAACAAAAACGAATTATTCTCGCGAGTGGTTCACCACAACGCAAAGAATTACTTCGATCGATTGGTTTAAACTTTGAATCGATTGTTTCCGAATTTGCTGAAGATCTCGACTTAGCTCAATATAAAAACAATCTCGCACAATATGTTATCGATACAGCCGAACATAAATGTCGACAAGTTTATCAACAACTGAAATTAAACGAAAACGACAAAGCAAATGTGATTATTATTGGAGCTGATACATTATGTTCATTTCAAAACATTGTTTTTGGCAAACCGACTGATAAAGAACATGCATTTGAAATGTTGAAAACATTTTCGAATAATACACATCAAGTATGCACAGGTGTTTGTATTTTACAAGGAGATTTAAGAATGAAAACATTTTCGGAAACAACCGATGTTACATTTGGTTCGATTGATGATGAAACTATTCGAGCTTATATCGAAACAGGCGAACCGATGAACAAAGCCGGAGGATATGGCATTCAAGCTCTTGGTTCGACATTAGTTAAAAAACTTGACGGAGATTATTTTAATGTTGTTGGTTTTCCGATTTTTCACTTTTGTTTACAATTGAAAGCGTTACTCAATGCTCAATCGAAATAAATTCAGTGATTTCCGTGTATAGATTTTTTTTTGTTCTTTTTCAAATAACCTAATTTATTTCGGAAACATACGAACAGTAGGCGTACGAATTTTAAACACTTTATGATATCGTCGTCGTTCACCTGTACGTTTGTACGGCGGTCGTTCGATGCTCATGAGTTTATCAGGTACAATTGCACCAACAGGATCAACGACTTCTTCATAAGCTTCGTTGTATGTTGTTGCTTCTCGAAGAGAATTGAGTAGATTCGGTTGCAATGAATACTCATTCGGTTGAGATAAAGATGCTCGAGCTTTTTTCTCTGATAATTGAGTATCAAAATTCGATGAAGATTTTCTTGTTTGAATATGTTTAGCAATTTGTACGGTTTTATTATATTCAGCCATGGTTGATGATATTTTGTCTGCGTACATTGCTTTTGCTTTGGTTAATTCGCTATCAAGTTCGTGAATTCGACGAACAACAGACGCATTAAAATCGTATCTTTTACGTTGAGCTGTTGACAAATGTGATGGTTCACCATCTAATCAAAACACAACACCCTCTTTACTATTTTCAAACCAATCGATCTTACTTAAATAAGAATAATCAGGTAGATCAGCTAATGGACCCTGTTCGAAATCATCACTTGGTAGATTATGTCTAATCAAAAACAAAAACAAATCGATAGATTTGATTCGAATCAGACTTTGAATCCTACTGAACACGCCAATATCGATTTGGATCCGATCGTTTCCATCTCGATGTTAAATAATCTTTCGAAAACGAACGTTTGAAAACGATGGAACAACGTGCAAGCATATTTTATTTCTTCTCTATAAAATCCAGAACGACTTGTGTTATTGACTCATCGAAATTCGCTCATTGATGACCTCTATCGCAACTGGTTCTCATTGGATTAATAAACGAATAAAACCAGTATCGAGGCAAGAAAGTTCACACATTCGAACATGTCCGTCGATTGTTATTTCTGCACTTAGAAGAAAATTTCTTGTCTTTCTCTCTTTTTATCGTTCTTCTTTGTTTTAATGTTAATTATTATTTGATTGCTTTTCTATTTTAGATTTTGATTTTATTTTCTCTTATTATATTATTTGTTTCTCTTTCTCTCTCATGGGTACAGATAGCAGAACAGCTGTCCAACAACCATCGTCGAAAGTAACAATCGTTACATCATCCTCATCCTCGTCGAAAAATGTAAAAAAGAGAAAATCGAAATCTAGTCATCATAAATCGAAACACAATCGTCAACAACGTTCGGATTCGTCGTCATCACGTTCGTCGAACGACTACGAACGAGAGAAAACATCAACATCATCCTCCAAACGTACGGTGAAACCGAAAAATTCGAAAGATAAACCGAAAACTTCCTCGTCCAATGACACGCGTACGAACGAGAAAAAATCGTCGACGAATAAAAAGAAATCATCACACCGTTCGAAACATGATTCATCCGAATCGCCAGCCAGACGAAGTCGATCGAGATCGAAATCACGATCTCGGAGCGACCGATCGAGTGACAGGTATGCATTTTGACGTATTTCAGCTCGAACGAATTCGAAACGAGTTATCGAAGTCCGATATTCACTTGTTCGATTTCGGTTCGAGTCCACCTAAGCGCATTTCAGCAATGATATGATGAATTTTCAGAGATAGGGACATATGAAGAATAAAAATTCAGAATGATTTTATCATCTCTACTGATCATTGCTTTGTTTCAATCGAGTCGATTTTCTCAACAAATTTTTTCATCTCTTCAAATTTAGATCCTCATCTCGAGAATCACCAAACCGTTATCGTCACAAAAATCAAACGCGTCGTTCGAACTCGAACATGCAGAACGTCTACGCGCCGATGTCGAATTTCGGCGGCAACATGCCACGTCACTACGCACCTGGCTCAAATCGAGGTGGCCGAATGCCGTACATGCCACCTGGCATGATGCCTGGTCAAATGATGCGAAACAACAACGGCAATCGTCGTTCCGGTGGCAACACTCCGCCTCAATCGCTCCTTGGTGGTTATCGACCGCCGATGAACAATTTTCGTGGTCGCGGAGGTCTACTTTCGAACCCAGCCTATGTTCATAATGTCGCCGATGTGCTCAATCTTCTTCAACAACAAAAACAGAAACCCAATGGAGCTAAATATACGAATCCGAATAATCCGAACAACCGGTTCTATCAGCAATTTCAAGATAATTATAAGAAGATCAGTTCGGGACAGAAGGTGAGCAATTTGTATCAAGCGTCGTTTCCTGTTCAACATATTCCGCGTGCGATGCGGTTTAATTTGCGTTTGCGCGGTCGAAATATCTTCACGGCTTCGGACGAAGAAGAAGAAGCCAAGGAGAAAGAAAAAGAAAAAAACGCATCGAACTCAGACAAGCGTACGAAAAGCCGACGTAGTTCGAGTTCGTCCTCGGACTCACGTTCGGACGACGATCGACGAAAACGTCGGAGTGACGATGACGATAACAGCGGCGACGACAAACCATCGAGTAAATCTCATCACGAACAAAAACGTTCCACTAAAGTCAATAACAACAACAGCAACAATCGAAATCGAACATCTTCGTCAACTGCTCATCATCCAAAAAATCTGCCCGCTCCCCACGATCTACTCGCTGATCCCGCTAGTTTAAGCACGCTCTTAGCTGGAATTATTCAAGGCGAAAATCCAGAAGTTATAGCAAGTACATTAGCAACTGCAGCGGCAGTTAACAGCAAACGAGAACGAACGAAGAAACAACAGGAACGAAAAGTGCAAAAGTTCAAAAACTACGCGCGATTTCAACAAATCCAAGCAACGGCTGGTGGCGTCGTTCCTGCAACAAATCCCGATGAAGTCGAGAAGAAAATTCACGGTCTCGCTCGGCGTTTAGTAAGTTCATAAACCTCGAATGAAATTTATTGATTTCAACTTCGTTTTTTGTAGCAAATGAAAACCATTGGATTGCACGATGATTATGAATCGCAAGGTATTAAACGGTCCGATGAATCGAGTGGCGGTTCCGATAACGAACGTCGAAATCGATCTTCAGGATCAAGTAGCGACCGTTCGAAAGACAAAGACGGTGCAAGTGACGCCAGTACGAATTCTCAACGCCAACGGAAACTCAAAAAGCTCGGCAAACGATCGAAAAAAGTGCTTCATCAATATATTTTCCGTTGTTGTTTTTTTTTATTACCATCGGTTTGTTTTGTTTCAGGTGAATGCTGCCGGTCAAATTGTTGGTTCAAGTGATAGCGAACAACATCGATCCGATGGCAATGATAGCGATGGAAGCATGATGAATTTAAACGAAGATCTTAAACCGATTAGCTATTATATAAAAGATCGTGAACGTATGCTAAAAGAAATGTTTCGATGTGTTCGTGGTCACAAACTTCAGGCTATTTTACCAGATGCACTGAAGGTAACACTAATGAAAAGAAAGATTAGCTGTTGGTATATGATGATTTTACTGAGAAAGGATTTGAAATTTTTCTTTGTTCGGTCACCGAATACTTCATATAAACAAGTTCGTTTGATAATCGATCCTTGTTTTAGATTAATTCATAAAATATGATCTATCAAATACATCATCGAACTATATACATATATATATATATATATATACATAATATTGTCGACGAAAGAATGATTTGTTTTTAGAGAGTTTTGTTCAAGAAAAAAAAAAGAAAAGTCAAATCCCCTGTCTTTCAGATGTATTCTTTGGGAAAAGAATCTTTCGAATTTCATTTATTTTTGTTTTTATATTTTTGTTTTTTGTACGATTTTGTTCTTTTCAATCCGATATCGCAATTACAGATCGTTGTTAGACGAGAATTTTAAATTGACTTATTCTTCTAGACACGTTCTTTTGACGAAATTAAATCAAAATGTCTCGATCAACTCGATATTCTATCGAAGAAACGTATTCGAGCTATTCTACTAGGTAAATCAACGTCTTCTTTTCAAAGATTTCTAATCGATTTCGATTTTTATAGCTCAACCAATGACTTCATCAAGTGGCACGGAGGACAGTACCGACGAAGATGAACAAGATTTCTTTACACGTATGTTTATATTTCATCCTAAAACGAATATCTTGCGATGATGTTTTCATATTTCTTCACGTTAATCTGAGACGTTCGTCTTTGAATGATAATTATCTATTCAGATAATCTTTTCTGAGCAAGATGTTTTCAATCATATTTCATAAATACATCCTTTCTTCTTTTTTTAGTATATCCACATCTAAAATCTTCGTTAGATCAGCCAACAACTGAAACAACTAATGCAAATGTCGCACCAAATACAACATCACCAACAGAGAATAATAAAAAGTAAAGTTTGTCAATAGTTTTCGTTTCGAATTTCTTATCGAATTGAATTTAGATCATTACCAAATAGTAAATTTCGTCCAGCACAAATGCAAGCCGTTACTGAAACTGCACCAGCAACATTTCAAAGTACTCTTGCTGCGCCGGTGGTTGTCCGTGGTGATGAAGATGTCAATGATTACTACGAAGGCATAAAACAAATAAAAAAACTCGCCAATCTTCGTCGAAATGAACAGGATGATGAATTTCTTCCATTTCCCGAACAAAGTGGCAAAATTCTTCAGCCAATCGGCTCGACAATACCGAAATTCGAATTCAAACCGATTACTGGCCTCACACACACTCAACAAGCTCATTTAAACGCACGACGAGCTGCACATCGTCAACAACAACAACAACAACACCAAGTCGATGTTCGACAAGAAATCGATGATTTACTCGGCATCGATGATTTCGTTTTGCCTGAAGGCGATCGACCGATTTCGTCAGCCGAATTATCAACGAGTGAACAACGTCGATACGGTCTACCGCCGAGATTACATCATAAAGTGCCAACAGGACCGCCGAAGAAAGGATCACTAGGCGATTTATTGAAACAAAAAAATAAACAACCATCCGGTGAACGAAGTCCATCGCCAATAATCACTGAAAACTCTCGACGAAAACGTCGACAACGTTCGCGCTCATTGAGTTCGACAGGCAGTGGCCAATGGTCGAGATCATCGTCGCTATCAAGCAACGAACAACGATTATCACGAGTAGAAATAAACAATAGTAGCTTTTTTATTTAATTTCATGATTGTGTTTGTTTGTTTAGCATTCGTCACGTGAAACAACACCGGTAGCCGAAGAAAAGAAGTCCGATGATATAACAGATATGGATGATCTATCGAAATTACTTGATTTAAATGAAGAAGATGAATTGTTATTGTTACAGATCGAAGTCGAACAAGAAGAACGAAATACGCGTCGCGAAGAGAAACGCCGACGAAAAGAAGAGAAGAAAACGAAGAAATTAAATAAAAAACTCAAAGTATCAACAACAAAAATCGACGATGAACTTTCGATTATTCGTCAATGTCTCAACGATCTAATCAAGCAAACAACCGATGCGACCATATCTCTGAAACGAACATTAGACGATTCGAATCAAGATTTAGTGAAGAAAGTTAAAGTCGATGAGACCCATTGAAACAAACGTATTGCTATTATCATTGTTTTCTTTTTGTTCGTTATGATTTCTTTTGTGTTTATCTCTGTCGTTGTATTTGTACATATATGATATACGTGTTTTTTTTCTATACATTAAACAATCAGAAAAAAACCTACGAAAACAAAGAGCGAAGATTTGAATTAAATGTTTGTGAAGTTGTTTTTTCATTGGGAAAAATATAAATAAGATCATTAAAGAATTCGTGTAAACGGAATCGAGATATTGGCTGATTTTCCTGTTTTCTACTTGAATTGATTATGTTTCCGATTTGTTTCTCAAAGGATTGAAATTCGGCGACACGACAATCCGATGAATACAAAATAAATAAATTTCAAAAGAAGAAAACTTAGCCGATGAAATGTCCTTAGAGTTAAGAGAATTCATTCGAGAAATACTCGTAATTGCAAAACATAAATATTCTATTGATAATAATTGAAAAGAATGATTTCTAAAAACAAAAAAAATAATTCATCAATAATTGATGTTATGTTTTTTTATTCAACGAATTCTTGTTGTTTGGCTATGAAAATAGTTCGATTCGATTGTTTTCGTAGAAACATATTTTTAGAATAAATCATGTGTTTTATTTTGTTGTTGAATTAATGAAACAAAAAACTTCGATTTTTATCTTTGTCCTCAATTTATTCAGTGTTTTATCGATCACACAATAAACGGAACCGAGAAAACATGATTATGAAAGTCGTTGACACGCCAATTTGATTGATCGAATACTCTAAAGATTTGTGATGTTTCGAATGTTATTCGAGTTATTGTTCATTAATATTGTTTTAACTATGCAAACACGAAATGTACGATATTCTTTCCGTAAAACTCAGCTTTCGAAAAGCTATTTAATTATGTCGTTGTGTTATGATAATAGAAATTGTATGTCAAAATCATGTTAATCAACATTTAAGTTCGAATTTTGTTTTCAAAATATTTTCCAGGTCATCAGATAGCCGTCGATTATAATGCAAAACGAATGTTGTGTTTACTAATAACCTCTGTTTTCTTGTTATTTCACGTCCACAAACTTATTACCTAATGCGATCATGAGAGTAAAATTGCAGAGAAGAGAAAACGTCCATCACAACCTATTTCTATCATTTTCTCTTGAGACTATAGTCATTGCGTGCCTCTATATATATATATATGCGTATATCCTCTATTTTGAACATCATTTTCGATCATACAACTACCACAATCATCATCACTAAACTTTGCTGATTAAGTTCAATCCGACACAATGTTTTCAAGTTCAATGATTTACACGCTTCTTTTTTCTTTGGGTAGATTGAAACGAAAAGCCGAAATACGATTGAATTTGTTTGTTTTTTCTTTCAGGTCTTGTTTTATCGATTAATTCAATCTATGTTTCCGCAACGCTTACAACATCCGAATCAGATAATGCGAAACTATCAATCGAAAAACGATCTGCTGAAAATAACAATGAATTCGACGATGAATATCCAAGTTTCATTTTCATCAAACATCGATTCGGTGCGCGTGGTATTCGACTTCCATCGGAATCCATCCTTCTTGGCCGACGTCGATTACCTGATGAAGCCGTACTCTTAGGTCGACGTAGTTCAGGAAATGGTTTATATAACAAACGTCGATAAAACACAATAATATCATCCATACAAATCGCCTCTTTTCTTTTTTTTTGAACTCAATCATATACAACATTCTTATATTTATTTCTGAAAGACAAAATTGAATAAAAGTACACATATATATACAAAGAAATAAATCGCACACAAACACAGCAGTAATTGAGTTTTTTTTGTGAAATTAATTTTTATCGATTTATAGAGTTCTATAAAGAGAAATACAAATGAATTATTTAAACACAATTCATGATTAATATTGTACTCGTTGAAATGTGATTACTCTTTTCTTCTTTCGCATGTGACAAGCTTGATAGTAATACTTGACGTCATCAATTAGTTAATTATTCAACTAGTAGTCGTTTTCATTTAAATTTTTCATATATCAATTACAATTTTAAAACTTTTTCTCGTATTGATTAACATCCTAAAGTACATATTCTATCTGCTTTAATAGGAAATACGGATTATCAAATTAAAAAGAGAGGTCACATTTGAAGAGGATGTACTGTAGATTCATTGCTTCTGAAAGGAAATTCATTCTTCGATCATTGACAAAACGTCAAGGTTAACCGATTGAACTGAATTACACTTTTTCGGTTTGTTGCACTCGATCGATTTTTTAATCAACTTCTTTCCTCTTTTTTTTATTTATTCCAATATTCTCGTAAATATTTGATTTGAAGTACATTGATCCCGATGAAATCAAATACTGAAAAATAAATATAAAATAAAACATAAAACATAAGAAAATATATTCATAATTTATAATTTCGAATAAGTAAATACGATGGCGCTAGTAAACGATCGAGTCTTCGCTTTCTCTTTACTTTGCAGATGGCACTATTTTATCTGAAGAGACAGAAAAAGAAAGTCAATATTGCCTCTCTCGGTGTTCACAGTAACCGGTTGAGTAATGGCCATCACATAAGCATCTGTTACATTTTGCATTCAAATACACAAATCAAATCTATTCTTTGTTTTGTGTTTGTTTTTGCCTTCTATATTGAATATTTTTTCATTTATTGATTTACAAAGAATATTACATTTTTTCTTTCTTTTAGATTTATTCAATCAATTATTTTTTATAATTATCTTCGAGATACTTGCCGACAGAATTCTATTGATTATGCTAAAGAACTTCACTATTTTGTTACATTAAAATGCATCAATAATTATCTATGATACAAATATATTTCGTTGAAGGTATGTGTACACTCGATTTCTAAACAAATCAGTCGATAGATATTTCGTGTTTCGAATTTCTCACTTAGAATAAATTTCAATTTTGATTTTTCTGTCTGTACTTAATCTTGTCGATATCAATGATCCGATCTTCATTTGACATTTTCTTTCGACTAATCTGTATAGTTTCATCGCTCGAATTGTTCGAGTCATGCCATATCACCTACACGCACACGTATTATCAAATACAGGAAAAAAAACGAAAAGAATCTCAATGATGACTACTTGCTTTCGCTGTCGCCTGAAATAAAAAAAACGATTATCTTTGACTTGAAAATCAATCGAAATATTCCCTAAGTCGTTATTATTCTGTCTCGAGAGAAATACACACTGACCTTGTCAATGTTCGATGGGTAATCAGATATCATTGCCGGATAAAAGAGTATGTATATATATATATATACATATATACACATACATATATGTACGTATATTGCTCATCCGAAAGAGAACTAAGTGTTCTAAGTAAGAAAATCGGTATTATTTTCTTTTTTTTTTGTGCTTCTCGTTTATGTTGTTAGCTCAATGTTAGAAGTATTCAAAGATAGTAGTATACTAATCTTGTTGCATTGTTTCTCCTCTTCCTCTTCTTTGTTGTATCGGTTTTTTTTGTCGTTCGTTGTCATTCTCGATTAAGAGCCGATCGACCAACCGACTCCTATATGCGTTTATTGAGTTGGCACGTTGAAATTGTTGAACGAGCGATGATCGATGTTGTCCCCCACCCTCCTCTATCTACCGTTCTTAAGTTGCGTCAGTGTTTGTACTGATAGTGATGATGTTCGTTCTTTTTTGTTCTTCCCTCCCTCTTCTCTCTTCTTGTTTGGTTACTGAAGGATAATCGAGATCAACGATTAGAACATACTCTTAAGAGCTATATTCATTTGTATTTATCTTCGACATTGAGAAAATAAAAGGAAAAGGCCGGGTAGGTGATCTTGTTTCTTATTCTTTTCAAACACATTCATACTCAATTGTTGATCAATATGTAATAATAGCGTTACAAATTCGTAATGCTTATAAACCTGTATTAACCAATCGTTTATATTATACACCAGATCT
>ERZ781399.2911-NODE-2911-length-13493-cov-4.065858_pt1 | contig 13493 bp, 11 predicted proteins | sample MGYA00511014_ERZ781399 | MGnify/ENA primary metagenome ERZ781399 (study PRJEB29847, sample SAMN06458254) | wastewater metagenome | isolation source: Wastewater bioreactor | place: South Africa: Cape Town | study: EMG produced TPA metagenomics assembly of the...
CAATTTTCCGAGAAAAGAAAATACACCAAAACTGATCGATGAGATTTCGTGAGGTTTGTCTCTTTGTTTTGTTGTTGATTTTGGAAAGAAAAAAAGAAAAAAAAAAGAAAGAAAAAAAAACACACACACACACGCACGACTGTTCATTGTTGAAAAAATGAATTGAGAGTGTCAGTTTTTCTTGTTTTTGAAGTGTATCACAGGCGTTTTTATACGGTTGCTTGAAGGCCTCCGCTACCTCGAGCGTTATGACCCGAAGTATGTCCGTGTCCTGGTGGCGGCGGTGGTGGCTGTAAATGACTATCACCATATAAATTTTCAAGAAAATCTTGTCGACGAATCTTCTCATTTAAACCTCGACAATGGCAATACATGATTTCTCGAAATGGTAAACGAAATTCTCGATTGAATTTCGAATAAATCAGTGGATTTAACATTGACGATGAATAACCAAACCAAAGAAGAACAGAATCGACCCAACCGGGTGCGTTCAATTTCGGTCCTGAATTTGTTAATTCTCCGATGCGTTTATCTAATGGTTTTATTATTGCATATAACATAAATGGAAGCCAACAAACAATAAATGTGCCAAGAATGACTCCAAGTGTACGTATGGCTTTTTGATTCGGTAAATGAACATGACGAAAGAATGAGACACGTCGTGTAGCAAATATCGATAATCGACCATTAAATGGTGCACTTATTCGTCTACCTAGACATCGTGATGGCGATAGGAAACTCATTGAACGTGTTCGAGTTGTTTCATTTGTCGAACGTTTCGAAACGCGTTGTCCGCCAACAACATTACCGTTGTCGCCATGCTGCTGTTGATCATTAGGACACATTGCTGAGCCATCATCGGCTGCGTTCGATACACTAAGTAATAATTGTGGTGTTGAACAACTATTTCCATTGATTTGTCCGATATTTGTTGATGAATTGTTATGATTTAGAAATTGAGACATTTGAACACTGGAACGATTATCCATAGCTGTTTGAGCTGTTCGATAGATATTTGCATATATAATAAGTACAAAAATAAGAGGAATGTAAAACGAAAGCATTGTTGCAAATATTTGATAATCTAAATTTGGATTGACTACACAAATATAAAGACCTTCTCGAGCAGGTAGACCTATAAAAAAAAAGGGCAATAGTTTTTTTCTTTGTTTATTATCTAGATTTCAATATACATACGTCCCCAACCAAGTATTGGCGGTAATGAAACAAGTGCACTGAGTATCCAAACACCGGCAATCATTAAAGATAATAATTTACGTTTTCTCATTGGAGCATATTTAAATGGATGATTTATAATACAATAACGGTCAATTGATATAACAAGAAAATTCAAGATCGATGATGTACATAGAAGAACATCTGTCGATGTCCAAATGTCGCACATAACTGAACCTAATATCCATTTACTGAACATTTCAGAAACTAGAAAACAAAAAAAACCGATCTCATTTTATAATTATATATGTATGTATGTATTTTTACCCATAGCTAATGGCATGATAAATAAGCCTACTAATATATCACTGACAGCCAAACTGACAATAAGCATATTTGATGGTGTTCGTAATTTTCTAACAAGACAAACAGCTAATATAACAAAGAGGTTTCCCACAACTGTTATTATAATTAATAGCGGACAAATGATTAGAACAATCACTAAACGTAAAGTACTAGCAGATTCTTTTTGTGTCAATTTATCGGTTTTATTTATTAAATGATTGAGTTCATTATTGATTGGAGTTGTTATTGAGAATGATTTTGGTATAATTGTTGTCGATAATATTGAGATCGGTGTTGTTGATAACATTCGTCGTCGTACGGTACTAAATACTTGTGACGAACCATTGGTATATGTATTGGAAGATGAAAATGATGGATTTCGTTGTTGAGCAGCTGCAGTAACCGATGATAATAACGAAAATAAGGATAATAATGAAAGAAATATGGATGTTCGTTTGGAATAAACTGTCGACTGTAGAAAAGACGACGACAGCCGACAGAGACGACGGCTGTGTAAAAACGCCAATGTCGACTCTAAATTAAAAGAAGAAAATAAATCATGAAAAACTACATAATCTCACTTTTCAAAAACAAAAAAAAATGAGTAGCTATTCCAATTTTGCTCATTTTCAAACGCAAATTAATAATAATTTGTTGCTTGAATGATTTCTTTTCTTTTCACTCTAGTTTTTTTTCTTCTTAGTCTTTTCAATAGATGATAATCAAGAAGAAGACCGGAAATATGCTCAATTTTTCTCTACTTATTTCTTTTTATTATCAACACCGGAGATTACTTCTATCTATCTATCTATCTCTCTATCTATCTCTCTATCTATCTCTGCATGTATATATACGCATATATATATACATAAATATGCAAAATATATCTACCGATTGTGCTCGAATCAATCTTGCTTTCAATAAGATTCAAATCAATTTATTAACGTCATTCTAAATAAAATACGAATAAAGAAAAACGATAGTATTGATTACCTAAATATTTAGTCAATTATGCTTATAGACTTAGACAGACTGTCAAATGAAATACGTGTAATTTTCTTTCCTTTTTTTTTCTCTCTCTCTCTCTTCGTATTCGATCCGTTCTTTTTTCACTTATACTTATAGCTATATTTTCACCTTGATACGCAAGAAAACACGCCTACACTGATAGAACACAAGATTTATTTCTTTATTAATTATCGTTTCTTTTTTTTTCATGCCATATTATTACTATATGTGCAGAAAAAGAAGTACATATGTTTCTCATTTTATATTCATAAATGCGCACAAGTTATTGTATATTGATGTTGAAAGGAATAAAAACGAAGAGAAAGACAAACCTCAAGATTAGTTCGATCTGTCTTGTTTGAAAAGAGAAAAACAAAACATTGATTTAGATTTTTAAGTCTGAAAACAATCGATGCAGAAGAAAATTCTTTTAGTTTTGAAAATAGAAACCGAAAGAGAAATAAAAAGAAAGTCGACTAAAATTTAGCGATATATTGTCTCGGCATTATTTTCTTTTCCTAGCTTTTTTCTTCTTCTTCTTCTTCTTCTTCTTCTTCTTTTTCTCCTGTTAAAAATTCTTGTTATGTGCCTGACTTCTTTGAAGAACAAGAGGATTGGTTATGAATAAGTCTAACGTTTATTTAGAAAAAAAAAACTCAATTATGAAAATTGAAGAAACGATAAAAAATTAATCTGCAAAGAAACATACATAGTTTATGTTGACTATTTATTTATTAATTCGTTCATTAAATTTTATGTCGGTGTTTAAAAAGGAAAAAAAAGAAAAGAATTCGAAATCAAAATATCATTCGATATATTCATGATTATATTTATCGAATAGAATGAATGAATAAGTGTGCCATCTTGTCTTATGCCCGAGAGCGCACGAATAAACCCTTCTGTTTTTAGTATTGGCAACTGAGAGATAGGGAGCAAGTATTCTGATAGATCAATAGATATTTGTTTAAACGAAAGAATGAAAAAGAAACGTTTTTTAGTTTGATTTCTTACGAAGGTGGTGAACGGAATGATTTCATTGAAAAATACTTCTACGTTCCATTACGATCGGACGAGTCAAATCAATTTTACAAACATGGCAAGTGCACTTTGATGATTATTAATACGGACTAGTCAATTTAAATTATCACGCGAAAAATTTGAGGAAAACAAAGGAACGCTTTTATTTTCTAATATATTTGAGAAACATCTGTTCTTTTTTCGAAGGATTAATATCCAATGAAAACAACATTCATTTAGATTTGTCAGACGAAGAGAGAGAATAAGCTTTCTCATAAATAAATTAAACAATAGATACTTGAATATTTCTCCTCTTCGATTTTTGCAAACGAGAAAGAAAATTGGCTTCGATTAGAAAAAAAATGGTTTTCAAAAAATCAATGAAGTAAAATAAATTAAATAAATAGTTTTATTTACCATAGCTTTTCATCGTGCATGGCCGATAATATTGAAGATGAACAGGAGGACGATCGATAAGAAAAGCTGACGAACGACGAGAACAAGAAGATCTAAATACAATTGCCTGACGAACGATAGTACAGTCAGCTGGAGAAGAAAACTCGATCTAAAACTATAATAATAATAATAATAAAAATAATAACAACAATAATCGAAAGAAGACGAGAAGAGAAGAAAAAAAAATAACAAAACAGTTTTCATCTATTCAATCACAAATATAAGAAAGACAACCTGGTGTGTCCGTGTATATATATTTTTTCTTACGAACTGAATATTTTTTTCATTGTAAAAAAGTGCGTGTGCAAAAGAGAGAAGAAGAAGAAGAAGAAAAACGAAGGAAAAAAGTTTTTTTTTAACATAAGAAGAAAAAAGCTCGTCAGTTACCAAACTATCATCTCTCCTGCTGTGTACATTATTAAATGTAAAGTTTTCTTATTTTTACAATAACAGTGATAATAATTGCACAGATTTGTTTTGATCTGTTTCTCTCGAATCTTTTGCTGTTCTTGTTAAATAACAAATCCATTCGATAAGAATAGTCAATAAATATACATATATAGACATGTATATGCATGTTGTTTATATTGGTGTGTGAACGATGCGAAGTGTTTTGACGTGAAAGACTAAAGAACGACCGGCACTAATCGTGTATTGTCGAATTCTAAATAGTGTCTGTCTGTTTACCATCCGTCATTATGTCACATTCGATTTGCATTTTGGAATCGTATCCACGTGTTTCACTATTCGTCTGACTACAATACTATTCGGTACAATGATGATGAACGAGACCGACTAATGAAGAAATAGAAAAAGTATATATATATATATATAAAGAAAGAAAAGAAAACTCGTCATTCTCGTCTTTCGTCCATGGTTGTGCGTGTGTTGTCGAGTTGTTACAACAATTAGGAGGAGTTCTTCTTCTCCTTCTTCTTCGACTTCGACTTCGTCTTTCTTCTTTCTCTACTCTCAATCTTTCTGCATCTCTATTAGTGTTTTGTGTGCGATGGCGGCCAATTTGAATGCATGACCAAGTTCGAGCGAGCAAGCGAGCGCAGCCCCGAAGAGAGGAAAGCGCGCGCGTCAGCCATGCCATCATCTACAGAATGATGATGAATATTCGCCAAGCAGGCAAGTAGCAAAGACTGCTAAACTAGAAGAATAAATGAAGAAGAGAAAGAAAGGAGAAGAAGAAGAAGAAGAAGACAAGATTGATTTGAAGGGTAGAATAGAGATGCTTGGTGCATGCATTCAACAATGTGCGGCAGCTATGTCTACTATGATTACTGTTACAATTTCTTTTTTTCTTCTTCGTCTTTCTTTTCATTCTATCTTCTAGCTAATAATGACATCGATGTCAGTTCGTATTTCTTCGTGAAGTAAAATCTCATATTTTACCTGAACGAAGTATACATACGTATAAATGCATAGAAAAAGAAAACAAATAGCTTTCACTTCTGACCAGACATCACGCACATTAAGGAAAAGTTTTTCGAAAAAAAAAAAAGAAAACCAAACATTTTCTACATAATAACAATCACAGTATACTCTTTTTTTTTGTTGTATTCCGATCTATCTTATTTTTCTTTAACACTTTGAACGCGAATGAGAAAAAGAAGAAAAAAAGATTCCACTAGAGACAAATGTGTTACTCAACGAGTAATAAATATTTTTCAACAACTCACATTTTTCCCTCGATTTCACACATACAGTAAACATTGATTAGAGAAATCTATTTTACTATACAAAAAGTAAACACATGGCAACTCATCTGTTATAATTTGGAACCAAAGAAAAAAAGGAAAACTTGCAAACACTATGAATAGTTGATGAAGCATAATGATCATCATTATCATTATTATTATTATTATCATTATCAAAATATCTACTCCTGTGGAACTGTATGTTTGTTTATTTGATCACTTAACCTAAATAAGTTAGGTAAATAGATCAAGGTATCAAAAGTCATATGTGCTTGAGAAAGACTATTTGTAGAGAACAAATATATTGTTTATGATTACTGTCAAATGAGACAACAAAAGCAAACATCAACATTTGATAATCTCTCGTTTTCTCTTTATACCACTGACTGATCTTGTTTGTTTATTGTAAATAATATCCACTTCTTAGATAGTATTAGTTCGATTTACATTTCTCGAAATAACGTTTGACTTGTTTAGAATATATAAATTTCGTTTTTCCATAATTGACTGTGAGTTCTAAAGTACAAATTGAGAAAGCAAAACATTACGTGCAATATCGTAAACGTAAATAATTACTATTCATTTTTATGCGAGAAAATGTGATGAAGTGGAAAATAATACCTTCACCTACTTTTACGATGTTAGAAAAAAACGACGATGACGACAAAGAAAAGAAGAAGAAAACGAAAGAAAGGGGAGAAGGAAAATGAAGCAAAAGAAATTACAATCCTGTTAATCAGCATCGTATTAGTTTTATTTTACTGATGAGAAATATTCTTAATAAGATTTTTTTATTAAACTTTTGATCGAATACCAAAATGAAGTCATCTTCACGGATATATATATTTAATTTAATAGTAACTTCATTGAAAATATAAATAAGAAAATAACTTACAATTATATTTAATGAAACAACACGAATATAAACGAATGAATAATATTATCTCGACTATGTTACATGGAAAAATCTATCATATGAACGAATGCTGATGATGATTTGTCTAAATGAGAGCTGAAAATTCTTTTTTCCTCTCCCACTCTCTCTCGTTCAAGATGCCTGTCTAACATCAAGTTTCCGGTTCTTATTCTTATTCTCTTATTCTATACTAGAGCGCATCCAACAACAGCTAGAATATTATTGAAAACTCATTTTCTCTCTCTCTCTCTCTCTCTCTCTCTCTTTCTTTCTTTCTTTTCCCTTCTGTTTTTTTTCGTTCTTTGAGAATTTCTGTCGTTTTTCCTGTTCTACTAAAATGAGTGAAGGCGGTGATAACGCCCTAATTTGTTCAACTTCACTGACTTTTGCAGTTTTTTTGTAGGCTAGGATCTTAATGGATTGAGGGTGAGGGTTTCTCTGCGGATAACAACGGCGAACATATGAATCCTCGGTTTTTTTTTGTTCTAAATATTTAATTAACACAAAAAAAGAACAAGAAAAGTTCCTTAGGAATTCTTAACTATGTTGATCTTTTAATTTCAAATTAAAACGAATATCAACAGTGGCAAAGATTGTTGTACAGAAAACTTCACGATACAATCGATCGTTATTCGAAAAAAAGAAAAGACAAAAGAAAAACCTACTTGAAGGCCAATGATTGTATTTTTTTTTCTGACCACCTGATGCCGCTGTTCTTTTATGGTTCTATTTAGCATATGTCTTGAAGTAGATCATTGTTCATCACCGAAACAAACTATTATGATCTTGATTATATTCAACTCGAAAACAAAATCCGATTCTCTAGTTTGTCAATACCAAAAACTTAAACAATACGCTCACCCCGGTCAACATGCAAACAATATCATAAATATATACAAATTTCTTTTGCTCGTTTTTTTTTCTCTCTCTCGTTTTTATATGTGTTGACAACTTTCATCGTATTTTCTGTCTGTCTTCGTCTCTTTCTTTTTTTTTTCTTTTGTTACCAAACCTACGCTCGATAAGGGAAACATATGCATTAATAGAAAGGCGAATATCTATTTTTTTTTTTCTTTTTTTCTTCTTTCTTTTTTTTTCTTGGCACACTCACGCATTTGTCAGGCTCTCTGTTGAAGAACTCAGTCGGTAATGTTGTTTCGGAAGTGATCGTCGTCGAAGCGAAAGAGTGAAAGTCGTCTTTCTTTTTTCAAAAGCGTGTGCAAATCTACACAACACTAGTCGTAGTCACAACATCAATAATAATAATAATAATAATAAGAAAGAGAGAGACAGGCAGGCAGAAAAAAACATACGTTCAAATGTGAATCACGCTAAAAATGAACGAAAGATCTATTTTTCTATATAAAATAGATACATAAATGTCAAGGGTGTGTGCATTTCTAATGGATGAAAAAACATATTATATTCGAAGATTGAAATCATTGTACGAATGAGAATTTCCATGAAAAAACAATGACTATTATTAATATTTGTTTATGACTGAATACAAAAGAAAAGGATATGAGTCGAGAATTAATTTATGTATCTCTATGTGCAGACTATTCTCTCGAGAGACTCATTTATCTTCAAGTTATTAATCAAAATGGGTGCAAGATTGAATTTTTTGTAGATTTTTTTTGCTGCTTAGGCTTAGTTCCTCTTATCGTCATCATCATCATCATCGTTGTTGTTGTTGTTGTTCGTTTTTTGTTCTATTATGATTATCAACAACACGCATAAAGATAATACATGATCGATGAAAATCAAGTTCGAACCAATCGAGTTCTTCGTGAAAAGATCCGATTTCATTGACATAAAAAGCAACTACTTGATCATGCATAAAGTGACAGATAGTTCTTCTTTCTCACAAAAGCATTGCCGTTTTTTGTTTGTTTCATTTCTCTATTCTTATCATCTTCATTCCATTAGAAAGACAATCTATGTTTGAGCTTAATCTTATTTAGAAATTCTCTCGCTAAAAACACACATACATATAAAATATTACTAACGGATGCTATTTTAGGTCGACACACAAAAAAAAGTTCTCCCTTTTCTTCTCTCTCTTCGTTTGTTTTTTTTTCATAGCTAAATGAAGGATGTCAGTCATCGTCATTATTATTCGCGTTCGAAATAAATATCATTTGACAAAAGAATTTCTCTTCGTCTACAGTAGATGACTTGCATTCGGATAAGCATAATTGCGTTTTCTTTTCTTTTTTTTTTCCTAGTTCATGTTTACGATGATATACTACAAAAAAAAACGCACACACACAAAAGACAAACTAATTGTTATCTTCATCGTGAATTTCATCATCTTTCTATTATTGAAAAACTAACCAAAAGACTAGAATACAGATTTGTTTTTATTAGTCTTACCATCAACCATTCAATCAGTGTCATAAATCATTAGTTGATTTGTTTTCTTCTTTCAACGTTTATACTCGATTTCACTAGGTTTGCTCATTTGAAATCGATTAATCTTGTAGAAAAATTCAATTACCGAATGAAGAAAATTATTTTTCGCTTCGTCGAAAATCGATCTACATAATTCAAGGTTCGAATTTACTCTAGAGACTCATGCTTTTCAACTATTTATCGATTTCAATGAAATATGCTGATTCTATTTTCGAACTAGTCGAACAATTAGGAGCACTAAAAAAAAGAAGAAGGACAAGAAACAGAAATTCATCTATTTTTAGAACCGATGATTGATTATCCTAACATCAATTCAATTTTCTTTTTGTTAAAAACAGAAAGATGATTATTGTTTTCGTGTGCTTAAGCAAGAAAAATAAGAGATATGGACCGATAATTTATTGAATAAGAAGAAATTATTTTCTCATTGTTATTGATCGGAAAAAGGAATTCTCGTCAAAAAAATAAATTAAAAAAAGTTCGCTGACAATTCTCAAGAGATTCGAATGTGTTATGAAAAAGAAGAGAGAAAAAAAACCTAAAGATGACAAATCGATAACTACTAGTAGTATTCGAAATCGTTTTTTGTTATCTGGCAGACTAGGTCAGTCAACAATATCAAATTAACTTTGCATGATAATCATCAAAAATTCACTGATTTTTTCGTACATTTATCGGAAATATTAATTCGAACTAGTCGTGATGACATCACATGTCTTGAAATGAATTCAATTTGATCGAGATAATATGAATACATCTGATAAGATTCTAATTTAATCATTTTTTGTTTTAAAGACAAAGTCTGTAATCAAATAGCAAAGATCTTATCGTACTATTGTCTCTAAAAATCATGCTTCTACCGATTGATTGATCGTAAATTTTCCGTAGGCTAAAAGAGGAAATGTATCCATGTCCTTGACCCTCGAAGACAAAAAAAAAGATCGTTAAAATACCTTCAAATAAATTTATGAAGTGCTATTATTATACGAACAGATTGGCTCCCATTCTTTCTCTCAATGTCACATACGAATCCATTAATTCAGGTGACATATGATTAATGCTCTCGAAGAAAAACAGGCAAAAGAACCTTTTTTTTCTCTCATTAAATCTTTTTATGAGGTTAAATAATTTGTCTTTTCATATGAGCACGTTTTTTTTACTATAATAAATAATGAACCAATAGCTATCATACGTATTATATAATAGATTTGATTAAATAGAGTCATCGAATCTATAATTTAAAATGTGCAAATTTAAAGAAAATGATTAGGTATGAGTTAACTGATGAAATGTAAAAGATAATCAAAGAAAGAGAAAACCTTCAAAAAAAAATTATTTATTCATGTATATTTCTATATTATTTTTTAATATTAAGATGCACGAGAATATTTCTTAATACTTTAAACCATTGAAAAGATTAGTTATTAAAATAATAAAATCGTCTCTTCTCTCTATTAATAATACAACGGTTGAAAATGAACACATTTTCATTTCCTTGATTGTACAATCATCTTCTCCCCGACTGTGAATTAAATAAAGTAAGGGTTTCACTGTCTAGGAATTCTTTGTTTCCTACGATAATGAGATAGACATTGAAGCTTAGTTTTGACGTCTAATTTTTTTCTTAATATTTCAAACAATGAGCATTTCCATTTCCCCTTTTCTCTTGCCGCCGGCGACGACCCGGTGTCTTTTTCCCTTCAAAAACGGTGACCGGAAATGCGCACACGCGTGCTTCGTCATATACCGTATTGGCCATAGAAGCAATTAGTCGTCCGGACTAATCTTTCTCTTGAATAGAACGAGTAAAATTGAGAAAGAAAAGAAAGTTCAATGTCTATCCTCTTTTTTGGAAACACATTCATCTTAATCGGACAGACTTGTACTAAAAAGCTTTTTGTCACCTAGTCGAATCCTTTATATACATAGTTTAATGAGGCATTTTCTCGTCAATATAAAAAAATGTTCTTTCTCTTATTGACGGTCACTCGGATAGACAATAGATTCAATGTGGAATAAATTGTTTCTTCACCTTGTCATATGCGTATGCATAAAGATAAAATATGTTAGACAGACATCATATAAGCAACTGATGATTATATAAGACTTCGTCAGGCACAAACGATCCGATAGTATTGATGTTCATTTACACTCATTTGTCGAATGTTGAATCGTCAAAAAGAAATTAGTTTATATTCATAGACGTATATATATATATACATAAACATCGAGATGATATATAAGTAAGCAAGTGTAAAGTATATTGATTTGTGTATTTACATGAGGAGTAAAAGTATGAAACAGAAAAAAAGATCCTCTTGAAAGCAAAGTTGTCAAATTCATTATTGTATGCAAAGCAATTGATCCATAGTCTATCGATTTCTTTTTCTACTTGTGCGTATAGAGATGTTAGCGAGTGTTAAGAAGAAAAACCTTTTCATGTCGATTCCATTGATTGTCCTTCGTTGATGAGTATGTGTTCAAAACATCTGTTGCACCACCCGAAAGCGAACTATGCCGTAATTAGAACTGAGCAAAATACATATCTATGCAAAAGATGCGATAAACGATGGTAATATTGACGAACACAAGCGAATCTGTGAAAACACATCATTAACGTCGTGTATTCACTCGGCATTGGCTCGTTCTATTGTCGACAAATGAATCTATACGAAGAAAACGATGAACACAATTGAACAAACAGTCACAATAACAATTATGCCGTTACCATCATTGTTACTGCTGCGTAGATGTTTTCACGAGCATTATTCAATTCTCTCCTGACAGACAAAAGAAATGAGATGATCGCTCTATACTCTCCCTAACTCTCGACGCATTTATGTATATATGTAAATGTTTGCATCATCGCATAAATGCATTTATAATATTGTCTTGAAATTACAAATAAAGACATAATCATTGAATCAGATAAAATCAGGGCGTTCACCTGTATTAAGAAGACAAGAACGGAAATGTGAATTTTAGGAGTCTATTTGAAATTCATTCTCTTCTAATATGTACGTACACTCTCGACTATAAACGAAGACTAGCAATTATCATTGTTGAAGATTTTTTCCTTTCATTCATTGTATCTTTTCCTCTTTTTTTTTACGTAATCATCGTAAGAGAGAGAGAGAGAGAAAGTCTGATACTTTTACCATCGATCTTTTAATTCAAGTGCCAATTGGTGCGATTTGATGTATTGAGCAATTCACTGAATGATGATGATAATCGCGCATTTCAAGCATAAAATTCATCTGTTGTATTCATTGTCTTCAATCGATGATTATATGTATAAGAAAGTGAAAGTAAAATCTAGTTCATAATTCGTACATAGGAGACAAAAAAAGTCAAGATCAAACACTTAAAAATAATCATTAAGACTGTCATTTTCAAGTAGAAAAAAGGTGTGATCTTGTGCATATTCATTGAACTGATCATACCATGTCAATCAATGTCTTTGTCTTTGTCTGCTTTTTTTTTCGTTTTTAACTTTGTCGAAATTGAGAATGAACACACGCACACACCCTCAACGATTCAGTCTGTCGCGCAAAATTGATCATGGCCTTCACGGAATAGTTTATATCGGCTCGTGTGAGTCTGCTCACATTTCATTCTTTCTTTTTTTTTTATTCATAGATGCGGTCACCATCACTTCAATACGAAGAATATGAGTGAGAATAATATGTATATATGAGAAAAAAAGAAGAAGAAGAGAAAGAAAAAAAAACAGCAAACAGGGAAGCGAGAGAGAAAGGAAAAAAGGTAACGTGAGCTTCATCAGAGTCGTTTGTAAAGAGAAAGAGAGAGGTAATCAGTCGTCCATTGGCCTCTGGTGAGCGGAAACGCTCTTTTTTTCAAGACACCGGTCAGTTCGCTATCGTGTGTCCTTATACTCTTCTTCATTTCTATGCCGGAAAAAAAACTAAAGAAGAATAGTTTTTTTTTTCTCTTTTTTTTCTCTTCTCCTCCTTTGCGATGGTACCATTGTGAATCTAAGTGTTAATTCTTCTCTCTCCCTCTCTTTCTCTCTTTCTCTCGCTCTCGTTCTCTTTTGCTCGCTATATGTATGTGTGTGTGTGTTCAATATGTCGTATATTAATGAGGAAATCCTTTCTCTCTTCTTCCATCACAGATTGTTCCTGTTCACATACAAAATCTACAGTGGGTACAGTTGCTGCTGATGATGATGTTGACAATATTTACTCGTTTAAATTAGCCAAGCAAGACAATTAAAGAATTCAACAATGTTTCAATGTTTATTTTTTATGAATTTTTTATTTCTTATTTCATCCTTGTCCAAAGAATCTCTTCATATTATCGAAGATTTACCCATTGGTACGTCAATATATACATTTCAAACAGACGGCTGTAAAACAGAAAATAGTACTGGAACATATCGATTTGTTGATAGTCAAAAAAATTTCAATGATTGCTTTCTTATTGATCAATAT
>ERZ781399.2915-NODE-2915-length-13483-cov-3.657134_pt1 | contig 13483 bp, 13 predicted proteins | sample MGYA00511014_ERZ781399 | MGnify/ENA primary metagenome ERZ781399 (study PRJEB29847, sample SAMN06458254) | wastewater metagenome | isolation source: Wastewater bioreactor | place: South Africa: Cape Town | study: EMG produced TPA metagenomics assembly of the...
TTCATATTCTCTCATTATTTAGGGTTATGCTTTTATCAAAGAAAAAAATGAAACTGATTTAACATATGCTATCGCCACAGTCGGTCCAATTGCAATTGCTATTGATGCTTCACAAGATTCATTTCAATTATATTCCGGTGGTATCTATGATGAACCAGCCTGTTCACAAACTGATCTCGATCATGGTGTTTTAGCTGTTGGTTACGGTAATGATGGTGGCAAACATCCAATTGATTATTATATTGTCAAAAATTCATGGGGTGATGGTTGGGGTGACAGTGGTTACATTCTAATGCTCCGAAATTCAAACAATCAATGTGGTGTTGCTACTATGGCTAGCTATCCGCTTGTTTAAACAACCAGTTTTCTTTTTCTTCTTCTTAAATGATTCAAAATAAATTCTTGTGATATTTTTGAAATAACAGAGAGTTGATATAATAAATAATCTTCGCAACTATCTCGGCAGTTCTTATCTTATGTTGTAGAAGCATGCATCAAACGATTACTGTTGGATTCGTGTGTTTTTTCTTCGTTTTGATCATAAATGCGAGACCACATTCACCATCGAACGATTGTGGTTATAGTGTAAAGTTCTTTCTTGATTGATACTATAATTTAATATTCTTTTCCTATTTTGTATCTATAGACTTGTAATTTGGGTAAAGAAGGTAAACTCAATGTTCACCTAGTGCCACATACTCACGATGATGTTGGTTGGCTTAAAACAGTTGATCAATATTTTTATGGAGGTATTTTTGAAAGGAATATGTTGTTCATCTAAAATTGTGATTTTATTCAGCTCGACAAGATATTCGAAAGCATGGCGTACAATATATCATCGATTCAGTTATTGATTCGCTTCTTCAAAGTCCTGATCGTCGATTTATCTATGTCGAAATGGCATTCTTTTGGCGTTGGTGGGTTCAACAAAATCAAGACATGCAAAATCAAGTCAAACAACTTGTCAATGAAGGTTTATATCTATAGTTTGATTGTTCATATCTGTATTCGAAAAATGATTTCAGGTCGACTCGAATTTATCTCAGCTGGATGGTGTATGCACGATGAAGCAGCAACACATTACAATTCTATGATTGATCAACATAGTTTCGGAGCTGAATTCTTACGTAATGAATTCGGTGAATGTGGTCGACCAAAGATCGGATGGCAAATTGATCCATTTGGTCATTCACGAGAATCGGCTTCACTTTTGGCACAAGTAACGGAGAATTTCTTGAGAAAATGTATTTCAATAGTATTCATACTTCAGATGGGTTTTGATGGTTTAATTTTTTGGCGAGCAGATTATCAGGATATTGAACAGAGAAGCTCATCAAAAACTATGGAATTAATGTGGAAAGCAAGTGCAAATTTAGATCGTCAAAGTTGGTTATTTACTGGTATTCTATTGCATGACTACGGTCCACCAGGTGGATTCTGTTTTGATTATCTTTGTGAAGGTGAACCAATTATGGTAGAAGACATGTTCATTGAGGGTGTATACAAATGATATAGTTTTGTCTCTCTCTCTCTCCATAGGATAATCCAAATCTACATGATTATAATGTACCACGACGTGTTCAAGATTTTATTAATGTTGCTCATGATCTAGTAAATATTTCGAAAAACAAAACAAAGTTCTCTAGAAATATTTAGGCAAATAACTATGGAACAAATCATATCATGATGACAATGGGCATGGATTTTAATTATCAAAATGCAAATGAATGGTTTAAAAATTTGGATAAATTACTCAAATATGTCAATGCATATAATGCTAGCGATATCAATGTATTTTATTCGACACCTTCGTGCTATTTGTATGCTTTGAATCAAGTAAATCGAACATGGACTTCAAAAACAGATGATTTCTTACCTTATGGAATAAACGAACATATATTTCTCAATGGTTATTATATATCACGAGCAGCAATTAAACGATATGAACGATATTCAAATAATATCCTTCAAGTCACTCGACAGCTGAATGCATTTACAAATATGAATATGAGAAATATAATTTTCCCATTGAGTATAAATTGAGTTCTTTTTTTTCTAATTTGTCAATTGTAATTATAAAGGTGAGGCTATGGGTGTCATGCAACATCATGATGCTATTACTGGAACGCAAAAGCAACATGTTGCAGACGATAATATGCAACGATTAGCACAAGGTGTTGATATTGCTACCGTATGTCATCTAATCAATCAAAGACTGATCATTTGTTTTTGTTCTATAGACTGTGATTAATAATGCTTATGAAAAATTATTATTGATAAATACAAATCAATCATTACCAATATTAACACAATATCTCTGTCAATTATCAAATATTAGTGAATGTCTTCCCATCGAAAAACAAGATCGTGTAAAGACAAACTACTTGCTTGCTTTGAAAATTCGATCCTTTTTTTCAATTAGTTTATTTTAACAATATGGAATCCGACTCTTCACTCAGTAACCAACTACATTCGTGTACCAGTAACAAACGACTATACAATCATTGATCCAACTGGACAAACTATTCAATCCGAGGTAAACACAGCCATCAAACTAGATTAATGACGCTCTATAAGTATACGTATAGCTACTTCCTATCCCTTCGATTGTTCTTAATACTCCTGGAAGAGTTAGTACAACTCGAAATCAATTGGTTTTCAAAGCTATTTTACCAGCACTTGGTTTCACGAGTTATTATTTTCAAGTTAAATCTTCTCGTGAACGATCAAATCTAAAATTAACACATAACGAACAATGTATACTACAAAACCAAGTAGAATCTACTCGTAGATTTATCACGACGAAATCATTTAATTGTCTTTCAGTTCGTCCGAGTTGAATTTGATGATCGAGGAAATCTTCTTCAATTAACTAATCTACAAAAGAATCTATCCGTTTCATTTTCTAGTCAAGGTTTATATTGGTATGAAAGTAAGTCGAAAATTCCTACTAAAACTTCCGTTATATTCTACGACGATCTACGTGTCAGGTTTTCCAACTCAATCAGGCGCATATATTTTTCGACCATTGACATCGATTCCATTCCCAGTTAGTGATGTTCGGAATATGTAAGTTCAATTCATTGAGAGTATGTTTTCATGTTTTTTTATTGATCATTATAGAACATGTATAAAAGCAAATCTAGTACAATCTGCATGGATCACATTCAACAATTGGACAAGTCAAGAAATAAATATCTACGAAAATACAACAACTGTCGAAATTGAATGGACTGTTGGGCCAATTCCTATTGATGATAATAAAGGCAAAGAAGTGATCATTCGCTTCGATACAGATATTCCAAATCAATCGAAATACTATACAGATGCAAATGGTCGTGAAGTTTTAGAACGTATTCGTAACCATCGGCCAACATGGAATTACACAGTTTTTGAAAATGTTAGTAGTAATTATTATCCAGTGAATAGTCGTATTTGGATTAAAGATCAACAACGACAATTTACGATTCTCACAGGTAGATAATGAAAATAGAATTTCAAATGTTTCTCATTCATTTAAAATTCTTTTATAGATCGATCACAAGGTGGTGGAAGTATTCGTGACGGTTCCGTTGAATTAATGGTACATCGACGGATTCTAACGCCAGATTCAAAATCCGTAAAAGAGCCTCTCAATGAAACAGCTTTCGGACAAGGTCTAGTCGTTCGTGGTAAACATCTCTTAGTTCTCGATACACCAACTAACAGTGCTGCTATTCATCGAACTCAAGCTCAACAATTTTACATGCAACCTATCGCGACTTATGCATTGACTAATCTTTCTTATGCTAACTATTCAACCAACTATCGACAAACTTGGTCAGCACTCAAACAAACAATGCCACTCAATCTTCATCTACTCACACTGGATCAACTTGCATCAAAACAATATCTAGTTCGTGTCGAACATTATTTCGAAAAGAATGAAGATTCGATTTATTCTCAATCGATTGAAATTGATTTACAAGAAGTATTGAGTAGTTTAGGTGAAATCAGTGATATGACTGAATTAGTATTAGGTGGAAATATGGCACTATCACAATTGAATCGATTAAATTGGACAACAACTGAAAATGAATCGTCGTATTGGAATATTGGAAGAGTAAAAAAAGATACAAAAGTGAGTTTAAATCCAATGGAAATTCGGACATTTCAAGTGACAATGCAATAAAATAAGAACTTTATTTCTTTTTTTTTTTCGATGAAATCCACTTTAATGTTAAAATAAATACGTAAAAACTAATTTTTCATGTACTGTTCAAATTCAGCAGCTGTTTCTTCTCTCCATCGAGAAAGTGCTGGTCGTCCTTCGGTGATATCACGTAAATTCCAATGCATTCGTTTATGATCAATTTCATTTGTGACATCATTATCAGGACAGAGAATATAAAACTGCTTTTGAGTAATTTTTTCGAACATATACGAAGCGACTTGTTCGGGTGTCCAAGCCGATGCAGGTTTATCTGTTGATGTACCTCGAGTCATGCCTGTATATGTATAACCAGGAATCAATAAATGTACGTTGACATTTGTCTTTCGAAGATCATAAGAAAGATTTTCAGCAAGTGACTTAATAGCAGCTTTTGATGCATTATAAGCCGGATTTCCTGGTGGATTGGTAATACCTTGTTTCGAACCCGTTATAACTATAGTTGCTTCTTTATTTTCAACTAATGGAAGTAGAGCAGCTATACCATTGACCACACCGTAAAGATTAGTATTCAGCATTTTATGCCAACCATCTGGATCAGTCCATGATGATTTAAAACTAATACCAGCATTCAACATAATAAAATCAATAGGTCGATTTTTAACTGCATTCGTAACTTTTAGCCATCCAGTTGCTTGTCCTACATCGAATTGAAATATTTCAGCTTGAATTTTATCGTCAAATTGTGCTAAATCGATGAGAAGAAGTGTATGTGTTTGAGCTAATTGTTCGGCAACAGCACGACCAATTCCAGAAGCTGCTCCAGTAATAATCGCTAATGGTTTTTCTGCCATTTTTATTCCGTAGTCAATTAATAACAAGTACAGATAGATGATAAAAAGAAAACAACGAATGAAAATAACGAAAAACGTACTTTTATCTTTTCGGATGATGTCTCGAATCCAAAATATAGATGTCGACAGATTTTTATAACAACGTCTATTTATTAAAATATAAAATGAATACATATTTCGACAAATAAGATTCGATATTGCGCAACTAAAACGTAACCTTTATTCGATCGTAATACAAGATTATTTCAATTATGGCGTCGAACAATTTGCTTCGTGTAATGACATATAATATCCGTTTTGATACGGCTCAAGATGGACATAATCAATGGCGTAATCGAAAAGATCGTGTTATTCAACTGATTGAAAAATATAAACCAGATCTATTCGGTGTTCAAGAAGCTGTAGTACAGCAAATGAATGATTTACAAACGGGATTAATCGATTATCGTGCATACGGTGTTGGACGTGATGATGGTCGAACTCATGGAGAATTTTCACCAGTTTTCTATCGTCATGATCGATTTGAACTTAAAGATCAACGAACATTTTGGCTATCAGAAACACCAGATAAACCTGGTAGTAAAGGTTGGGATGCAGTTTTGCCACGTATATGCAGTTGGGTTCGATTGAAAGACCGATTATCAGATAAAGAACTCTGCTTCTTCAATACACACTTTGATCATATAGGAAGAAATGCACGTCAGCAAAGTGCAAATTTAATTCTTACACGTATTCAACAAATTGCAGGTCAACAAACACCAGTAATATTAACCGGAGATTTCAATACTGGACCACAATCAGCCGCCTATCAAACGGTTGTTACAGATACAATTATGCAAGATGCAAAATCGATCACAGAATCGGAACATCAAGGTCCAGATGGTACATGGTCTACTTTCGATGTTCAATGTAAAATTGGTGATAGAATAGATTATATTTTCATTAAAATCGGACATTTTATTGTTAGTAAACATGAACATCTAACCGATTCCGATGGCAAACATTATCCATCGGATCATCTGCCTGTTCGAGCAGAATTAAACTATACGAATTAATAAAAGTATAAAAAAACAAAATTTTAGCAAATCTTTTGCTCGAAATATCGAAACACCAGTTCCTGTTGGTGCTGTTGTTGGTGGTGGCACTTGAGTTGTCGTTGTGCTATCAACAAATGCTGTTGCATTAAAATCAATTGTCACTAATTGACTTATTTGTTCTAAATTGTCGATTGAATTACAATATGGAACTGCACAAGATAATTCTCTATTATTTGAGTCCGATATATTCATAAGATCTTCCATAAAGAACGTCATCGAATATTTTAAATAATAATTTGCTGATATTAAACATTGAGCACATACTTGAGATACTCCATCCGTATTCATCGTACTGTCTATATAACATCCTTCAGCTAACTCATCATAACATTGTGGTAGGCATTTCGATGTTGTATTAGAAAAAACTGCACATGAAGTGCTATTCAATGTTTCATTAGTTGGAATAAGAAGATGTTCAAGTTTTTCAAATGAACCTTCAATATTAACTGCTTGAAGTACACGTTTCAGATATTGTGCATTGTTACAACCACCACGAAAATCCGAACACCAGAATGTAATATATTGTTTATGATCTAAACCTGATTCAACTGAAGCACTTGCTATAATTGATGTTTCAACGTATGTTGACGATCCGGTAACATTTACGAGCGTTTGTTGACTATCGAAATCAATTTCTAGTTTAATTGCACAACTTTGTTGACTCATGGTGAATGTACAATCGCGTACTAGATCATACGGAACGTATTCTGGAGTTGTTATCACATAATTATATTGTAATAGATCCCGACAAATATAACAACCAAGCATTTGACCCCCCACATTTTGTTGAATAACAGTAAAAATCACTAACAAAAACACTTTAGACAACATTGTTATAAAAAGAAGATTCAGATAAAAGTTTTATGTTTTATATGGTCAAATAACAAATGAGTCAGTCAACTTCTCTTCATATCAAATGCAAATAAAATGTTATTGTGAAATACGTATATCTGATTCATTCTTCTCAATATTTTTTTAATGAAGAATAGAAACGCAGATGTCAATAGAAAATTTTCACGCAAAAAACGACAAAATAAAATGTTAAAATGTTTTGTTCTTGTTTTGAACTCGTACTAGTATTAACAATAGTCGTAGGTGTTGTTTTTCGTGATGGTACTTTCGTAGATTTCATTACACTTTGCATCCAATCGATATATGCTGAAACTTTTGTAAAAACTCCTGAATGACCAGTTGGAACACAGCCATTTGCTTTTGAAAGAATTCCAATCTTTAAAAAAAAGTTATTGCTGTTGTCTTACATGATGAGATATACAAACCTGTTCCCAATATTGATTTCTATACGCAAAAATAGGTTCTCCATATGACTCTAAGAATAAAGAATGAACAAATCATGTTGTTGCTATTTAATTTATATGCAAGTCTATTTACCTGTACACGTATCTAGAAGAAGAAAACACACATGAATAACAATTATGTATGTATAATTTTTTTTTTAACTTACCAGTATAATTTTGTTTTATTCCAGCACAGAATTGATAGATATCGTTATAATAATAAGAATCAAAACATAGACGATTTCTATCGATAATTGATTGTATCAATACTTGTTGAGTAACATCACTTGTTTGTTGCGGAGAATTCGAATGTTTCCATCCGACAACAATAAGTTCTGATGTTTCTTCAGAATGCGAAGTCTTATTCTCAGATAGACATATTGTAGAAAATATCGGTTCGGTTTTCAATGCTAATGGTTTGTCTAAATGAAGAATAGCAATATCATGTACGTACGGATTTTGTATCGTATAATCTTCATGGATATGAATTTGATCAACAATATGATTTGATATAGGTTGTTGATAAAGATGATGAATACCGGCTACTACGGCCGTGTTAGTATCGTTTGTTATTTTCAAAGCACATTGTGCCGAAGTTAGAATAAATGAATCAGATAGAATAGTGCCAGTACAGTCGTGGTTTTTGCCATTGATTTGAAGAGAAACAATCATTGACCAACTGTATGGATGTGCATCTTCACCGATTCGAACTTTTGATGACGAATTTTGACTTTTTTGTGTTGCAATAACATTCGTCATGGAACATCCACAATTATCTATATCTCCAGGGCAAGTATAAGTTTTTTTCACTATTGGTTCTGTTGTTGTTCGTCTCGTTGACGCAGATGATGATGTCCATGTAGTCGAAATACGACTAGTATTAGTACTTTTAACAGTGGTTGTTTCTAATGTAGCAACATCATCTGTAGATGAACCTGTAAATTCTATTGTTGTTGTTGTTGTTGTTGTTCTTTTAGTAGTAGGTCTTGGCGTTTTTGTGAAACGAGTGGTTGTTGTTGTTGGAAATGGAGAAGGATCTTGTGGTTCGATATATTCTCTTTTCTGATTCAAAACATTTTCCATCCATTCCCAGTAAGGAGAAATACGTGTATAAATACCAGGATATCCTGCTCGTCCACAATGATACGTATAACTAACAACACCGACCTGTTCCCAATATCGTCCAGTCCAGTAGAGAACTGGCCCACCGGAATCACCTAAACAAGCATCTAAAATATATCGAAAACAAAAATTACATATAATATATGAACATTTAAATATCTTATATAATATTACCTTTCGCACCATTCTGTAAACCAGCACAGAACTGTAGTTTACTCTCATTTATAGCATTTTTACAAATGTCATTTTCATTTTCAATGACTGTCACTTGTATTTGTTGCAAATGGTCTGATAGCGCACAACTTCCTGGTCTTATTGTACCCCATCCAATGATAGCAAGTCGTGTTACATTTTGTAGAGGTTGTTGATGAGTTAGCAGAGATTCACCAATCCGATGCACACATGTTCTGCCTATAACTGGATTATTATGAAAATTCAAACGAGAACTGATCTCTAAGAGTGCAATATCATTGATAAAATACGGCCATCCAGTATAATTTGGATGAATATATATTTTCACAACGTTTCTCTCATATCCACCATCATCCGATTGACGTGTTACACCAGCATAAATACTAATACTAGCAGATGCATTGTCTGCAAAACGTTCTACACAATTTGCAGCAGTTAAAATAAAAGATTCCGAGAGAAGTGTTCCAGCACAACTATGTTCTTTACTTCCGTAAAAACGTAGAGAAACGATCATTGACCAACTACTTTCAACGGCATCGTCACCACCGACAATACGTGCAGAACTAAAGGCAACATCACTATATCCGCAACCGCATGAAACATTGTTTGGTTGACAATCATATTTAACAGCACCAACAACGATCAATGTTACGACAACAACGAAATATATGAAAAAGCTCTTCATCGAAATGATTTTTATTGAAATGTAAGAAATGACAAAACAATTGTTGTTTTAATACGGCTTATAAAAAGAGAAAATATTTATCCGTAACTTAACACTCTGTATATTGGTAGAAAGTTTTAATTACCAACTTTAAGTGCAAGACAAAGATCGATATCACCAAAAACAACATACGATAACCGATATCTTTATTGACAAATTCAGATTTTTGTTCTTTTCATGTATTAATTACATATAAGCGATAAGTTAAAAGCTGATAGTCTTTAGATATATATTTATTTTTCATTTATTGACACACACAACATATAATAAAGAAAAAGAAACGAATTTGAAAGATAATCGATGTCTAAATCGTATTAATTATGTTATCTTTAAAATAAATCCAATGTTTTCTAAAGACTATCGATAGAATTTAACACATATGTCATCAAGGATGATTTCAGTTTCAGCGCAATTGCCGGCATACTGAGCGTAAGCAGCATCAATATATGTTTCAAAATTTATCAAAGAAACATTCACGTTGGTAGAATCTATTCCATCGATGAATGCGCCAGCGCCAGGGAAAGATATGCTTCCGTCAAGCGTAGAAGAGCTTCGATTTCCTGTTACTTTTATATGATGTGGAATACTGCAGGAACTTCCTAATCGAAATTTTATTAGGGAAAAAAATGCTCCATCATTTGTGCTGATTTCCATGCTACTGCCATATGGCGTACGTATCACATAAGATGTTTCATTAAAAAACTTACGATAAAAACTGTCACTTTTTGTTGTTGGCACATATACATACTCAACATTAGTCCATATAAGAGATTTGTAGAGATTAGGAACAGGTCCTGTTGTGTTCATTGCGTTTGGAATATCCTCAAACGTAATCAATTGTTCTGCACAATCTAAACAAAATTATTTTAATGGATCAAGGAAAAGCATATTTGTTACGTACAATGGGTACCCGTGATTGTAGCTGATACACTCGTTGTTGTGTCCGATACAGTTGTAATTGTAGTTGATACACTCGTTGTTGTATCCGATACAGTTGTGATTGTAGTTGATACACTCGTTGTTGTATCCGATACAGTTGTGATTGTAGCTGATACACTCGTATTTGTAACTGATACAGTTGTGATTGTAGTTGATACACTCGTAGTTGTAACCGATACACGTATAGTTGTATTTCTTGTTGCTGTCTTTGTACTCGAAGCTATTGTAGTTAATTTTGTTGTTCCGCTAGTTTTTGTTGTACTTGTAATCGTGTTTGATATTGATTTATTAATGATAGTAACTTGTTTCCATTGTTCATCAGTTAATTTCACTTTCGACATATCAACATTAATGAATTTGACACCTTTTAAGCTTGTATCAGTAAAATCTACACCATCCAAATCTGTTTCATAGAAATCTGCACATTCCAATGATGACTTATGAAAATTAACATTCTTCAATCGTGTCGAATTAAACGATGCGCCATTAAGATTTGCATACAAAAAAGTCGTATTATCCATCAGTACTCGATTAAATGCTATACAATCAAGATTTAATTTAGTTAATGTACCTGTTTGACTTGAAAAATGCATATTCTTAAAGCTTAATTCATCCAAACGAATTATATCTTCTTTAACTTCTTTTCGACATCCATCAGTACAATCATCTCGGCCGATAAGTCGATTTTCTTTAAGAAATTGAAAAATATCACCTTTTCGAACAGGTTCAAGATGTCGATGTGCAGCACGATAATATGCATTGGCAAATGCCCATGGACTTTTCCCATCGTCTAAATATCCATCGATATCCAATTTAAAGACATTCTTTAAAAAATTGTTGTACAAATTGTCTTGTCTTAATTGAATGTTTTGATTAAATTGACGTTCTTCGGTTTTTTGTTGTTGTTGTTGTCCTTGTTCATAAGTAATTGCTGTATAGATGCCCAATGCAATCGGAACAGCAGCAGCACATAATATACTGAGAATATCAATGCATTTGAGTTCAAAAAATCCTTGCTTTCTTTTATTTTCTCCCATGGCAAATGGTTGACAAACTGGTAATAGAAGTTGATTATAAATATATTTAGTTAACTAGAAATTTTCAATAGCTAAGATTACAAAAATGACTTCGGAAAAAAATGTTTAAATATTAACACAAAAATATTAGAATTAATCAAATAGAAAATAGTTTTATTTTTCTTATTTATTTTTAATTATAATATTGAACGATTGTTCTCGATTGATTTCTCACAATTATCACCATAGTACGGTGAATTACATTGACATATATAAGATTCACTATCATTGATAATAACACAAGTACCAGCATTTTGACAAGGCTTATCAGCACAAGTTTTATCTAAGAATTAGGAAAAAAAATGTTAGCCAAAAGAAAAATAGTCAAGGTAATGCTACCTTTTTTTCTCTTTAATTGAGATTGATAGATTTGGGTTATTTTTAATCTTTCACCGTCCATATATGGAAATGCCAGTTCGTTCGATAATTGTTGATCGAAATTAGCTATTGACAGAAAACCACTGCCTTCTGGTGATGTAACTTCAGTCATTTCAGTGATTGATGTGAGCATAGTATTTTCAATTGAAGATGATTCTGACGTTAGTATATTTTCAATTGTTGTCTCTTGAGTAGTTTTCGATGAAGCCGAAGTACTATATGTTGTAGAGTTCACTTGATTTATTGTTGTTCCAGTTGTTGTAGTTGTTGTAGTTGTAGTTGTAGTTGTAGTTGTAGTTGTAGTTGTAGTTGTAGTTGTAGCTGTAGTTGTAGTTATAGTTATAGTTGTTGTAGTAGTAGTAGTCGTTGTTGTCGTAGTTAGTGGTTTAGTGACTACATTATTTGGCAATGTTACATTAACGAGTACAGCTTGTTGTACCTGAGTTGTAGTTAATTGCGCTGTTGATAAATCGACATTTTTAAATTGTGTTCCTGTCATATTTGAATTGCCAAAATTAACACCATTTAATTGAGTACCATCGAAAACTGTTGAGGCTAATGATGAACCTGAAAATTGAACATGATCTAATCGTGCATTAGTGAATGATGATCCATCAAGATCGATAAATGAAAATTTCACATTTGTCATTGATGCTTTACCAAAATCGATATTTGTTAAATCTAATTGATTTAATGACCCTGTTGGACTTATCAAAGTAACATTATCAAAATTTAATTGATCCAAAAAAATAACATCAAAAAATTCTGGTGTTGATGAACGTTTTTGTACACGATATCCTGTACCAATTAATCGTTTTTGTTTGAGAAATAATAATCCTTCTGCTTTACGTATGGGATCCCATTGACGATGCACAGCTCGATGGTAAGCATTTGCATATGCCCATGGATTTTTATCAAACGTTAAGTGGCCATCTTTTTCCAACATATACATATTTTTCAAGAATTGATTGTACAAACCTTCTTGTCGTAGTTCTTCTGCTTGTTGGTCTTCAAATTCTCGTCTACGAATAGCTTCTTTTTCTTGTTCTTGAGCTGATATTACCGCGTAAACTGTAAGAGCAATTGGTATAGCTGCAGTACAAACAAGAGATAAAATTTCGTATAATGTAAGTGTCCAAAATGTACGTTTATCGTAGCAGCCTCTTTGTTCGTCTTTTTCTTCATTGAGATCATACGTACGTATATCGATCAAATCCATGAAGAATAGCAAGAGATTATTCGTAGCTTTTTTGTCGTTGTTTTATATGTATCTATCGAGGTAAATATACTATATCACATAACAGTTCAAATAGTTGTTTCATAGGAACTGTGTATAACAACGGCAAGATCACAGAACACAATTCTGATAATTGCTTTTTATGTCCTATTGAAAGATTATATTATATCCTATTTTAAATACATGAATATATGTCGAGATTATTCATTTCATCAAATAAATCGAGTCATTCGTCTCATTTGAATTAGGCGTATAATAATATTATTATACAATACATGCATTAAACATAGAATTTGCATAAAATAATTAATTATATACATGTAAACATTATTCGTTGTTTGGTGACGAAGTTTTTTATTTAAAAAAATTGCCTAAACAAAACCCTATATATATCTTGAAACAAATAGAAAATCAAATCA
>ERZ781399.2916-NODE-2916-length-13480-cov-3.999404_pt1 | contig 13480 bp, 6 predicted proteins | sample MGYA00511014_ERZ781399 | MGnify/ENA primary metagenome ERZ781399 (study PRJEB29847, sample SAMN06458254) | wastewater metagenome | isolation source: Wastewater bioreactor | place: South Africa: Cape Town | study: EMG produced TPA metagenomics assembly of the...
TATGAAAATCGTCCATGCGATACACGAATTGAACATGATATTAATCGAGATGGTCGATGTGATACAGGCTTTCTATTTTGTCTTGTACGTTTACCATTTCAAAATCCACATAATTGTACATTAGGTGATCATTTTACGGGTTTTGTCGGTGCGGATGATATACATTTTATAAATATCGACCAGAAATTTCAACGATCAACACCAACTAGAGCTGCTAATCGAACTAGACAACGTTCATCATTGGTTTCCCTTTGGTTTCAACCGACTATATATTTTCGTTTTAAATATCCGAAAGTAAAAATTATTTGATTTGCTCAAGAATTTTTATTGATTAATAATGATCTGTAGAATGGAATTGGTATCATTGTTGAAGTATTCGATATTGATGATCCTGTTAATCAAACAAAACATGATTCAATTGATTTCTACGGTCGAACATTACTTGATTTGAAACTCTATCGTTCAGCTGATGTTGCACAACCACAACGACTTTATCTAAGAAGTCTATTCGGATTTTATACGAATCTAACTGCTGATGTTTTAGTTAATATGATTGATTTATTTTCTCGAAAAAATTTTAAATCTTTTTCTTTTTCGTCGCTTAAAGTTTTACTGTTCACCGAATTTCTATGGCGAAGATTGTGAAACACATTGCATCGCCAATGTACAACGTTATGATTGCGATCCAGATACGGGCCAAAAGATTTGTAAACATGGTTATATTGGTCAAGATTGTCTCAGTGGTAAATAGCAGATTTAAAAAAGCAACGAGCTAATCTGAATTTTTTTCTCGATTAGATGTTCAAGCATGCGAAGATCAACCGTGTTTGAATAATGGAACGTGTGTTGTATATGTTCGCGGTTATTTATGTCAATGTCCAGTTGGATTTACCGGTCGAAATTGTGAAACGAGTTAGTTTCAATTTGAAGAAGATTTATCAAAGGAAAGCTTTTATTTTAGATTTAATTGTCCAACCATCGATTGATCTATGCAATCGAACGACATGTATACATGGTGATTGTTTGAAAAATGGAACATGTCTTTGTCATAAGTTTTGGTCAGGAGAGAAATGTAATCGAAGTAAGTTCTAATCGGATTGTTGTGTAGTTTTATTCGTCTTGTTTACTCTATGTATAAATTCAAAATACATTTGAAAAGAAAGAAAACATGTTCAGCGGATTTTTATCTAATCTTTTAATATTAAATCTCGATTGTTTTATGTGCATTTAGAAGAAATGAATTGTGCAAATCAACCATGTTTACATAATTCAACATGTGAGAATCTACTGACGCTGTCAGACTATCGTTGTCATTGCAATCGAGGTTATACAGGTCGAAATTGTGAAGTTGGTATGATGACAAGAAACTGTTTTTTTTTGTTCTCAAGTAATAATATTCTTTATTTTTCGTTTTAGAAATTGTAACTTCTTGTGAACGAACACCATGTATTCATGGTCAATGTTTAAAAATTGATTTCTATACCGAAATCTGCATTTGTGAACAACATTGGACTGGAATTGATTGTTCACAATCATTAACAAGTAAAGCATTTCGCTTTCAAACAAATCAAATAACTATTCGTTTCCTGTAGCTTCTACAATATCAACAACAACAACAACAACAACAACAAAGCCTACGACTCGATTATCTACTTCAACAATAACAAAAGACTTAACAAGCTATCTAACTAATACATCATTTACGACAGACTTAAGCGAATATTTTAATTGGCCCAATGTAAAATATCGTACATCCTCATCGACTAATACATATCAAACAAGTACGCCTTATAAAAACAGTGAATATCTTTTGCTGATTAATATCAATTCAAATATTGATTTTCGGTCTATTGTTTTTATTAGCTCATTCGCCTTGTTTAAGTACACCATGTCTACATAATTCAACATGTATTATTCTTTCAAACCATAGTTTTCAATGTCTTTGTTCATCGTCATTCATTGGCATTTATTGTGAAATAGGTATGAGTGTGTATTCTCTTGAGATAATTTCATTCGATTTTCTTATTCTATCTATTCTCAAATACGACAGAAATTCTAAATATCGTACAGTTTCGTAAGTTTAGTTGTTCGATAGACTAGCATGCTAGAAGATGACAAACAAGTGACTTGCAATGATTTTATTTATGTGTTTTTTTTCTTTTCTTCTTCTTCTCATGTAGAAACAAATCCATGTGAAAATTCGCCTTGTCGACATGATAGTATTTGTGTAACAAAATCGAATCATGATGTTCAATGTATTTGTTCCTCGAATTACACAGGAAGATACTGCGAAAATATCGGTAGAGGACCATAAAAGAAAGGATTTACCTTACCTTTTTGCTTGTTCTTAATTAATGTTCTCTAGTAACAATTGCAAAAATTGGGGCAAAATGCACTCGAATATGTCAAAATGGGGGTTTCTGCTCGGTAAAAATAGATTTGATTATACAATAGCAATTGTTTTTCTTTTCTTTTGATCCAGATTAATCATTTGAATGAAGAGTATTGCTTATGCAGATCATCTTATACGGGTTTCTCTTGTGAAATAGTTAAAAATAACTGCACAGGTTTGTATTGATTCAATTACAGAAAAAAAGAAAGTTTTTTCTTTTTATTATTAATGCACTTTGACATTCAAAATCAATTGAGTTTTCAAGTGCCGAAACACAGGGAGAGAGAGAGAGAGGAGAGAAAGAGAGTCCAAAGTAAATTTGAATAAATATAATTTGTACTTTTTTTACAAACAGATTCTTCATGTTCAACGGACCCATGTTTACCGAATCCGTGTTTATTCAATCGAACTTGTCATTCAACAAATAATTCAACGAATTTTACATGTTCATGTCCAGAGAATTCGTCGGGTGAACTATGTGAATATGTTCTTGAGTCGGATTCAATCTATGCCTTATCACAAGATCATCATTTATCGGATGTCGACGAAAATTTATTTTCGAAAACATCACCCGATCTTTGGCCTTTAGCAATCGTATTCGGTTATGTATTTTCATTGATGTTAGTTTTTATAATCATTTGGTTTCTTTGGTACGGTCTAACGAATCGTCCACAATCATATTTTCAGTCGGAAATTCCTCATCATGAACGTGCAAATGATCGTTATGAACCCTATCGTTTAGGTGTTAGTAATCCACTTTTTTTTCTCAATCAAGAATACAATCCGAATTCAATCTTAAAAACTTACTAAAACCAAACACACATTCGTAGTTATAATTCATCGTTTTTTTTTGTTCGTCTTTTTTTTTAATTTAAATTCTAAATTTTATTCGTCGCGAGTCTTTTGTTTTTGCTTAGTACTATGTACACAATAAAATAGGAAAATAAACAACAACAGCAAGAAGAAAATAATAATAATATGAGCGAAAGAAAGAAAAAAGAAAGAGTTTCATCACCATAAATCGTTTGTTTTCAATAAGCTAGGAGTCAAATTTGAGCTTAATTGTGAATGTTCATTCTAAAACCAGAAATAGCATCGAAAGTTGTTTGAATTCAACAGACAAAAAAATAGACATTCAATTAACCTTTTCCTTGTCGGAATTTTCATTGATATTATCGATCAATGATAAACCGGGTGAAGCTGATCGTTTTGAATTCGATTGAGTATCAATAAAAAATTCTACACGGTGATTGCTCGTGCCTGGAGATGATGTTCGATTCGTTTTTGTTATTGTTCTTGTTGCTGCTGCTATTGAATCGATATCAGCTGAAATAATATCAAATTCGAAAACATAGAAAAAAAAAGTAAATACGACGAAACAAATTATTACCTGATTGTGTTCGACTAATACGTCGATAACCATCTTGAAATAGCAATGCTGATGATGATGTCGATGACGGAATTGTTTGCATAACAACAGGTGAACTCATATCAGGATGTTCGAGAATAGTCGATTCACATGGCGGATCGATATTTTCAAGGAGATTTTCTTTTGTATTCGATGTTTTCATTGTAACTAAACGTCGTTGAAGTTCATCATCGAGTTCCGATGGTTTGATTGTTACTTCGGGATGTTCGAATATACGTTCATCACTATGAGATGTAGCCAATAGTCGAGGTGAATTCGATGGAAACGATTGCCTATTGAATTAAATATTTATTATTAAAATAACAAAAAGAGCGAGAGAGAGAGAAAAAATTAAGATTTTACTCGGAATAATTTGTTAAACATTGATCATTTTTATTTTCATTTGTATTCATTTGATTATTCCAAGTAAATTTTTGTGCATGTGAACTAATATCTTGCAATGATGTGGATGTTGGCATGGTATTTGCTGTTGTTCCTTGTGTTTGTCCGCTTAATTTAACAGTTGGCATACGACGAACAGATGAATAATCAATTTCTAAATAAAAAATATTTTTTAGGGACAATTGGAGATTCATTTGCATTTAATCGAATATTTGCTCAAATGGAAACAAATTCGTTGACGGTGATTTACATGTAAAACAGAAAACATATACTCTTATAATTAGTCGAATCCGCCCTGTTATTATCTGGTTTCATCGGAGAACGAAGTTCATTCTGTTTTATGACGCAAAATCGAACTAAGAACTTATTTTTAAGGATTTATTTTATCACAGTTACTTCAGTACTTTTTCTTTCTATTAGCAAATTGTAATTGAATAAAAAAAATGATTATAAAACAGCAGTTGCTTTTCTTTTCCTTTTCTTTCTCTTATTCTCGGGCCTTTTTTTATATACACTTTGCTGTCGAAATAAATTGTCTATTGAAAAAAACAATGAATGTCCTATGAATAAGTAATGTTCGTTAACTAGATATATGTAATATAAATTTTTCTCTTTTCATATGAACTTGTCAAGTTAGCTTTTTGATAATGGTTCTAACAAGGAAGAAAGTGGAGAAAAATTCATGAACTATGAGAATAATTGACTCCAATTGTGTGTCATTTAAAAGTTAGGAAATACCGGCATAAATGTCGAGCGAAGATCTTTTTGTTCTTCGATAATTGAAAATAAGTTAGAATTCTAAACAGATTTCAACTGTCAAAATTGCGATTAATTCGATTGAAATGACAATAGACACCTTTCTTGTGCTGCTGTTTGTATCTGTTAATAATCGAGATAACAAACATACACACCGCATATGAAATCATGAAGAAAAAGAAGAAGTAGAAGACGAAAACAATGCTCGATCGGTGATTAGTTTTAGTTAAATTCTATTCTCATGGAAAATAGGTAAACTGACATTAATTGTAACACTATGCATTGACGGTAAGGAAAAACATTGAATATTACCGAAAATAATGACGATAAGCAAATTGACAAACGAAGAACCATTAACTAACGTTATATCTAGACGATCAAGTACTTAGACATGTTCTATTTTTTTTATTTTCAGCTCTGTTTTACCCTACACTGTGTAGACACACGCAGAAATATTTAAAAAAAAACAAAAGAACGACAACAAGATGTCGAAAAGATGTGGTCGAGGCTCACAGTCAGACCACTTTGTTAGATCAGTGGTATTCTTTCTATTTTTCTTGCTACCCAATCACTGAATGTATGGGTGATGAAGACGATTATTATTATTATTATTATTATTATTATTATTTGTTTCCATGTTGGATCGTTCGTTCTTCCTCTTTCTCCGGTTTTTCCTCTTTATTTTCTGCTTGACAAGGTCACAAATAATCGAGACAGCCGAAAGCAACAAGACAAATGCGCGATCTTCTCTCCCTCTCCCTCGTTCTTGCTCTCTCTCTTTCTCTCTTTCTGTGTCGCCTTTAACTCGATCAGATGCCAAATAGATAGACAAATATATAATGAAACTGAGAAAAAAAAAACGAGGAAGAAATACGAAGAGCAATGATATAGTTTACTTTGATTAATGCTTCTTAAATTGTGAATATAGAGATGAAAAGAAGAAGAAGAAGAAAACAAGAATTGACATAATAATAAAAAGAAACAACAAAATCAAATATCACTTCGTTCGATTTTGTTCGTTTATTGTTTTTACTTATTTACAATGATTAAATAACTTGAAAGAAAACATACTTCTCGAAAAGCATCCTATCATTTCTGTAATTAAGACTAAATCTACCCATCTGATATAAACATAGGCAACATCGAATAGATTCTTTTTCTGTTTTTTTTGCTGATCGCCTTCGTGTCATATCAGTTAACGATTTTCTTTGGTTCGACGAAAAAAACAAAATGAGAATTTTCCTATGATAGCAATAGCCACCTTCCATGCTTAATCAGATACCTAAAGGCAGGAGAAAATAAGTCTACACATCGATCATCACATACGTTTTGATGACGATGACGACAACAACAACGGATCGATCGTAGGTTTTGTTTCGTCATGTTATTTTTTCCTTGATTTGTTTTTGCCCCCACGATAAATAGATAGATAGATACATACATATAAACTAAATATATACCACTGACGAAACTGTTGATAGACACGAAACAATTACGATTGGAATTTTAGAATTCATGTCACTGAGTAAAAGCGTGATTGGAACGACATTTGTCTGTTTATCGTTTATTTCATTAGTTTCGTATTCTCGATCTCTCTCTTTGAAAATCTGTTTAAGCTTAAATAACGATTTATATCGCGTGCTTGAATCTAAAAGAACTATCAGGCTAACGTCAACGGAAATTTAATTGAGCTATTCAAGCGAAACGATCTAGTTTGAATAAAAAGTTTTCGTTTCGTGTTGTTCAACTTACGTTGATTTGAAAGAAGCATTCTTTGTTGTTGAAGTGAGATAGAATATATATATATATATATAATATATAAGTTGATGTACGAAGAAAAAATCAAGCAGTCATTCACCCGGTAGACAGTGAAAAATGTATATGCAAAATATGCGATTCAGGAAAACGGGTGAGAGAAAGAGAGAATAATAGAAAGGGAGAGAAAGACAGAGACAGAAATCTAGGAGTAAAGTAAAAGAGAAGATTGGTAGATTTTTCTTTTTCCTCCTTTTTTGCTCTCTGCCATACTTTCGACACTCATCGGAAGAAGACAGAAAAAAATCCAAAAAAAAAACTCAAAAAAAAGAAAAGAAAGGAATACGTATGTATAGGTAGTAGTTGTTGTTGTTGTTGTTTTATTTCTTCGCTTTTTTTTATTAAAAGAAAAGAGAAAGTGTATATGTACACGCTTCAAGCACTCATTCAAAAAAAAAACAGACTGCTTGCCAGACAAGTACATACTCTTTTTCTATTTTCGAACGCTGATGTTTTTCCTCTTTTCTTTCGATTACCAAATTTGTTCTTTTGATTAATTTGAAAAATAAACAGAAAGTACAATTTACATCCAACGACCGATACGTTCTCTGCATGTCCAAATCAATTGTATAAACATGCCTTCCAGAAGACTTACTCAGTTGATACATTTCTATGTACACATAATAAATATGCTGAGTATTCAACAGTATGTAATCTATTTCTTTGATGCAGTGACAAAAAAAGAATGTAATTGAGATGGATGCATGTCTTGTTTGTATGGTTGCAAATAGATTGTCAATATATAAACTGCTGACAAGTGCAGATTTTGACAAGGAAAATCAAAATAAATGAAAAAAATTCAAACGCAGAAGCCTTTGATTTGAGAGAGAGAGAGAGAGAGTTGCGACATTTGACGTCATTGTGATAATTATCTCGATAGTTTCTGTCTTTTTGTGGAAAACAAAACTTAACAACCGAACAAAATTGTTTCTTTTTGAGTTTGTCGCGATAATCTATTAATAACCGAGACTTTTTTTGTTTTTGAAGTATTTGAAGAAGAAAAAAAGTGACAAAAACACTTTTGGCAAAATTGTGTCGTGTTTACTAGGTTACATTGATACAATAAGAGAAAAAAATGATGGCGTATATTTCTAATGACCTGATTCTTTAATTACTACTATTATAAACATGAATTCATATGAATATTCTCGTTATTAATATCAAGTAGTCGAAAAAGTTGACTAGAAAATTTTCTAATGAAATACTTGACAAGGATTCAATGTAATTATTCGATAGCGGAAGTTTATCACATCCTCCTGTATTATATTTGAGAAATATGCTCATGAGTTCCGCTAAATTTATCGTTGAAAAGAAGAATTATTACGATATGATAATTATAGAGCAGAAAAAAATCTGTTCGATGAGAAAACAATTGAATCTACGAACAGGTGGTCTTGTTGATTTAGATTTTGATGTTTTTTCCTCCGCATTATACTAGGCAATTATTTTTCTCTTCAGGAATTTTGATAAATAATCCTTAATAGTAATGTGTTCAAGCTATTTTTATAGTACTATTGTAATGAATTTTTATGAGTCGTATATTGTGTTGTTTTATTTATATTTTCTTTCGCTGAAAAGTTCAACGCAATTCTCGAAGTTCAACATAAAATGTCAATGCCATTTTGATATTTAACTCGAATAAAAACAAGGATCATAGTATACTTCTATTTTATGAGAAAAACAATATAATTACAGACGAACTATAGTCGCCATAGGAAAATCTATAGATAAAATTACATCGGATTAAAAACATCTACGCATATGGACTCAAATGTTATTTCATATAAATTTTTCATAAGAAGAAAATAACATGTATTCATAGAGTCAAATCTGGTGCTAATTTGACTTCATCTTTAGTAATTATTTTCTTTTTTTTTCGATAATTACTTAAATATCTCTAGATAAATATATTATCGACGTCGTATTAGAATACCTCTATCGAATACCGTTGAGTAGTTTTTCATATTTCATTATTGGCTCGTCTCAAGCCAATAATTGTTTTGCGGCAGGGGTAAAAGTACAACATGATGCGATCGACTGATGCTTCTTATTTATTATTAAAATGGCGAGTACATCATAAAACAGAAGACTGTCTTATACATTCAATAGTATACATTCACTAGAATCTCGAACATAGAAAATGTTATTTCAGTCAGTAATCATACACATATACATGACCTTGTCGTTTCTTTTTCTTCCTTCTTTTTTTTCTAATTCTGTTATTATTATTCTCTTGTCGATTTGTTTGTTTGTTTTCGTAGTCGTTGCCAGTGTTGAATAAAGACAGAAAGAAAGCATGGCAACTTCTCGAATACCTCTTTACCACGTGTCAGGTACACATTACGACTGTGCATATACACTGGGCACATTGACACATGAAGCTATCCGACATCGTATTGGTGATGATATTGGTAATCTTGCCGAATTATTTGAATTTGTTCAAACTGAACAGGGTCTTCGTTTACAACGAGAATTTATCGATGCAGTTCGTTTATTTTTTCCGTGGTATTGGGATGAAATCTGTGGTCTTGCCGACGGTTCCGGTGTTCCATTAGAACAAATTGTTGTTCTAAATTTTTTAAATGAAACTAAAACAGCATGTAGATCATTAAAAGAAAAAGAAAATTTAATACAAATCAATGAAACCGGTGAAAAAGGTTGTACGACTGTTTCACTCAATCGACAAGATACAGATACATTTGCAATTTTACATAACGAAGATAATGATTCATCGTTATATCTCAGTGGATATTTGGTTGAAGCTGATATTCAATCAAGCGAATATGACGATGGAAAACGTAGAAGTCCAAGCGAAAAATTCATTGCCTATTGCTATGCTGGTACAATTCCAGGTTAGAACATCTTCGAGTCTTAATGTTGTAATAATGAATGTACTTACGTATATTTTGCTCTGTTTTTTTCAGGCAATGGTTTTGGAGCAAATAAACACGGTTTTGCATTTGCGTTGAATGGTCTCTATCCAAATTCTGTTGCACATGGTCGTTTACCACGACAGATAATCAATCGAGCACTTTTAAATATTGAAAATGAAGAACATTTAGATAATTTGATCCGTGTATCTCCGGTAGCATTCGGTTTCTGTATAAATGGCGCATTCTTTCGACAAGACAATTATATTTTAAACTATGAAATTGGAGCAAATTTTAAAATTGATAATGAAAATTACATCAGCAAATGTTTGCTTATCAATGACGGACAAAAAGAAAATAAAAAAGACGGTAGCGTTAAAACTTTAAAAAAATTAATTCTCTTTCTCTCTTTCATATTATATAGGTGAATGTAGCGTTGTTTCAAATTATCTTGTACATTATAATCATTATGAACGGTTAAATAAATTAATTATTCAACAAGAGTCTCTTGATTCGACATATAGTCGAGAAAAACGTGGCCAAGAAATTGGCGAATTATTTACAATTAATGATGCGTTGAATCTATTAGGTGATGATGAAAATAAAGCTTTTCCAATATTTCGTGTACCGAATCAAACCGATGTCAATTCGCTTACACTTTGTACGGCATATTTTAATTTTCGTACATTACAATTACTGATTTATCAACATAACCCCAAACATAATAATCAACCGTCAATGATCTACGATCTAACAAATATATTGGCTTAGAAGAGCGAGAGAGAGAAAAAATATACAGAGATATTTTTTTTCAAAATAACAATTTATTATAAAATACTGATTGCTTTTTTTTTCTATGAAGAGAACAAATAAATAAATAAATCTATTAATTACATATATACGTATTCATATATGAATGAGAAAATGCAATGAAAGATCATCTTACAAAGCAATAAAATACGGAGATGCAAAAGGCAAACAGATAATCATTACTTAGATATCTCATCTGGTCGCCAGATTTAGTTGACTTTTTGTTCTGAACAACAGACCAACAAGATCTCGAGCTCAATAGCGCCGTGAGTACAAAATAAGGACAATTACAGAAATTACTTGAACTTTTTTCATGTGAAAAAATAAGCTTATAAGAATTGATGATATACATCGCCGAATGAATATAATCTTTCCATAGATATTTAATCATGAAAAAAATAAATATTCTACGTCCTTTTCTTCGTTTCTAAGCTAATAACAAAAATATTAAGAACAAAAATTAAACTATTATTGTGTGTGGTGGTGGTGGTGGTGGTGGTAATAAGAAGACGAAGAAAAAAATTTTAAATTTGATGACATTCTACTCCCTGGAGTGGCTGTCGGACGACTTATGCTAAAGACATGCCTAAAGAAAGGACTACATATATGTTCCAGTCGCACACTCTCAAACTTCTTCTTTCTCTTCATCATGACGTACGAATATGGCCGTAATAATAATAGTGATGACGATGATGATGTTCATATTGCCATCTTTATTCGTATATTCTTTTTTAAAAGAACTTTATTACATTTTCTATTTTATTAAAAAAGAAACGTCATTCCAACGAAAATATATCCTTGTTTCTCTTCTTTTATTAATATACGGTTGGATACATAATTAATAGAAAAATATAATAGGAAAAATAAACCTAGTTGACTTTCTTCTTTTTATTCAGTTGTCCTACGGAATAGATTTGATTAATATTGACATCAACGTTTTTTTTTCTCTCTCTCACACTTTTTCTTTTTTAGAAAAACACAAAGAAGAAGAAGAGAGGAGGAGGAGGAAGAACTAACTTTATTCGAATCAAACATGTCATTTTGTTTTGTTGATTCTATTAACACTTATTTCTTGTTTTAACATAAGATAATGAACGAACACATATGGCATAATGCCATACGTTTTAGTTTGATGAAAATTTTCTATCCATGTTTAATGCTCTTCGGTACAATCGGCAATATTTTATGTTTAAAAATTCTCTTACGACGTCGTTTTCGTCGTCAATCGACATGTCAATATTTATGTATACTTGCTGTCATTGATATTTTATTTATTTATATGAAATCAATAAGAAATCTTTATCGAGATATTTATGATGTTGATATACGTAATACATCATTGTGGTCATGTCGAACATTTATCTATTTTTCATCGACACTCTCGCATTTAGCATCATGGATACTTGTTATTGTTAGTTTCGATCGATATTTTATCGTAAAAAATTTATTTCTTCGTCGACATGCCGGCTATCGTGTTATCAAATCGACAATCATTCTTATTTGCGTTATTTCTTTTGTAAATTTATATTATCTAAAAATTGTTGGTATGTTTCGACAAACAAACCAAGTCGAACAATTCATTTTTCTCTCTCTCTCTCTCTAAATTTCTATTTCTTCTAGGTACAAGTATACCAATGGAATCGATTGATACTTTAAATGAAACCGATTATGAAACAGCATATTTCGTTTGCATTGCATCTGAACCTTACGAAGATTTCTTTCGTTTATACGTGCCGATATCCGATCTACTTCTAGTTGCTATCATACCATTTTGTTTAATGATCTTTACGAATCTTGGTATTATTCGTACGACCATGCATTCCGATATGTTACATCGAACATCTCGAAAACAACGACGAAATCATCGTTTAACCATCATGTTACTTTCAGTAACACTTGCTTTTATGTTATTAACATGTCCGTCAGTAATTTATATTTGTATCAATCGTTTACGATCATCAAGAATCTATTCCAATCGACATTTACTGGTCTTAGATCTACTTGAATCATTATGGTATACGAAACATGCGCTTAATTTTCTTTTATATACATTAAGTGGACAAGATTTTCGTCGTGAATTTATCAAATTAATTTCATGTAAAAAAAAGAAAACATCGAAATTGAATCATCATTATTATCATCATCATCATCAAACAAGTCATATCGATCATAATCGAAGTTTATTTTCGGATAAATCGATGTTAACAACTCGACAAACGACTGAATACGATGGTAAACACAAGCGAAACTCGGATTTAACGCCAAATATCGTATCGAAATCGTCACAAACACATGAACCATTTCATATAACTGACAAACATTCAACGAAAGCATTGTCACCAACAAATCGAACATCTTTACTTTGAATGTCTTTATGAAAGTATAACAAAACAAAACTGAGAGAGAAAGAACATATTGTTTCTATCTTTTAAATTGTATCTTGAAATTCTTCGAAAATTGGATAGATCGAGTGTGAACCAGGTCCATAAGCTCGATACCAAGCATCGAGATCAATTTGAGAATTATGCGTATGTAAAACTCGAACGTAATCGTCGAGCATTTTATTAAAAGGCGCTTGTTGTTGTAAAGTTTTGATATATTCAGTAAAGATTTCTTTCAAAAATTCTAAACGTTTATTTTCGAATGCTTGCGTACGTTGAAAGATTTCGATCATATTTGCTTCATAACGTTGTCGACATTCGGAACTTGATGCTACATCTTGTAATAGATGTTCATATTTCGTTTGTGCACTATCGAGATCAAGTTTAATTTGAATATATTCATCGACAATTTGTTTTTGTAGTTCACCTGGTGTTTCAGCTGTAATCGACATTTTCTGTTGTTCGGATTGTTTTAATTGTTTAGCAAGTTTGTGATAATTCTGTTTGGCATCATTGATCGATGCGAGTAATTTATTCCAAGGTTTTTGAATTTGTTCGAATTCTTTTTCGAATTCTTTCGATTTCTTATAATTAATTATCGATTTTTCATAGTTATCTTTTTTCCATTGTTTTAATTTCGGTTGAA
>ERZ781399.2919-NODE-2919-length-13477-cov-4.447027_pt1 | contig 13477 bp, 10 predicted proteins | sample MGYA00511014_ERZ781399 | MGnify/ENA primary metagenome ERZ781399 (study PRJEB29847, sample SAMN06458254) | wastewater metagenome | isolation source: Wastewater bioreactor | place: South Africa: Cape Town | study: EMG produced TPA metagenomics assembly of the...
TTTTTTCTTTTCTTTTTCTTCCAGCTTTGGAGCACATTTGCTTGTCATACGAGAATCTCTAGCGAGGAAAAAAATACAAGGAAAGAACCTGATGGAGTTAAACTAATGTGGACATCTCGTTTTCTTTGAAAAGTTAGTTTTATTTTTCAAGGATTTGCTCTCAAATTTATTAGAATTAAAATACTATATCAAGGAGAGAGAGAACGAAAAGGAAAAAAATATTTTTTTATGTCGAACTCCAAATGATTGACAAGGGTTCGAAGTAGTTTCGACATAGTTTCGATGAATAGAACAAACAGCGAGTACATGCGTGTAACCATACGTGCAACGTATGGAGGAAAAGTAACAAATAATATACCAAGCGGTTGGTAGTCTTTAAGAAGAACCATAAAATTTGTTTTTTGGTATAATATCCCAAATAAAAAAAAACGCTCAAATAGGCAAAATAGCTCGAACTAATTCAAATTAACACGAGCGAACTATTCGGGTTTTTTTTGTGTGAAAATATAATTAAACCACTGTAAGTTAGCAAATGCATTAAACTCGATGAGACGATTCATTTTTACTCGATTGTTATCTCATGGGATATTATTTGAAGAATGTTTTGTTTGTCCTATTCTCTTGAGATAACCACCAGACTTTGTTCAATTATTTCTCGTGCGTTTCTTTTCCGCTCATTCAAACGTATCGAATAAATTCTAAAGCGAATGAGCAAAATTAAGAAAAATAAATAGTAAATGAACAAATATTTGTGCACTCGCTTCAATATTTAATTTCAAAGAAAGAAAGAAAAAAGGTAGATTTTAAAAAATATTAACCAATCTTTTTAATGGAAAAATTTAATTGATTAAAAACCACCAGTGTTTTCGGTGAAAATTATAAGTGTGTCAATCAAATAGCAACTAGTAAACTTAACAATATTCGTTGCAGGCAAAATTCTATGGTATCATCTGTTCTACATCTCGAATTAGTCGTTGTAAATGTTCTTTTGGATGATGTGTCTTCTGATAAATGAAGTCGACAGATCTCTGTTTCGTTCTTATCCATAAGTGAATTAAGACACTGTTGACATTTTATCTCTACGTCCTCGAAAGATATTTGTCTAATAAATGAGTACGATCGAACAAACGGATTAAATTATTTGTCGTTTGTCTTTTATTATATATTTTTTTAAAAACAAAATTATTTACAACATATGACAAAAGCTCATTTTATTAAAAAAAATCAATATCATATATGAGGTCATGTATTTCTAATGACACATACTATTCTGTAAAACCACTGATAAATTGTTCATCTGTCGATAAACCGAACATACATATTCCTTTTGTTAGTCATGATACGGCCAATTCTTGTTTATTTTTAATAAATTAAAATAACAGAAAATCCTTCGAAAAACGAAAACAACAACAGCAACAACAACAACAACGGTAACTATAAGAGATACATATGAGTGCATGTTATATATAAGTGTGTGTGTGTGTATGTCTGTCTAAGTTATACATCATAAAATACTGAGAGAGAGAGAGAAAAAAAGACAAAAGTGAACCGAATGTTTTTAAGTTATTATTACATGTGCTTTGTTAAAATATCAGAAGAAGAAGAAAAAAAACAAGCAAACAAAAGAAAAACAGAACGAAACGATTTTGTTAAATGATATGCACCCATAATCATCCCGTTGAAAAGAAACAATGTAAAAATTGGCCTAGAATAGTTTATCTTTTGTTCGATGGCACGTTGATTATTTTTTTTGTTGTAACGAATTGGCTAACCAATCCATGCCTTCGTTCAATCCGGTGCCTTTGATAGCCGAAGTTTTAAATATTTGATATTTACGATTTTTCAAAGCTGTTAAACCAAGTGAATTGGCGACTTCACTAACGCTCATACAACCTTCAAGATCTTGTTTATTGGCGAAAACACATAAGACAGCATTTTTAAGTTCTTCTTCTTCGAGCATCGAGATAAGTTCATGTTTTGATATTCCAATACGATCACGATCCATTGAATCGACAACATAAATAATAGCGTCTGTATTCGAATAATAACAACGCCAATAAGGACGAATTGATGTTTGGCCACCTGAAAAATAAAAAACAATTAGTCTTCTTGGTATTTTTGTACGCGTTGATGCCGATTTACCGAGATCCCAAACTTGAAATTTTAAATTTTTATATTGAACAGTTTCAACATTGAAACCAATCGTTGGAATAGTTGTCACAACTTCGCTCACTTGAAGACGATACAAAATCGTTGTTTTACCTGCACCATCCAAGCCCAAAATTAAAATACGACGTTCTTTACTTCCGAATAAACCAGAAAAGACACTTAATAAACCGCCCATGGTTAACTATTTGCTTCAGTTATTAATGAAAACGATTACTGATTAAAGAAAATAAGCAAAGTCTTTGGTTTTTTTCTTCTTTCCTAATTTCTGATTATTAACATCTGCAAGACAATATAGAGACATGAAATTTTGCATTGTTACGTGTCAAAACGCGGAGAATACAAAAAAAGAAAACCTCATTTTTTTCTCATTCTTTTAGTTTGAATAAAAATAATATTATTGCCCTTCCACGTCGTCAATCACTGGCTGGCGCGAGCGTCATATATGATTGTATGTCAAGAAAGATCAGTTGGTCAACGAAAGTCGACTGAGACATCTCATCGCAATTAGTTCTTGTAGATAAAATGTTGCTATTCAATTGAACCTGTCAGGCGAATCAAAATCATGGACAAATGTCTCTTCTGAGTATAATGACTCAATAGAGGACGCTCGTTACCGTTCCAATGATTTTGAGATTTGTCATATTTTTGATGAACTTCTTATTACGATATTTAAATTAGGAGTCATATATTTGAAATTCGGTTTATTAACTGAATAGTTATTCATTGAAAGTAGACTGGTTCCTCAGTTCTGTTTCGTAGTTGACTCAAGCTCAAAATGATGACCATTAACAAAACAATTTTTATTCGACTGCTCGTAGATACAGACTTTAAGTTGAAAGTATACAGAACAAAACTTAAAAGAAAAATACAAATCGATTGAATTGTATAAGAGAAAGTATTTACTAGCCAGTGATCGCATCAAATGAACCAAAGGAGTTAGCCTAAGATTTTGGGCTTAGATATCTACAGAGAGAGAAACATTACTTCTGACACATATTCTGCAAAGTTCATGTTCGATTTAAATGATTTTTTTTTCTCTATTTCAGTCTGAATCGTTGTGTTAAAGGATTTTGATCTATTTTTGAAAATTCTGCGGCCTTTTTAATGAGATTTTTGGACAGTAGTTGGATTCACTTTACGCGACCCTAGTCTATTCAGATTTTATGCAAAACGAAATGATCTTCGTAATAAATAAAAAAAAACTATAAATTATTTGAATTGCAATCATTTAATACGCGCAATTAAATTCAGAAGATTATTAAATAGTTCCATATTTCTCAAAACTAAAAAAAAAAGAGTTGATTAAAACTTTTTCACATGACATATGGTAAATTCGATGAAGAAGAAGAAAAATAATAATATCTGCATATTGAAGTTTTTATTGAATGAAATCTTCAATCCGATTCAATGAGTTGTTTGACATGATCAAGGTAAGATTTTGATTATTTCCGAATAAATATTATCGACCTGACAGCACGTCAATCTCATTCAATAGTCCGTCCAAACAACAACAACAATATTTCATTTTCGTTTGCTATTCTAGAACGAAATAACATCTACACATGTGCCTCAATCAACATATGCTCGTTTTCATTTATGAGACTCTTGTACATTTTGGATTACTTGTTGAACATGCAATCAGTTTTTTTTTCTTCATTATATAACCTGCATTTGTGTCACTTCATGTATAAATTATTCTTGTCGTTATTTCATATTAAACACAGAACAGAATCATTCGATCGAGAATCAATACAATAATACATGCGTATATATGAATTACCAATTTCTTCGTGTATTTTCTTTTGACTATTCGATAAGATAAACTTCAATCTCTGATTCTTTTCTTTTTGTCGACTAATAATAAGTCACGTTGCTCCTCGTTTTTTCTTCAGCAATGATATTTGATTTGAAATCTCATCTCTTGTTCAATCAAATATGATTTGTTTACAAAATGTGTATTTTATGTTGACATATCATCTCTTTTTCACTTCATTTAGCAAACAATATCATCCGTTACTTAATCAACGTGAAATTCGATGTTTTTCTCAATTGTTGATTCGTTTGAATTTCTAATTTTAAAAAAAAGAAAATTACATTTCGGAATCTCATTGTCGTCGTCGTCATCTTCTATTCTATTCTATTGATTTAACAATCGAGAAAAATCATTTGATATTCAATTTTTCAATGATCGTCTTCAATCGATCTAATTAAAATCTATTCCCTCGTTCGTATCAATGAGTCTAATCATGTAGATATATATTTTTTCAATCAATATTCAACAGCATATAAATATATATCTGTATAAGTATTTGATTGAGTAAAGACTCACTCATTCTATTCAATGATAAAGACAAGAGTATGGGTATTTTGTCTCTATCTACGTCTTGAGTAGGCCAATCAACATACTCAACTTTATCCATCTCTTTTGTATTATCTTTCTCTCTCTCTCTCTCTCTTTCGTTTTCGTTCTTTTAAAATTCAAGAATGAAAATGATTGTTGATGCTGTGCAGCGGCCAATTGTGTTAACTTCTTTCTTCTCATTATGATTTTGAATTGAATGTATGTGCCCGAAAGCATCTCTCATGCTTTATTCACCTGCGTATTCTGATCTGTTATACATATTCTTTTCAAGAGACACGCAAAAAGAAAAGAGAAGAGAAAAAAGCGAACGAAAAAGCAATCAAGCGAATTCATATTCCATTTCCATTCATATGAGCTTCTTATTGTCACAACACTTGGCGCGACTCTTTTCCTATTGTTGTCTTTTTCTTTTTCATACGATGTGATGCCGATATCAGTCGCTGAGAAGAAGTAATCATAATCTACATATGTACAATGGACGTCGGCATGTCGGTTTACTTGCTTTATCATCTATTGTCATTCAATATTGATTTTCTATCTTTCATTTTTCGTTTTTTGCTTTGTGTGTCTCGTACGATAATAATGTTAAAATTACAAAAGTTATTTTCATTGTATTTTTGTTGATTTAAACTTCGGATGATGCCCAAACTTATTTGGCAAGGAAAAAAGGACTTCGAATGCAAACATCAAATTCTAATCGAACTTCGATTTTTTTTTGTGCAAGCATATATGCCGAAGACGACGACGAAGAAGAAAAAAACAGAGAAAATGATGCGATGCATTCGAGCGAACACAGCAGGCAAACGAAGACGAGATGACGAAGACGAAAAAAAGAAGAAGCAGAAGAAGAAGAAGAAGAAAATTGAGTAAAGAAGTTTGTCAAGTGCTTCCATCACCAGCGTGTGGGAGAGTGAGCGAAACAAGCTACCTTCATCTTCGTCTTCGTCTTCTCCTATTCATTCTTATTCGTGCGCGCATACATAAGCGCATGTCAGGCAGGTATATACTTGCAAGTAAAGTCGAGAGAAAAAAAAATGAAAAAAAAAACGGAGAAGAAGCAAAGACATACAATCATCATCCTCGGTCACGACGACGCGATGGAGATTTTCGTTTTCGCATCACCAGCGAAGAAGAACAGAACACAACAAGAAAAAAAAACGGAGAGAGAGAGAGCGAACGGAGATGGTAGTGGCAGCATAAAACAGAATTGATCAGCAGCAACCTGTAAACAGAAGAAGAGGAGAAGAGAAAATGCCACCACCATCACTACCTTATATGATGACAACTTAAACGAAACACACATACATACATAAAGGGAAAAAAGAGAGAGGTAGAGAGAGAGAGCGAGCGATAGAGAGATTGTGTGAGTAGAGAAGAGAGGAGAAGAGAAAAAAGACAGAACAGAATAGTAGAAGCAGAATCAAAAGCAAAGACATTGACATCGATGCGACTCAAGACGAAAGCAGCCAAACGTCTTTCAGCACCTTCTTCTCAAACATATCATGGTAAGTAAGATGAGTAAAAAATGTGCTAATCGACAGGAACAAATCTTGTTTGATAATAAACTAAGTACACATGTTGTTAATCCTCTCATTTACTGAAGATAAAAATCACGATTGACAAACAACGACATATCCTCCATTAGCATGTGTGATACATTTCATTTTTCTTAATTTCGTTTAAAGATGTGTTAATAACACACTTGTATCTTTTGCGTCATCGACAAACGGCACCGAGTGAGGAGCGAGGATTCATCTCTTTCTTCTTCTTTTTCGATTCCAATAATTCTATCAAAGTGTTGCCGACACACACACATTGCTTTTTTTCTGATTTATTTTTCGTCTTTTTAAATTGACACATTTCAGACTTGAATTTTAATGGAACTTTTATCTATTGTATAAACATTGAAATTTTAGTTGTTGTCTTTTTCGCTCGTCGAATCGATGAACAAAAGAATATGAAATTGTCTCTAGGATAGTTTAAGAGTAATATGATTCTTTTGTCAGTCGTTTTATCTCATATACATACTTCACTCAATAGAGCCTATTATCTGTCTGGGATAATGATGATGAAAAAAAAAAGAAATAAAAATGGACAAATATTGACCTGCGTAGGTGTGTGTATGCAATGAAGGAAAAAAATTCGAGATGTGCACATCGAAAACTTATCTTTTTCTCTTTTCTTTACCGCGTTTAAATATATATTTATATATATATATATGTTTGAATATTATCTTTATATTGATTCAGTTGAGGATTACACATGATCATAAAAAAAAACCCTTCGAAATAGAGTAGTGTCATGTTTATGATATCTATCTTGATTTCGACCTCTTCTGAATGAGGTGACAAGCTCACAGCATGGATAATCATCGTCTGGAAATAGAGTATAGAAATGAGACATGATGGCCTGCAGCGATGTCCAATTCTTTTACTTTGATTGAGAAAGAATAAGAGTGAGAAAACGAAAAATGAAGGAAAAGAAAAACAGCAGCAGAAGCAATGCATCCATTTATTCATTCATTCATTCAGGTGGAATCATCATGAGAAAAAAAAGAAGAGAACGAACGAATCAACGAAAATCTATTGGCATCTTTCTTTTTTGCTTTCTTTTCGTCGTCTTCTTATTCTTCTTCGTCTCTATGATTTCATTCAGGTGAGAGAGAAACAGAGATTTATAGAACGAAGCGAGAGACAGAAAGAGAGAAGAAAAAAAAGAAAAGATAAAGATATTCACATTCGATGACAATTTCATCTCGTTTCATTTGAATAGAAAGAATAACGACAGTAAGTTATTGATTGATTTTCCCTTCTTGTCCTTTTCTCATGTCAAATCGATGCATATTTTATAGGTAGCAATCAGGGCACCAAATGTATGAGACACTCGATTGTCTGTTTATCATTCATATAAAAATCTATCCACACGTACATACATATCCTATCGATTGAGAAGAGAGAGAGATTCGTTTTTTGTTTCTTTGAGTTGTCGATACTCATTGTCAGATAATGAGTTCATTTTATCTATGTGTGAAATTTGATTATTTTCATTTTTGATTTCATCATTTAGAATCCGACGAGCAATCGCATGAACAAATGATTATTAAGTGTACAAATCTTATTGAAGAAGAAGAAGATAAAAATTCTGATGACGATAATCAAGACAGTAAGAAGACAATGAGAGAAAACTTTTCAAAACACGTGTTTTCGCGTTTGATTTATTCATTTTTTGTTTGTTTGTCACAAAAGACAACTGCATATCTCAAATCTGATTTTGTCTTTATTTTAGCAAATGAAATGATAATGAAAAATGAACAAATCAATCATCAACCAAGGTAAGAAAACGATCATATTCGCCGTTGGATAGAAATTTATTTGTGTTATTTTTTGCTCGAAGTTCATACTGTTAATTAATGAAGTGGATAAAAACAAATAATATATTTAATAAGAAGAGAAAGACAGAGAGACGAGAAGAAGAAGAAGAAGAAGAAAAAAAGAAGAATAGTACGCGTTTTTGCCCCTCTTTTCCTTTCGCTAGCGATTCATATTTAATCAGTCAAACTTCAATTTTAAGAATGTACGTCGTTCGACGACTTCCGACCGGAGCAACATACAAAAAAAAAACTGAAGAAGACAAGAAATTTTCTATATGTATGCCTATTTTAGAATGTACGAGCATTCCGACATGATTAGCAATGGAACAAGAACAAACGCGTCGAATTCAAGTGAAACAAGCGAATGTGAAAATCGTCTCTATACATGTACAGATTGTGGCAAGAGTTTTCAGACATCGTCGGGTTTAAAACAACATCGAAATATTCATTCAAGTGTTAAACCGTGGAAATGCGATGTAAGACAAGACAAAACAAAGGTCTTTAATTAAATTGAATGTCGTTTTCTAGTTTTGTACGAAATCGTATACTCAATTCTCGAATTTATGCCGTCATAAACGATCACATGCCAATGCACGAACACAAATCGATTGCAAAGATTGTGGTCAATCGTTTCAAAGTCATGTTGCTTTGAACAAACATCGGTAACGAATCGAAATAAATTCTCTCGTTGCTTTTTACTTCGGGTTTTTTCTTCTTCTATCGAATAGAAGTTCGTGCAAAGAACGACATGTCTCGACAAGTATGGTTGCACCGAATTTCGTTGCTCTTCTGCCATTTATTGATACAACATCGATACTCAATCAATCGATCAAAACTGATACGAGCGTATCACCGAATGAGCCAATGGATTTAACGAAAACATTGAAACGCTCGAGACAGCCGTCGACTGATCAACCAATTGACTATTCGATCTATCAGAAACGAAATGATTTCAATCAACAACATATTTCACATGTATTTGGCAATGATAAACAACAAGATAAACGAATGAAAAAAGACGAGAATTCACTTATTCAAGAACAAATTCATACAGATGACGACGAGGACGATGACGATGAAGAAGATATTGATGATCATCAACAATATTTATCTTTCAATAAGAAATCATTGAAAGATTATGATGATCATCGACCATTGACACCTGTCTCATCGTCATCAAGTCCTCAGACAATTTCATCATTAGACAAAAAGCCAACTCTTTCAAACAATGATTCAGCTCTCGCTCGAACTCGTGATCGATATTCTTGTACTTATTGTTCAAAAACATTTCCTCGTAGTGCCAATTTAACTCGACATCTTCGAACACATACAGATAAGTATCTATTCTCTGACAAATTCAAAAGTCTTTTCTTTTTTTTTCGTGTTCAAAACGGAGATTCTAATTGTTTTTCTTTTTCTTTTTACGAGAACAGCCGTATGTCTGCAAATTCTGCAATCGAAGTTTTTCAATTTCATCGAATCTACAACGACATATTCGAAATATCCACAAACGCGAACGACCTTTCCGTTGTACGCATTGTGAGAAATGCTTTGGTCAACAAACGAATCTCGATCGACACATGAAAAAACACTTATCTCAAACATCATCATCGACATTTTTAAGTCAATTCGAACGTAATGCAACAAGTTCAGCATTACAAAATGCTTATCTATCATCGATTCCCATCTCATCAATGAATTTAAATCAAAATTTACATGAAAATCTACCGGAAAATTCGACTGAAGACGAAGATTCAAGTGAGTTCTCGTCCGAAGACGACGAAGAAGACATGGAAAATGAAGAAGAAGAAGATCTCGAAACGAATTCATTATCAATTGAAGATACAGATGAAATTAATCAACAACAAGCAACATCATCTTCAACTTAAACAAAAAACAAAAGATCTCCTGCATTTTGCTTTTTCTTTTTCTCATTTTTTTCTTTCTCTCTCACATTCATCCTTCAATTAACATTCCATGAAAACGATTCTCGAATTCATTAGCTGTGATTTGCCATCTTCAAATATGCATTCCATATACATTGACAATCGTTAGAGTTTTGTTTTTTTTTCATTTTCCGGTGTGTGCACGACTCTTCTTCGATATATATACAGATTATATATATTCAATTCAAACAATAACACAAAAAAAAGATTCTTCATGTATATGTACGTGTGTGTGCGTGTGTATTTCTTCGCTTTTTGTTTTTTAGTTTTACTGATTATTCTTATCCTCAGGCCACTATTGACATGTTCGAGAATGATAAATCAGAAGAATATGATCTGTATAGCTGAATAAAACAAAAACAAATGATATTAATAATAAATAATCTTTTCTTTTTCTTTGCTCTCATTTTTTCTTCTTCTTTGTGTTTTCTTTTCTTTTCTTTTTCTACTTATTATTGAATCGTTTTTTTTTTCATTTATTCTTACATCAAATATATTTACCGTTGCTCGTTTCTCCATACCTGTACGAATGGATAAAAAGAAGATAAACGAAAGTTTTTAGTTCAATTGATTAATGAGACGAATCTGAAAGGTCGACGGGTTCGAATCTTATTCGAAGAAGAAAAGAGGAAGGCAAACGATGATGTTTTATCTTTCGGGTCTGAAACATTCGATGAAAGACACTTTTCTATTGCATATCATTACTGAGTTTGTCGTGCCTTATCTCTTCGATTTTTTTTCCTACTTCAAGTTAAATCTTGATTCATGTTCGACTTATCGATTTTATTTTCGTGTTATCAAAATGCAGCAAAAGAAAAATCCAATACGAATGAGATTCACTCGTTGTTGAGACAATAAAAATGAGAGACGAGAAGAAGAAAAAAAAACGAACTCTTTGTTAATAGACAATAAATCTCAATAAACGATGATTAAGAAGACAGATAAAAACCATATGCAAAGAGAATATGATTGGTTCAATGACGAATTGACGTATTCGTGTATGTTGATAATAATCTTGTTAATTCGTCTTGATTCGATATTTGATTTTTGAATTTTGTCATTAAACTTAATAATTCTTGAATAATGACGTCTTTTTCTTGGAGAGCTTTGTTTTTTTCTTCGACTTTTATTAACATGTCCGAGCAATTGCCACAATGAGATGTCTGAATCAAAAGAAAAACAATGGTGAATCATTGAAATCGTTGTTTCTTTTAGTTATTACGCCTTTTTTATTTTGATATTGAATTAGTTTTTGTCGGAGAACTTCATATTCTTCGTGCGTTCGTTTTAATTGTTTGGTTAATTCTTCGATTTGTTGTTGTCGTTCCCTAGATGAATTTGATCATATTTCAATGGCAAATAAAACAAAACTTCTCGTACCAAGAATTGTCTTTCAATGAATCGCCGATCTGTTTTTTGAGAAAAACGATTTTATCATCACGAATTTTCAATTCTTTCGCGTGTTCTTGTCGCATTTCTTCGATTAATTTTTCGTACTAAGAATAAAAAGAAAAACATGGATTTAAGACTGATAAAAACAAAAAAAGACTCGTCGAACATGATTTCGCAATGCATCGAGTTCGGCTGATGTGTTTTCAGCAGATTTTTCGATCGCCTGAAGTCGATCGACTTCTGCTTGTAAACGTCGAGTTTCATTTGTTAAACGAACGTTTTCAATACGAAATTCTTCTAATTGTTTTTGATAGATTGATTCCTTTGAAAACGAAGAACAATAATGATAAACAACAAGACGAAGAAGACGAAGCACGTACACGTTTTCTAAGCTCTTCGTTTTCTTTTGTTAATTCGTTAATTCGTTTATCTTTGGTTTTGACTTGTTTTTGCAAGTCGGCAACTTCTTTTTCAAGCTCTTCAATACGTCGTTTAAGACGACGGATTTCATCTTCGAGATTGTTGATTTTCGTTTTCATGAATTCAGTATCATCTGATCGATTGACTGATTGTCTTGTCTCAAGTTTCGTTGATGTAGGCGCAGTCGGAGGTGGATGAAGTTTTTTTAAAGACGGTGTATTGACTGGTGATCGATTTGTTAAAGTAATCGAACGTCGATTGACTGTTTTTTTCTCTTCTTCAGACGATCGACGTCGTTCCATTGAACGTGTCACTCCTTTCGGAGGTGGAACGCGCATAAAACTGCCCTGAATTTCAAGATTCGTTGGCGATGACATCATAAAAATCTGAAAGAAAATTCATACGATCGATCATGAACAATTGCGCTGCTGCTGCTTTGTTTTAAAAGATGATTTCAAAAAAACAGAACACAAACAACAATCAGGTGCATGAGAATTTCTCGTGCGACATCTAGAAATTGTTCTTAGAAATGACTTTTCTATGGTAACATTAATTCATAATGGCAAATGAAATCAATCAAAATACGTAACAGAATGAGAGTGAGTGAAGAAATGTCTAATTGCTTCACAAGGATTTCTTCTATCGTCAAGTATATCAAAGTACAGATTGAGGTTGTTGATTGTTATGCAAAAAGGAAAAATTATCTAATTTACAACTAAAATTCCGTTTTATTTACTTGACTTAAACTTTCATCGGAAAAGACACACGTTATTTATCATTGAGCAAAAAGCACGGAAACGGAAATTCTTCAAAGTAGTATGTCAAGTCATACGAAAATGTAGAGCACAATTCGCAGTATTTTATTAAATTTTAATCGACGTTGTGTGACACTGTCATTCGTTGTGACATTTAGTGCAAATTTTTGCTTGTTAGTATGTCTTGATTAATTTAATTTCGAAAGAAAATGTCGACCATTTTGCTTTCAAATGATAGACAGACAGATAGACAACGACAAAGATGGTTTTTGTTTGCGGCTAATTCGATCAAGTAACGGCAAAAAAAGGAATGTGTTAACTCAAAATCCACTCGAATGACAATCGATGGAATTAAATATTGGATTTCGAAAAATCGGAGAGAACAACGTGTTTCTTTCGTTTTTTTTGTCTCGATTAGCTTAAGGTTATTTATATGATAGCTCGCAGCAAGTGAGGATTGAAACGAATGTCACATGTTGTTATGTGATAATTGCCATGAGAACTATTACTTCTTCTTTTTTTGACATTTACTAAATAGAGAATAATCTTTTTTCGTTTCTTTTTTTCATTATCCAATCACACACACACATGCATTAGAGAGAGAGAGAGAGAGAGAGAAAAGAAAAAGAGAAAATCTAGAACTATCGTTTTTTACATTTAATTTTTCGTCGACGTTCTCGTAAAATCTCAGTTACTTCGTCAACTGTTGGCTTCGGATGTCCTTCAAAAGTCGGCAGTGAAGAAGTCTGTCGAAGGACGTTAGTTTGATCGACTGTCGAATGAACAGACGATGATTTTTCATGTGTGGTAGTTCGTCGACGAGTAGGAGTCGGAGGTACAAGCAGTCTGGGAGCATTTTGTAATGGATCATTGGTTGTTGTCGTTGTTGTTGATGATGATGATGACGAGGATGACGATGATGATCCTGCTATTCTTGTTTCTGTTAGACTCGGAAGAAGCATTTTACTATTATTGCTATTAGTAATCGTTGTCGTAGCAGGTGGTGGAGCAACTGTAATTCCTCCACTGTTAAATGTTGCAGCTATTTTTGGATCGTACATAA
>ERZ781399.2928-NODE-2928-length-13459-cov-5.266115_pt1 | contig 13459 bp, 10 predicted proteins | sample MGYA00511014_ERZ781399 | MGnify/ENA primary metagenome ERZ781399 (study PRJEB29847, sample SAMN06458254) | wastewater metagenome | isolation source: Wastewater bioreactor | place: South Africa: Cape Town | study: EMG produced TPA metagenomics assembly of the...
CGTCGCATCCGCCGGCGGGGTGTGGACGGCGCTCGTCGCGGGCTTCGGCGGCATGCGCGACCACTGGGGTGAGCTGTCGTTCGACCCGCGCCTGCCCGCGGACTGGCCGTCGCTGTCGTTCCCGCTGCACTGGCGCGGCACGGCGCTGCAGGTGACGATCACGAAGGACGCGCTCACGGTCGAGGCGGGCGAGGGCGACGCAGTCGCGTTCAGCGTGCGCGGCGAGGCGTTCGAGGTGGGCGGCGGGTCGACCGTCACGGTGCCCCTGAAGGGTCAGGGGCCGGTGCTGCCGGGACGCCCGCGGCTCGGCGACATCGGCGAGAGCTTCCGCGAGGACGGGACCCTGCTCTCGGCATCCGTGCCGAGCACGACCACCAACATCGGCATCATCACGGGGTCGATCCCGGTCGGCGACGCCGCCCACGCGGCCGAGCAGGGGAACATCGGCATCGACTCCTGACGCTCGACCGAAACGCGCGCGTGCGCCGTCAGGTGACGAACGGGGCGATCCGCTCGGCCACCGGGGCGAGGTGCGAGATGATCGCCGCGGGCTCGACGATGCGGTGGCGCGGGCCGGCGAAGGCGAGCGCTCCCGCGACGTGTCCGTGCGCATCGCGGATCGGCACCGCGAGGCATCCGATGCTCGTCGGGACATGCTCGACGCGTACCGCGCCCCGCGCGCCGAGCTCGGCCGCGGCCGCCCGGGCGACGGCACCGGTGTCGCCCTGTGCGACCAGCAGCAGACGCCCCAGTGCGAACACCGCGGGGTCGCGAGCGAGTCGCACCCGGTCGCTCAGGGGGAAGTCGGGGTCCTCGTCGACGATCACGAGGCGCGCGCCCTCGAACCCGACGATGTGCACACCCGCACGCAAGGAGGTCCGCGCTTCCGCGACGAGGAGGCGGGCGGCGGTCGGCAGGCGCACGGGGGAGACCGCCTCGGCCAGCTGTGCGACCTTCGCGCCCAGTGCGAAGCCCGACAGGTCGGTCGTGCGCACGAGGTATTCGTCGGCGACGAGCAGATTGAGCAGGCGGTAGGCGGTCGCGCGCGGCAGCCCGAGATGCACCGAAAGCTCGCGTGCCGTCACCCCCGGCCCCAGCTCGGCGACCGCCTCGAGCACGGTGAGGGCGCTGTGGATCGCGCGCGGCTGCCGCGCCGTCACCGCCGGCGCGGCGCGCAGGTCGTCAGTCATCCCGCGCCGTCCCGAGAGGCCTCCGCCTCTCCCGGGGTCGTGCCCCCAGGAGCGAGATCCACGGGGTGTTCGGCCGCGCCGCCGAGGACCGCACCCGCGACCGGTTCGTCATACGCGCCGAGCGCGGACAGCGGTGCGCGGCGCAGACGCCAGGCGATCGCCGCGGCCGCCGTCAGCGCGAGTGCGGCCGCGACCCAGACGGCGATGCTGCCCGAGCCGACATCGATGATCGCGAAGGCGACGATCGTGCCCACGAGCGCGACGGCACACGCGATCGCGACGACGGCGACGCGCCCGGTGAGCTCGCCGATCCGGCGCAGGAACACCGGCGCGGCGACGCAGACGAGCGCATACGACACGATGTACCCGAAACCGCCGACGACGAGCGTGAGGTGCATCGCCGTCGGCAGCGCGATGCCCGACAGCAGGAGCCCGAGCGGCGCAGCGATGACGACCGGCACGGCGCACGCGATGGCGCCGATCGGCGTCCCGAAGCGGCGGTGCGTGCGCCCGAGGCCTGCGGGCAGGGCTCCGTCGCGGGCCATCGTGAACAGCACTCGGCTGAGCGCCGTCGTCGACCCGATCGCGCACGCGAGGAACGAAGCCGCGATCCCGAGGTCGGCGACGACACCCCAGCCGCCGAGCCCGAAGGCATCGGCGAGGTCGTTGACGGGCGACGTGCTCGCCGCGAAGTCGCCGCCGATCGCGGCGAATCCGCTCACCTGGGCGACCGCCGCCAGCACGTAGAGCGCTGCGGACACGACGGCGGTCCAGCCGATCGCGCGCGGGACCGTCCGCAGCGGCATCCGTGCCTCGACGCCGAGGGTCGCCGCGGACTCGAATCCGACGTAGGCGGTGAGGGCGACGAGGGCCCCCGCCGCGACCGTGAGCGGCGAGTCGTCGGCGGACGGCAGCAGCACGGCGGGGTCGATCGGCCCGATCCGGGTGAGCAGGGCGATGAGAAGGCCGACGATGAGGGTGACCGACGCCGCCTCGACGATGAGGGCCACGCGGGAGGACAGACGGATGCCGCGCACGAGCACGAGCACGAGGAGAGCCGCCTCCGCACTGAGGACGCCGGCGGCGACCAGGGGGGTATCGGGTAGTGACGGCCACACCGAACGAAGCACGAGCGTCGAATAGAAGGCGCCCCCGAGGAGCGCGAACATCGCGATCGCGCCGTACCCGATGATCGCGGATGCCCCTGCCGCAAGCCCGGCCCGCACCCCGAGGCCCCGAGCCGTGTAGGTGTAGACGGCGCCGGCGGCGGCGAACCTCCGCGCGAACTGGGAGATCGTGCGCGCCACCAGGATGATCAGCACGCCACCCAGGAGCAGCGACGTCACGGTCGCCGTCGGGGAGAGCCCCGCGACGAGGAGAGTCACGGTCGTCGCGGCGGCGGCCGGCGCGACTGCGGAGACGGACTGCGCGAAGACGTCGAAGAACCCGACGCTGCGGCGGTCGAGTCCGTCCAGCGGCGACGTGGCGCGGAACCCGCGCACGAGCGGAGGACGGCGGATCGCACGTTCGAGAGCCGTCATTCGCTGGCCTCCTCCCGGGTTTCCCCCGCGCGCAGACGCTATCGGGCGGGCGTTGCTCCGGCGCAACGCCCGTGTTTCGTGGTCGTTTCACCCGAATGAGACGGCCCGGGCGCGGTGTCCCGTTAGGGGTGCGCCAGGTTTCATCGCGGTGAGACGGCGGAGCAACCCGGCGGCGAGAGGCTGTGCACAACCCGCTCCTCGCCTTCAGGAGGCTCTCATGACCAAACTCGAACCGGCCGGCGTCCAGACGCCCGCGCCGAAACTGTCCGGATCCCTCGGCGTCACCGCGATCGTCTTCATGGTCGTCGCAGCCGCCTCGCCCCTCACCGTGGTGGGAGGGGCCGCGCCGCTCGGGTTCCTCCTCGGCAACGGCGTGGGCTTCCCGACGCTGTTCGCCACGAGCGCCGTCATCCTGGTGCTGTTCTCGGTGGGACTGTCCGCGATGGCCAAGCACGTGGCCAAGCCCGGCGCCTTCTTCACGTACGTCGGCTACGGCCTGGGCCGCTCCGCGGGCCTCGCGGCCGCGTGGGTCGCCATGCTGACCTACACGACCGTGCAGATCGCGGTGTACGGCTACATCGGCTATCTGCTCTCCTACACCGTCGCCGCGATCGGAGGCCCGACGATCGCCTGGTGGGCGATGTCGATGCTCGTCATCGCGGCTGTCGGCATCCTCGGCTATCGGCACATCGACGTGTCGAGCAAGGTGCTCGGGATGCTGCTCATCGCCGAGGTGGGCATCGTCGTGGCGCTCATCGTGGCGGTGATCGTGACGGGCGGCGCCCAGGGACTGTCGGCCGCCCCGTTCGAGCCCGCCAACGTCCTGTCCGGATCGCCCGGCGTGGGGCTCATGTTCGCGATGGCCGCGTACATCGGGTTCGAGGCGACCGCGGTCTTCCGCGACGAGGCGCGCGACCCCGACAAGACCATCCCGAAGGCGACGTATGCCGCCGTCATCGGCGTCGGGGTCTTCTACACCCTGGCATCCTGGGCGCTCGTCATGGCGTGGGGACCGGATGGCGTCGTCGACGCCGCCGCCGAAGACCCGGGCTCGATGATGATCCGCACGATGGCCCGCTACCTCGGCACGTTCGGTGAGGTCGCCGTCAACATCCTGATGCTCACCGCGATGTTCGCCTGCGTGCTGTCGTTCCACAACGTGCTCACCCGCTACCAGCACTCGATGGCCGTCGCGGGCGTCCTCCCCGAGCGGCTCGCAGGAGTCCACGCGCGGCACCTGTCGCCGCACGCCTCCTCGCTCGTGCAGACGGCGACCGCAGGCATCCTCACGATCGTGTTCGCGGTCTGCGGCCTCGACCCGCTGCTGCAGGTGTTCACCTGGTTCTCGGGCATCGCGACGCTCGCGATCGCGCTCCTCATGGCCGTGACCTCCGTCGCGATCATCGTCTACTTCGCCCGCACGAAGAGGGACCGCCGCCTCTGGCACACCGTGATCGCGCCGGTCCTGGGCCTGCTCGGACTCCTCGGTGCGGCCGGTCTCATCGCCGCCAACTTCCCGATGCTCGTGAGCGACGTGGATGCCGAGGGCAACCCCGCCTTCGGGCTCACGAGCACCCTGCTGCTCTCGCTCATCGTCGTCGCGGCGGTCGTCGGGTTCGTCCAGGCGGCCTGGATCAGGGCGCGCCGCCCCGCCGCCTACGCCAAGCTCACCGACGCGATCGCCGCGTGACCCTCGACCCCGACAAGGAGAACCACATGACTCTCACCGACCTCGCCGCCACCTCGACGGCCGCCTCCGCTCCCGCCCACCCGCTGGCTTCCCTCACCGCGACCGAGATCGAAGCGGTCCGCGCCGTCGTGCTCTCACTGCCCTCCACGACGGAGCAGACCCGCTTCGCCTACGTCGGGCTCGACGAGCCGGCGAAGGGCGACATCCTCGCCTGGGAGCAGGGTGCGCCCGCCCCCGCCCGCGTCGCCCGGGTGCAGCTGCTCGACATGCTCTCGGCGCGCTCCAGCGACCTGCGCGTCTCGCTCGCCACCGGCGAGGTGCTGAGCGAGACCGTGCTCGACGGCACGGCGGGGCAGCTGCCGGTGCTGGATGCCGAGTTCGAGGCCGTCGGCGACATCGCGAACGCCGACGAGGCGTGGATCGCCGCGCTCGCCGCGCGGGGCCTCGCGACCTCGGACGTCGTGCTCGTGCCGCTGTCGGCCGGTCACTACGGGTACGCGCAGGAGGACGGGCGCCGCATCCTCCGTGCGTTCGCGTTCCAGCAGTTCTCGCCGAGCGACCACCCGTGGGCCCACCCCGTCGACGGCCTCACCGCCTACATCGACGTCGCCGACCGCCGCATCATCGAGATCGTCGACACCCCGGGATTCGACATCCCGCAGACGAGCGGCAACTTCGACGACCCCGCCGTGCAGGGTCCGCCGCTCGAGGGGCTGAAGCCGATCGAGATCACGCAGCCGGAGGGGTCGAGCTTCACCGTCGAGGACGAGCACGTCGTCTGGGGAGACTGGGATCTGCGCATCGGGTTCGACACCCGGGAGGGCCTCATCATGCGTCAGCTCTCCTTCAAGGGGCGCCCCGTGATGTACCGCGGCTCGATCAGCGAGATGGTCGTTCCCTACGGCGACCCCGCGCCGAACCGGTTCTGGCAGAACTACTTCGACACCGGCGAGTACCTCTTCGGCCGGTACACGAACGAGCTCGAGCTCGGCTGCGACTGCGTCGGTGACATCACCTACCTCGATGTGACCCTCGCCGACGAGCTCGGTCTACCGCGCACCGTGCGCAACGGCGTGTGCATGCACGAAGAGGACTTCGGATCCCTCTGGAAGCACACCGACATCTTCACCGGCTCCGCCGAGGTGCGCCGTCAGCGTCGCCTCGTGATCTCGTTCTTCACGACGGTCGGCAACTACGACTACGGGTTCTTCTGGTACCTGTACCTCGACGGCACGATCGAGTGCGAGGCGAAGCTCACCGGCATCCTCTTCACGTCGGCGTACCCGGGGGAGGGCTACCCGTTCGCCTCCGAGGTCGCGCCCGGGCTCGGAGCGCCCTATCACCAGCACCTGTTCTCGGCGCGGTTGGACATGACCGTCGACGGCATCGCGAACGTCGTGAACGAGATCGATGCCGTCCGGGTGCCGATCTCGGCCGAGAACCCCGCGGGCAACGCCTTCACGAAGCAGGTGACGCCGATCACGTCGGAGCTCGTCTCGGGCCGTGTCGCCGACGGCGCACGCAACCGGGTCTGGCAGATCGCGTCGACCGAGAAGACCACCGCGATGGGGCAGCCGACGTCGTATGTGCTGTTCCCGACCGAGACGCCGGTGCTGCTCGCCGACGACGATTCGTCGATCGCAGCGCGGGCCACGTTCGCGACGAAGAACCTCTTCGTCACGAAGTACGACCCGGCCGAGCGCTATGCGGCGGGGGATTTCGTCAACCAGCACCCCGGAGGCGCGGGCATCCCGGAGTTCATCGCCGGTGACGAGCCCCTCGTGGGCGAGGACCTCGTGCTGTGGCACACGTTCGGGCTCACGCACTTCCCACGGAACGAGGACTGGCCCGTCATGCCGATGGACTACGCCAAGTTCACGCTCAAGCCGTACAACTTCTTCGAGCGGAACCCCACGCTGAACGTCCCGCCGTCGACGGCGGCGCACTGCGCGCCGAAGGCGGTCTCGGGCGGGTACGGGCCGGCCGGTCACGATCACTCGGGTCACGATCACGCCGGTCCCGACCACTCGGGTCACGACCACGCCGGTCACGACCACCATGGCCACCACCACGGCTGAGTCGTGACCCTGCATCTTCTCGCCCTCGCGCCCGCCGCGGTCGGTCTGTGCTGCCTGGCAGCCGACCGCCGGCGGGCGCGCGCCGCAGAAGTCGTCGCCGCGATGCTCATGATGATGGCGATGGTGGACGCGGCCGTGACGCAGCTCGTTCCCGCCGTGTGGTGGGTGGCGTCGCTCCTCGCCGGTGCGATGGCGCTCGCCGCCACACGGGGGCGCGCACGCGTCGTCGCGACCGGGTCTTCCGGTCCGTCTGGCGGCGCCGGGGGTGCCGGTGGCGCGGCGATGGCTCACGGTGCGATGCCCGGCGTCGCGATGGCGGTGCATTCCGCCGCGGGAATGGTGGTCATGGCAGCGCTCCTGCTCGCGATGAGCGCCTCCGCGGCGGGGGCGGGCGCGGCCCATCACCACTCGGGCACGCCCGCGTTCGGGCCGGCGGCCATGGTGCTCGGCGGCGGGTACGTCGTCGCCTCCGCCGTTTTCGCCCTGCGTTCGCGTGGGGCCCTCGAACGGGCTCAGTACGCGGCGATGGCGGGCTCGGTCGCGCTCATGGCGGCCGCACTCGTGGGGTGAGCTGCGCGCTCCTCGGCGACGATCGCGCGCACGGCGTCGCGCCCGGCGCGGTTGGCCCCGACCGTCGACTGCGACGGGCCGTAGCCGATGAGGAACAGCCGCGGCTCGTCGGTCGATCTGCCGTTCTCGACCCGCACCCCGCCCGACGCCGTGCGCAGGTGGAGCGGCGCGAGGTGGCGGATGTCGGCACGGAAGCCCGTCGCCCAGAGGATCGCATCCGCCCGCTCGAACGTGCCGTCGGGCATCCGCACGCCGTCCGGTTCGATGGCCGTGAACATCGGATGCCGCACGAGCACGCCGCGCTCCCGCGCCGCCTCCGACCACGGCGTCCGGTGCTGACCGGTCACCGAGATGACGCTCCCGGGCGGCTCACCGCGCCGCACCCGCTCTTCGACGCCGGCGATCGCGGCGATGCGCGCGGCGGTGTCGAACTCCGTGGCATCCCACGTCACCTCGTGGCGCGTGACCCAGAACGTGTCCGCGACGTGCGAGATCTCCTCGAGAAGCTGGACGGCGGAGATGCCCGCGCCGACGATGATCACGCGCTCGCCGGCGAACTCCGCGGCATCCACGTAGTCGTGCACGTGCAGCTGGCGTCCGCGGAACGTGTCCGCCCCGGGGACCGTCGGCCAGAACGGGCGACGCCACGTGCCGGTCGCGTTGATGACGTAGCGGGCCGCCCACGTGCCGGCATCCGTCTCGACGAGCAGTCGCCCGCGCGGATCGTCGTCGGCGCGGCGCACGGCGCGCACCTGCACGGGGCGGCGCACGCGCAGATCGAAACGCTCTTCGTACGCGGCGAAATAGTCCGGGAGCACCTCCCGCGCGGGGGATGCCGGGTCGGCCGGCGGCACCGGCGCCCCGGGCAGTTCGTGGATGCCGTTGACGGTGCCCATCACGAGTGAACCCCAGCGGTGCTGCCAGGCGCCGCCCGGTGCGGCGTCGGCATCCAGCACGACGAACGTGCCGCCGGGCGCGTCCGTCGAGGGGAGGGGTGAGAAGCCGCGGCGGCGCAGGTGATAGGCGGCCGAGAGCCCTGCCTGGCCTGCGCCGATCACGACGACGTCGACGGGCTCGGGCTGCATACCTGTGTCAACGCGGGCGGGCGCGGGTTGTTCCCCGGCGTCCCCGCCGCGATGTCGGTGCCACGCCGTAGGCTGTTCGGGTGACCACCGCCCTGTATCGCCGCTACCGGCCCGAGAGTTTCGGCGAGATGATCGGGCAGAGCCAGGTCACCGATCCGCTCATGACCGCGCTGCGCGGCGACCGCGTCGGGCACGCGTACCTGTTCAGCGGGCCGCGCGGCTGCGGCAAGACGACGTCGGCGCGCATCCTCGCCCGCTGCCTGAACTGCGCCGAGGGGCCGACCGACACGCCGTGCGGAACGTGCGACAGCTGCGTCGAACTCGGCCGCGGCGGCGGCGGGTCGCTCGACGTGGTCGAGATCGACGCGGCATCCCACAACGGTGTCGACGACGCGCGCGATCTGCGCGAGCGCGCGATCTTCGCGCCTGCGCGCGACCGGTTCAAGATCTTCATCCTCGACGAGGCGCACATGGTCACGCCGCAGGGCTTCATCTTCGCGACGACCGAGCCCGAGAAGGTCATCGGCACGATCCGCTCGCGCACGCACCACTACCCCTTCCGGCTCGTCGCGCCCGCCGCAATGCTCGCCTACGTCGAGGAACTGTGTGCGCAGGAAGGCGTGCAGGTCGAAGCGGGCGTCCTGCCGCTCGTCGTGCGCGCCGGTGGCGGGTCGCCGCGCGACACGCTGTCGCTGCTCGATCAGCTCATCGCGGGTTCCGACCCGTCGACGGGTTCGGGCGAGACCATCGTCCGCTACGAGCGGGCCGTCGCCCTCCTCGGCTACACGCATGCCGAGCTTCTCGACGACGTCGTCTCCGCCTTCGGGGCGCACGACGCCGGCGCCGCGTTCGCCGCGGTCGACCGCGTCGTCCAGACCGGTCAGGATCCGCGCCGCTTCGTCGACGACCTCCTCGAGCGCCTTCGCGACCTCATCATCGTGGCCGCGACGGGCGATGCGGCCCCCGCGGTACTGCGCGGCATCCCCGCCGACGAGCTCGACCGGATGGCGCGGCAGGCCGCGACGTTCGGCACCGACCGACTGTCCCGCATCGCCGACCTCGTCGCCGGGACTCTCGACGACATGACCGGCGCCACGTCGCCGCGCCTGCAGCTCGAACTCCTCGTCGCGCGTGTGCTCGCGGCGGGGTCGGGGGTCGCGGCCGCAGACGCCGGTGCGCCGGGTGCTGCCGCCCCGGCGCCGAGCGCGCCTGCGGCCGGGACGCCCGCGCCCGCGCCGGTGACGGTATCTGCTGCGCCCGCGGCGACCGCCCCGGCCGGTTCGGGCCTCACGGCGGTGAGCGCGCCGGAGAAGACGGATGCCGCGCCAGCGTCGGCTCCCGCTGGGTCGCCCGCCGCAGCTGCCACGCCGTCGCCTCTCACGGAGTCGGCTGCCGCCGAACCGCCCCTCGCGGAAGCCCCCGCGGCGACGTCCGCCGACGCCGCGCCCCCGCGCCCCACCGGGCCCGTCACGCTCGAGCGCGTGCGCGACGCGTGGCCCGCCGTGCTCCAGCGGCTCGAATCGAACCGCCCGTCGTGGCTGCTGGCGAGCGCCGCCACTCCCGTCGGGTACGCGGATGACGTGCTCACCCTGAGCTTCCAGAGCCAGGCCGACGTCGCCGCCTTCAAGAAGCTCGCGGCGGGCAAGGGCCCGAGCGAGGACCTCCGCGGTGCGATCCTCGACAAACTCGGCGTCCGCGTGAAGTACGTCGCGCGCCACGACGCCGGTGGCGCCGGACCCGACAGCGGCACTGGAGGCCCCGGACCCGACAATGGACCCGGCGATGGACCCAGAGCTTCCGGCGGTGCCGGACCCACCGGACCCACGGGCGGCGCCGGAGCAGGCGGATCCACCGGACCCGCGGCAGGTCATGGCCGTCCCGGCGGGCCCGGGGCGCCGGCATCCGGGCGAACCTCACGCGCGGCATCCGCGGCCGGGCCCGTCCGCGGCCCCGCTCCCTCCGCGCACGCTGCAGCGCCCGTCACCGAATGGGCCGTTGCGGCCATCCCGGCGAGCGACCCGGCCGGTCCGTCGTTGCCGGTCGACGACGAGCCCGAGGATGCCGCCGTGTCACCCGTGCGCACGATGACGCTCGAGCACGACGGTGCGGTGATCCCGTTCTCCGACACTCCGCCCGACGACGAGGACGAGATCCCGCCGCCACCCGATGACGACGCACCGATCCCCGCGCGCGCCCCGGTCGCGGTCGAGCGCCCCGCCGTCCGCGCGCCGCGAGTCCCCGGCCGAAACGGCATCGAACGCGTCGGAGAGTCGGTCGTGCGGCAGGTGCTCGGTGCGACCTACGTGCGAGACGAGCCGTACCAATCAGCCACGAGGTTCTCCTGAGCCATGTACGACGGCATCGTCCAAGACCTGATCGATGAGTTCGGCCGGCTTCCCGGCATCGGACCGAAGTCGGCCCAGCGCATCGCGTTCCACATCCTGCAGACGCCGACGTTCGACGTCTCGCGCCTGTCGCAGCTGCTCGGTGAGCTGCGCGAGCGCGTGCGCTTCTGCGAGATCTGCGGCAACGTCAGCGAGCAGGAACGCTGCGCGATCTGCCGCGACCCGCGGCGCGACCAGACGCTCATCTGCGTCGTCGAGGATGCCAAGGACGTCTCGGCCATCGAGCGGACCCGCGAGTTCCGGGGCCTCTACCACGTGCTGGGCGGAGCGATCAGTCCGATCGCCGGCATCGGCCCCGACGATCTGCGGGTCACCCAGCTCATGCAGCGCCTCGCCGACGGGACGGTGCAGGAGGTCATCCTCGCCACGAACCCGAACCTCGAGGGCGAGGCGACCGCGACCTACCTCAGCAGGCTTCTGCACACGCTCGAGATCCGCGTGACCCGTCTCGCCTCCGGTCTGCCGGTCGGCGGCGACCTCGAGTACGCCGACGAGGTCACCCTCGGCCGGGCGTTCGAGGGGCGCCGGAGCGTCTGATGCGGGCGGCCGTCTCGGGTCGGGCGTGGCTGCTGTACGGCGCGATGGCGGTGCTGTGGGGCATCCCGTACCTCTTCATCAAAGAGGCCGTCGATTCGTACTCGCCGGCCGCGATCGTCGCGGGCAGGACGCTCCTCGGAGCGCTGGTCCTCCTGCCCCTCGCCATCCGACGCGGGGCGCTGCGCCCCGCACTGCGGCTGTGGCCGTGGGTGCTGGCATTCGGGGCGATCGAGATGGCGGGGCCGTTCTTCCTCCTCGGGCACGCCGAGCAGACCCTCTCGTCCGGGCTCACGGGGCTCCTCGTCGCGACCGTGCCCCTGTTCGCCGCGGGCATCGCACTCGTGCGCGGAGACCGAACGATGCTCGCCCCGGCTCGTGCGTCGGGCCTTGCGATCGGCTTCATCGGGGTGGCGATCATCGTCGCGGGCCCCGGCCTTCAGGTCGCCGACCCCGCCGGAGCGCTCGGCGCGATCGGCGAGGTGCTGCTCGTCGCCCTGCTGTACGCGGTGGCACCGTTCATCATCGCGACGAAGCTCGCGCAGGTTCCCTCGCTCGGGACGATCACGCTCGCGCTGCTCGCCGTCGGCATCGCCTACCTCCCGCTCGCATTCCTCACGCAGCACGACGTCCCCACGGTCCGCAGCACGGTGTCGCTCGTGGCGCTCGGCATCCTGTGCACGGCGGTCGCATTCCTCGGGTTCTTCGCCCTGATCGGCGAAGTCGGCCCCGTCCGCGCACCGCTGTTCACGTACGTCAACCCGATCGTCGCGATCGGGCTCGGCGTGCTGGTCCTCGGCGAGCCCCTCTCCCCGGGTCTTCTCCTCGGGTTCCCCGTCGTCATCGCCGGCTGCTGGCTCGCCGCGACGGGCGGGCGCCTCCGACGGTCGGTGGATGCCACGATCCCGGACCCGGCCGGTCTCGTCAGCGAAGAACCTCCACGAGAACCACCCACGAGATGAGGAGCGCCGCCACGATCGCGAGGATCGATCCGGCGGCGAACAGCACGAGACCGTAGGGCAGTCCGAGGAGCAGGAGCGTCGCACCGACCACATAGGCGATGGGTGCCACGAAGCCGACGGCCGCCTTCAGCGGGCGTGCCCGGTTCGCCGGGTCGGAGTTCTCGAAGACGCGTCGCGCCGCCGCGGCGGGGAACACCGATGACGCGACGCCGACGACGAGCACCGTGACCCCGTAGGCCGTCGCGCTGATCTCCGGGATCAGGCCGACCGCCGAGACGACGATCGCGAGCACGAGGCCGCTGATGCCCGACGCGACGCGCGCCGTCAGCGACGGTGCCTTCACGATGTCACCGATGTTCACGCTCGCCGCAACGATCACGAGGCCGGCGAGAGCGGCCGCGGCACCGAGCATCGCGACGTGGAACTCGTGCCAGCTCTCCAGGGCGTCCATGCTCGGAGGCTACCGGCGTGCCGGCAGGAGGACCACCCCGGAGCGCGATCGTTGCGGGCGCGGGCGCGGGCGCGGGCGCGGGCGCGGGGGCGGGGGGTGGGAGTCGAGTGCGACGGGCGCGCCTGCGCGGCGGCGGCCACCCGGTGAGCCCGCTTGCGTGTCATATGGCGCGCGCGGCATCCAGGCCATCCGTAAAATGGGGGAGGATCGGCATCCGCCCGCATCCGAGAGTCCCCGGGGAGTTCCACACGTGGCGCTGATCGTCCAGAAGTACGGCGGGTCGTCCGTCGCCGACGCCGAGAGCATCAAGCGGGTCGCGAAGCGCATCGTCGACACCCGCCGCGCCGGCCACGAGGTCGTCGTCGCCGTCAGCGCCATGGGCGACACGACCGATGAGCTGCTCGACCTCGCGGGGCAGGTCGCCCCGATCCCCGCGCCGCGCGAGCTCGACATGCTGCTCTCCAGCGGTGAGCGCATCTCGATGGCGCTGCTCGCGATGGCGATCCACTCGATGGGCTTCGAGGCGCGCTCGTTCACCGGCAGCCAGGCGGGCATGATCACGGATGCCACCCACGGCGCCGCCCGCATCGTCGATGTGACGCCCGTGCGCCTGCGCGAAGCGCTCGACGAGGGCGCCATCGTCATCGTCGCCGGCTTCCAGGGCTTCAACCGCGACACCCGCGACATCACGACCCTCGGCCGCGGCGGCTCCGACACGACCGCCGTCGCCCTCGCTGCGGCCCTCGACGCCGACGTGTGTGAAATCTACAGCGACGTCGACGGCATCTTCACCGCCGACCCGCGCGTCGTGCCCAAGGCGCGCAAGCTCGACGTCGTCTCGTCCGAAGAGATGCTCGAGCTGGCCGCCAATGGCGCCAAGGTGCTCTACATCCGCGCCGTCGAGTACGCGCGCCGCCACGGCGTGATGATCAACGCCCGTTCCACTTTCAGCT
>ERZ781399.2931-NODE-2931-length-13454-cov-6.257631_pt1 | contig 13454 bp, 9 predicted proteins | sample MGYA00511014_ERZ781399 | MGnify/ENA primary metagenome ERZ781399 (study PRJEB29847, sample SAMN06458254) | wastewater metagenome | isolation source: Wastewater bioreactor | place: South Africa: Cape Town | study: EMG produced TPA metagenomics assembly of the...
TGAATTCCAGCACGTCCGGGTGGTCGATGCGCAGCACGCCCATCTGCGCGCCGCGCCGGCTGCCGGCGCTCTCGACCGTCGAGCACGACTGGTCGAACACGTTCATGTAGCTGCACGGCCCGCTGGCAAACGAATGCGTGCCCTTGACGAAGGCGCCCTTGGGGCGGATGCGGCTGAAGTCGTAGCCGACGCCACCGCCGCGGCGCATGGTCTCGGCGGCCTCGCGCAGGGCTTCGTAGATGCCCGGGTAGCCGTCGGCGTCGCGACCCTGGATGGCGTCGCCCACCGGCTGCACGAAGCAGTTGATCAGCGTGGCCTGAATATCGGTGCCGGCCGCGCTCATGATGCGCCCGGCGCCGATGGCGCCGGCGTGCAGGTTGGCGAGGAATTTCTCTTCCCACTCGGCGCGCAGTTCGGGCTTTTCGACGCTGGCCAGCGCGCGCGCCACGCGGCCGTAGAGCTGGTCGAGCCCGGTTTCGCCCGGTTTGAAGTACTTTTCGGCCAGCACATCACGGCTGATGGGCTGCGCGGCCAGGGCGTGCTGCGCGCCCGGCAGGGAATCTCTTTTCATGCACTCAACTCCTCGGATCGACAGGGCCGGCTCGGACGCGCCCGGCAGGGTATCCGCCATTTTTGCATCACACGGCCCCACCATCCGGGACAGGACTGTGCTACCTACGCCACAGTCGTCGCAAAACACTATGAATGCAATAGCTGCTCGCGCTGATCAGGCGGGCGGCAGTGCCAGATTTCACCCTGAATCGGGTGGCCGCCTCAGACTTCGCGCAGATACGCCGGTACCAGCGGCGCAGGGGCGGGTGGTGCCAGCGCGGCGGCGGTGAACAGCACGTCAGTGGAGGAGTTGAGCGCCGTCTCGCACGAATCCTGCACCACGCCGATCACGAAGCCGATGGCCACCACCTGCATGCCGACATCCGTCGGCAGCCCCAGCAGGCCGGTGGCCATGGGAATCAGCAGCAGCGATCCCCCGGCCACGCCGGAGGCGCCGCAGGCCGCCAGCGTGGACACCACCGACAGCAGCAGCGCGGTGCCGAAGTCGACCCGCACGCCCAGCGTGTGCGCCGCCGCCAGGCTCATCACCGCGATGGTGATGGCCGCCCCCGCCATGTTGATGGTGGCGCCCAGCGGAATCGACACCGAGTAGGTGTCCTCGTCCAGCCCCAGGCGCTCGCACAGCGCCAGGTTGACCGGAATGTTGGCCGCCGAGCTGAAGAACGCCGTCACCCCGCTTTCGCGCAGACAGGTGAAGACCAGCGCGAACGGGTTGCGTCGCGTCTTCAGCCAGACGATCAGCGGGTTCAGCAGCAGCGCCACCGCCAGCATGCTGCCGACGATCACGCCCAGCAGCCGCGCGTAGCCCAGCAGCGCGCCCAGGCCGGAGCTGGCCAGGGTGCCCGCCACCAGGCCGAAGATGCCCAGCGGCGCCAGCCGAATCACCCAGTGCACCAGCGCCGTGATGGCATCGGCGGCGTCCAGCAGCACCTGCTGCGTGCTGTCCTGCGCCCGGCGCAGCGCCACGCCCAGGGCCACACCCCAAGTCAGCAGGCCGATGTAGTTGGCCTCGATCAGCGCCTTGACCGGGTTGGTGATGGCCGACAGCAGCAGGTTCTTCAGCACCTCGCCCAGCGCCTGCGGCGGCGTGCCCTGGGCCGCCGGCGCGCTCAGCACCAGGGTGGTGGGCAGCAGGAAGCTGGCCGTCACGCCCACCAGCGCGGCGCCAAAGGTGCCCAGCAGGTACAACACCAGCACCGGGCGGATGCTCGAATCGTGCCCCCGCTTGTGCGAGGCGATGGACGTCGCCACCAGCACCAGCACCAGCACCGGCGCCACCGACTTCAGGGCCGCCACGAAGACATCGCCCAGCAGCGCCACGCCGCGCGCGCCAGCCGGCCAGGCCAGCGCCAGCCCGATGCCCAGCAGCATGCCGACGGCAATCTGCCCCACCAGCGGGACGCGGTGGATGCGGACCCAGTAACGGCTGGCGGCTTGGGCAAGCGGTGTCATGCGGGCTCTCCTCCGCGCGTGGCGCGCAAGCACGCGCTTGGCGCGCCACGCTGCGGGCATGGTAGGTCGCGCTCAGACCGGCGTCAAACCTGCCTCGGGGAGCGGGCCCATCCCCTGCGGGACGGCCTGGCCGCGGCCGCTCAGCCCAGATCGAATGCCTGGCGGCTCGTCGGAACGGCGGCGCGATGGCTGACCTCACGGGACAAACCGCCGCAGCCTCCCCGGCAGAGCCGAGGACGATCCTAAATTAATAGCTGCTGGCGCTTGCTGCACAAGCGCCAAGGCCACATTTGACTGTGAATCAGCCCTGATGGGCCCGCAGCGCCGCGATGCGCTCTTCCATCGGCGGGTGGGTGGAAAACAGCTTGCCGATGCCGCCGGCGATGCCCATGGCGGCCAGGTTCTTGGGCATCTCGGCGCCCTCGGCGTGCATGCCGCCCAGGCGGGCCAGGGCGTTGATCATCGAGTTGGGCTGACCCATCATCCGCGCCGCGCCGGCGTCGGCGCGGAACTCGCGCTGGCGCGAGAACCAGGCCACGATGATGCTGGCCAGCACGCCGAACAGGATGTCCAGCACGATGGTCGTCACGTAGTAGCCGATGCCGGGGCCGCTGCTTTCGTTGTCGCGGCGCAGAAAACCATCCACCAGCGAGCCGATCACGCGGCTGGCGAACACCACGAAGGTGTTCATCACGCCCTGGATGAGGGCCATGGTCACCATGTCGCCGTTGGCCACGTGGGCGACCTCGTGGCCGATCACGGCCTCGACCTCCTCGCGCGTCATGCCGCGCAGCAGGCCCGTGGACACGGCCACCAGGGCCGAGTTCTTGAACGCGCCGGTGGCGAAGGCGTTGGGTTCGCCCTCGTAGATGCCGACCTCGGGCATGCCGATGCCGGCCTTGTCGGCGAACTTGCGCACGGTCTCGACGATCCAGGCCTCGTCGGCATTGCGCGGCTGCTCGATGATCTGCACGCCCATGCTCATCTTGGCCATGGACTTGCTCATCAGCAGCGACACGATGGCGCCGGAAAAGCCGACCACCAGCGAAAACACCATCAGCTGCCCGGTGTTGGTGCCGGTGTAGCGGCCCACGCCCAGCAGGCTGGTGACGACGCCCACCACCACCATCACGGCCAGGTTGGTGAGGACGAAAAGCAGGATACGTTTCATGAATGCCCTTGAGTAATGCACCGGACTCCGGCGCGGAACCAGCGTGAATGGTAGGGGCAATTGGAGCCGTTTCAAGGCAGACGGTTCCCACCGCGTCACCTAAACTGGGGGCCCGTACGCGGAGCCCACCATGAACACCCTCGCCTGGCTCGACCGCCTGGTCGCCATCGACACCACCAGCCGCAACTCCAACCTCGGCCTGATCGAGACCGTGCGCGACGCGCTGGCCGCTCAGGGCCTGGCGCCCTGGCTGGCCGGCAACGCCGACGGCAGCAAGGCCAACCTGTTCTGCACCCTGCCGGCGCAGGACGGCCAGGCGCAGGGCGGCATCGTCCTGTCGGGCCACACCGACGTGGTGCCGGTGGATGGCCAGGACTGGGCGAGCGACCCCTTCAAACTGACCGACCGGGGCGACGGCCGCCTGTACGCGCGCGGCAGCTGCGACATGAAGGGCTTCATCGCCAGCAGCCTGGCACTGGTGCCCGAGGCGCTGGCGCGGCCGCGCCGCAAGCCGCTGCACCTGGCGCTGTCGTATGACGAGGAGGTGGGCTGCGTCGGCGCGCCGGTGATGCTGGCCGAGTTGAACCGGCGCGGCATCCGCGCCGACGGCTGCGTGGTGGGCGAGCCGACCTCGATGAAGCCGGTGGTGGCGCACAAGGGCGGCTACTTCTTTCGCTGCAAGGTGCACGGCAAGGCGGCGCATTCCTCGCTCACGCCGCAGGGCTGCAACGCCATCGAGCACGCGGCGCGGCTGATCTGCCACATCCGCGACCTGGCCGACGCCTGGCGCGCGCAGGGCCCGTTCGACGCCGCCTTCGACGTGCCGCACAGCACCATCACCACCAACCTGATCGCCGGCGGCATCGCCATCAACACGGTGCCCGACACGTGCAGCTTCAGCTACGACTTCCGCCACCTGCCCGGCCACGACGCCGAAGGCATCCAGGCCGAGGTGCGGCGCTACGTCGACGAACAGCTGCTGCCCGCGATGCGGCGCGAATACGCCGACGCGCGCATCGACATCGAATGCGGCGCCGCCGTGGCCACGCTGGACGCCAGCGAGCAGGCCGCCATCACCCAGCTGGTGCGCGCGCTGACGCAGGACCAGGGCGTGCGCAAGGTGGCCTACGGCACCGAGGCCGGCCAGTTCGCCCAGGCCGGCATCCCCGCCATCCTGTGCGGGCCCGGCTCGATCGAGCAGGCGCACAAGGCGGACGAATACGTCGAGCTGGAGCAGCTGGCCCTGTGCGACCGCTTCCTGCGCCAGCTCGTGGCGACGCTGTGACGCCGCCCCCGGCGACGCCCGACGATCCCGCCTCGACCACGGCACGCCTGGTACGGCAGCTGCGGCGCGCGCTGGCCGACGCCGGCGCGGCCGACGTGCAGTGCATCGAAACCCACATCTCCTGGCTGCTGCTGGCCGGCGAGCGCGCCTACAAGTTCAAGAAGCCGCTGGTGCTGGACTTCCTGGACTTCGGCACGCTGGCGCGGCGCCGCGCCGCCTGCGAGGAAGAGCTGCGCATCAACCACCGCGGCGCGCCCGAGCTTTACCTGCGCGTGCTGCCCGTCACCGGCACGCCGACGGCGCCGCGCCTGGGCGGCGAGGCGGGGCAGGCCATCGAGTGGGTGGTGGAGATGCAGCGCTTCGCGGCCGACGCGCTGCTGGCCACGCGCGCCGCCCAGGGCCGGCTCGGGCCCGAACACATCGACGCCCTGGCGCGCGCGCTGGCCGACTTCCAGGCCGGCGCCGCCGTGGCCGCGCCGGACAGCCCCTGGGGCCACGCCGCCGACCTGGCCCGGCTGGCGCGCGACAACTTCACGCCGCTGGTGCCCTTGCTGGCGGGCAGCGAACTGGCCGACCCCCTGCGGCAGCTGGCGCAGTGGACCGACGCCGAAGGCGCGCGCCTGGCCCCGCTGATGGCCGCGCGCCGCGCCGCCGGCCGGGTGCGCGAAGGCCATGGCGACCTGCACCTGGGCAATCTGCTGTGGCTCGACGGTCGCGCCCGCCTGTTCGACGCCATCGAATTCGACCCCGCGCTGCGCTGGATCGACACCGCCTGCGACCTGGCCTTCCTGTTCATGGACCTGCACGCACACGGGCTGGCGCCGCTGGCCTGGCGCCTGCTCAACGGCTGGCTGGAGCGCAGCGGCGACTTCGGTGCCGTGGCACGCCTGCCCTACGACGCGGTCTATCGCGCCCTGGTGCGCGCCAAGGTGGCGGCACTGCGCGCGGGGCAGGACCCGCACCAGCCTGCCCGCGCCGCCGCGCTGGCCGACGTGCGCCGCTACGTGCGGCTGGCCGCGCGGCTGGCCGCGCCGCGCCGCCCCTGGCTGGCGCTGACCATGGGCGTGAGCGGCTCGGGCAAGAGCAGCCAGTCGCAGGCGCTGATCGAGCGGCGCGGCCTGGTGCGCCTGCGCGCCGACGTCGAGCGCAAGCGCCTGTTCGGCCTGGCGCCCGAGGCCGCCAGCAGCGGCGTGCCCGGCGGCATCTATGACGAAGCCACCAGCGAGCGCGTGTTCGCCCACCTGCTGGACGAGGCGCGCGCCCTGCTGCAGGCCGGCCAGCCGGTGCTGGTGGACGCCACCTTCATCCGCCGCGCGCGGCGCGCGCCCTTCATCGCGCTGGCCGGGCAGCTGGGCCTGCCCTGGCGCCTGCTGGCCTTCGACGCCCCCGAGGCGGTGCTGCGTGAACGCGTGCGCCGCCGCGCCGCGCAGGGCGGCGACGCCTCCGAGGCCGACGAGGCGGTGCTGCACAGCCAGCTGGCCCACCGCGAACCGCTCACCCCGGACGAAGCGGCGCACGCGCTGGCCATCGACACCCGTCAGCCGGTGGACTGGTCGGCCTGGGACAGCGCCCTGCCCGGCAATTGATGAACTATTGTTTTGATAGCTGCTGGCGCAGTCTGATCGGGCGCTGGAGCCCGATTCGACCTAAAACCATTGCCGCACCGACTCACCCCGGGGTGGCTGCCCCCGCAGCGGCCGGAACACCTCGGCGTCGTCGTAGAACGCCGGCGCCTGGTTGGCCGGCCACCAGCCCGGCACGCCCAGCAGCGGCAGCGGCACGAAGGGCTTGCGCGCCAGCTTGTCGGGCGTCAGGTCGGCCGCCAGCCAGGCGTCCAGCGCCGCCAGATCGCCCGCGGCGTCGAACGGCAGCGCCACGCGCCACACATGGGCGGTGATCGACTTGTAGGGCGAAAGCAGCTTTTCCAGCGCGGCGTGGCCGAACACCAGCAGGCTGGCCTGGCCCCACAGCGGCCGCAGCGGCCCGAACAGCTCGGCCCAGCGGCGCTGCGCCAGTGCCTGCCACAGCGCATCGGGCGCGTGCAGCAGGGCGGCGTTCTCGTCGAACAGCGTGCAGGCATCGCGCACCGGTCCGCGCCGCGCGCCGACGCCGGCACGCTGGATCTCGCCGGCCTGCAGCGCGTTGAGCTGGCGCTTGGCGCGCGGCAGGCGCAGCCACACCAGGCCGTTGAACAAGTCGTGCGCGTTGTCGCGCGTGGGCACCTGGCCGTGGGCGCGGATGAAGGCCTCGTACGCCTGCCCGCCCGGCAGCGCCTGCTGGCCGACAAAGCGCACCGGCGCGCCGCCCTGCGCCGCCGCCAGCGCGTTCAGGCCCGCGGCCACCGGGGCATCCAGCGCCAGCCCCGGCGGCGGCCAGGCCGCCAGCAGCGCGCGGTACGGCTGCCACCACGGCGCCTGCAGGGCGGCGGCGGACGGCAGGCAGGGCGGCGAGGCGGCGGGCACGGACATGGCCGGATTGTCCGGCCTGCGGCGGCGCCGGCAGCGCGGCCGGCGCTTCGCTACCATCGCGCGACCGTCCACTTCAGCCCTGTCCGACGTGCCCTCCCCCACCGCACCGGCCACGCGCGGCCGCGACATCCATGAAGCGCACCGCAGCGCCACGCCGCTGGAGCTGCTGTTCGACCTGAGCTTCGTGGTCGCCGTGGCGCTGGCCGCCGCCCAGCTGCACCACGCCGAAGGCGCCGACCAGGCGCTGGCCACCCTGCCCGGCTACGCGCTGGCCTTCTTCGCCATCTGGTGGGGCTGGATGAACTACACCTGGTTCGGCTCCGCCTACGACAACGACGACGCCATCTACCGCGTGCTCACCCTGCTGCAAATGGGCGGCGCGCTGGTGTTCGCCGTCGGCGTGCCGGCGCTGTTCGAAGGCCGGGTGCAGCTGGCCGTGGCCGGCTACGCACTGATGCGGATGCCGCTGTGCGTGCAGTGGCTGCGCGCCGCGCGGGGCGATCCGCCGCGGCGCGTCACCTGCCTGCGCTACGCGCTGGGAGTGGCGCTGGTGCAATGCGGCTGGATCGGCTTTTACTTCGCCAGCGCCCATGGCGCGCTGCCCGCGTTCGGCCCCTGGCCGCTGCTGATCGCCCTGGTGCTGCTGGAGCTGGCCGTGCCGGCCTGGGCCGAGCGGCGCGGCCCGCCCACGCCGTGGCATGCGCACCATATCGCCGAGCGCTACAGCGGCTTCGTCATCATCATCCTGGGCGAAAGCATCCTGGGCGCGGCCAACGCCATCGCCGGCGTGGTGCAGGCGCACGGCCTGTCGGCGGACGTGGTGCTGGTGGGCCTGGGCGGCACGCTGCTGGCGTTCTGCCTGTGGTGGATGTACTTCCTGCTGCCCTCGGGCGACGCGCTGCACCGGCACCGCGAGCGCAGCTTCGGCTGGGGCTACGGCCACTACCTGGCGTTTGCCGCGCTGGCGGCGGTGGGCAGCGGCCTGCAGGTGGTGGCCGACCGCCTCAAGCCGCATGACGCCGCGGCCCAGGCCGACGCCGCGCTGGGCGCCATCAACGCCGTGGCCGTCCCGCTGGCCCTGTTCGTGCTGGCCATCTGGGCGCTGCACGGCTACGTGACGCGCGCGCAGGCGCGCCAGTGGCCGCTGACGCTGGTGGTGCTGGCCTGCATCGGCCTGGGACCGCTGGCCGTCGACCAGGGGCTGCCGCTGGCCTGGGGCCTGCTGCTGCTGTCGCTGGGGCCGATCGTCGCGATCGCCTACCAGGAGCACGGGCGGGCGCACTGCGCCACGCAGTTCGCGCCGCGCTGACGGCGGCGGCCACCGTCTGGCATGTCGCCGGCGGGCAGCACCAGGCCCTTGAGCCAGGTCAATTCGACGGGCCCGGCGCCCTACAATGGCGCGCGCCTGCCGAGCCCAGCGAACATGGCCTCATGCGGCCCGCCCACCCGCTGCCCCGGGTCTGGCGGCAGGCGCCCTATGCCCCACCTTTGCCCACGCCAGGAGTCCCCGCCATGAGCACCGATCCGCGCAAGCGCACCTTCCTCCGATTCGCCGCCGGCGCGCTGGGCGCCGCCACCCTGGCCGCCTGCGGCCGCAAGGACGAGCCGGCGCCCGCCGCCGCACCGGCGGCTGCCGCGCCCGCGGCCGAGCCGCTGAAGGCGGCCTGGATCTACGTCGGCCCGGTCGGCAACGCCGGCTGGAGCTACGCCCATGACCAGGGGCGCAAGGCCGTGGAGGCAGCGTTTGGCGACAAGGTGAAGACCACGTTTGTCGAGAGCGTGCCCGAGGGTGCCGACACCGAGCGCGTGCTGCGCGACCTGATCGCCCAGGGACACACGATGATCTTCGGCACCAGCTTCGGCTTCATGGAGGCCATGGTCAAGGTGGCGCAGGATTTCCCGAACGTGCGCTTCGAGCACGCCACCGGCTACAAGACCGCGCCCAACCTGAACGTGTACGACTCGCGCTTCTACCAGGACACCTATCTGGCCGGTCTCATTGCCGGCCACATGACGAAAAGCGGCACGCTGGGCTACGTCGGCTCGGTGCCGATCCCCGAAGTGCTGCGCAACATCAACGCCTACACCCTGGGCGCGCAAAGTGTGCGGCCGGACATCAGGACGCGCGTGGTCTGGACCCACAGCTGGTACGACCCGCCCAAGGAAACCGAGGCCGCCCAGGCGCTGCTCAACGCCGGTGCCGACGTGCTGCTGCAAAACACCGACTCGCCCGCCGTCATCCAGGCCGTGGACAAGGCCGGCAAGCTGGCCTTCGGCTGGGACTCGGACATGAGCGAGTTCGGCGGCAACGCCCACCTGGGCTCGTGCATCGCCGACTGGAGCCACTACTACAAGAAGGCCGTGCAGGCCGCGCTGGACGGCAGCTGGAAGGGCGGCCAGGTCACGCGCTGGGGCGTGCCCGAGGGACAAAACGACCTGATCAAGCTGTCCGAGAAAATTCCCGCCGAGGTACGCGCCCAGGTCGAGGCCATCAAGGCGAAAATGAAGGATGGCAGCTTCGACGTCTTCACCGGCCCGGTGGTGGACGTGGCGGGCACGGAACGCCTGGCCGCCGGCACCCGTGCCGACGACGCCTGGATGGGGGGCATCGACTTCTTTGTCAAGGGGGTCGAGGGCCAGATTCCCGCTTCCAAATAGATAGCTGCCGGCGCACGCCACGGCTGCGTGAAACCCCTGTTGGACATCAGGAGACACACATGAAACTGGAACGCAGCCTGTGGCACCCGGTGGCGCTGGGCCACGTCGTCGGCAGCCAGCCGCGCGCCGTCACCCTGCTGGGCGAGGACCTGGTGCTGTGGCGCGACGGCAGCGGCCAGGCCCACGCCTGGATGGATCAGTGCCCGCACCGCGGCGCGCGCCTGTCGCTGGGCCGCGTGCACGCCGGCCAGCTGGAATGCCCCTACCACGGCTGGCGCTTCGACGGCGGCGGCCAGTGTGCCCACGTGCCCGCCGTGCCCGACTTCCAGCCCGGCGCGCGCCACTGCGCGCGCACCTTCGAGGCGCGCGAGGCCTACGGCATGCTGTGGGTGCGCCTGGCCGCGCCCGAGGGCGAGCCGCTGCCCCTCCACGACTTGCCCGCCTTCGCCGCCGAGGCCGAGCCGCGCCTGCGCAAGACCACCAGCGGCCCCTACGTGGTGGCCGCCAGCGCGCCGCGCATCGTCGAGAACTTCCTGGACATGGCGCACTTCGGCTATGTGCACGAGGGCTGGCTGGGCAGCCGCGAGCACGTCACCATCCCGCCCTACGAGGTGCAGACCACGCCGCACGGCGTGCGCGCCACGGGCTGCCTGGCCTGGCAGCCGCGCTCGTCGATCCACGCCGAAAGCGGCGCCCAGGTGGAATACACCTACGAGGTGACCGCGCCCTACATGGCGGTGCTGACCAAGGTGCCCGAGGCCGGCAGCACGGCCATCGAGGGCATGAACGAATCCATCGCCATGTTCGTCTGCCCGGTGACCGAGGAAAGCAGCGTGGCCTGGACGCGCATGGCGATGAACGACTTCGACTCGCCCGACGCGCGGTTGATCGACTTCCAGAACACCATCTTCGGCCAGGACCAGCCGGTGCTCGAATCGCAGCGCCCCAAGCGCCTGCCGCTGGCGCCCGCCGCCGAGGCCCATTGCGCCGCCGACCGCATGTCGGCCGCCTACCGCCGCTACCTGAAGGACAGCGGCATCACCTTCGGCGTCATCCCGTGAGCCGCACGCCGCCACCGGTGCCCGCCGAGCACCTGCCGGCCCTGCTGGCCGCCCTGCCCAAGGCCGAGTTGCACATCCACATCGAAGGCTCGCTGGAGCCCGAGATGAGCTTCGCGCTGGCGCGCCGCAACGGCATCACCCTGCCCTATGCCGACGTCGAGAGCCTGCGCCGGGCCTACGCCTTCGGCAGCCTGCAGGCGTTCCTGGACCTGTACTACCAGGGCGCCGGCGTGCTGCTGAAGGAAGAGGATTTTTACGACCTGGCGCGCGCCTATCTTGCGCGGGCAGCTACGGAAAACGTAGTGCGCGCCGAGATTTTCTTCGACCCGCAGACGCACACGGCGCGCGGCGTGGCCCTGGACACGGTGATGCGCGGCCTCACCCGCGCCTGCGACGACGCGCGCCGCGATCTGGGCATCAGCAGCGCGCTGATCCTGTGCTTTCTGCGGCACCTGTCCGAGCGCGAGGCCTTCGAGACGCTGGAAGCCGCCCTGCCCTGGCGCGACGCCTTCATCGGCGTGGGGCTCGACTCCAGCGAGCTGGGCCACCCGCCCGAGAAGTTCGCCCGCGTGTTCGCGCGCTGCCGCGAGCTGGGCCTGCACATCGTCGCCCACGCCGGCGAGGAAGGCCCGCCGGCCTACATCTGGGGCGCGCTGGACGTCCTGCGCGCCGAGCGCATCGACCACGGCGTGCAGGCCGTGCACGACGCGGCGCTGATGCAGCGGCTGGCGCAAGAGCGCATCCCGCTCACCGTCTGCCCGCTGTCCAACCAGAAGCTCCAGGTGTTCCCCGACCTGGCGCGCCACAGCCTGCCGCGGCTGCTGGCCGGCGGCCTGTGCGCCACCGTCAACAGCGACGACCCGGCCTACTTTGGCGGCTACGTCAACGCCAATTTCCAGGCCGTGTTTGCCGCCACCGGGCTGGACAGCGCCGCCGCCTACCAGCTGGCGGCCAACAGCTTCGAAGCCAGCTTTGCCGACGCGGCGCTCAAGCAGCAGTGGCTGGACAAGCTGCAAGCCGCCTTCGAGCGCGCGCACGACGCCGGCTCGTAGAATCCGGCCCCGCAGCGCTGCCGCCCCGACGGCGCCGCGTCTTCATCCATCGGGGCCATGTAGAGGAACACCATGTACAAAAACCTCGTGGCCGCGCTCGCGGCCGCCTGTTTTTTCCCCCCCCTGCACGCGCAGACCCAGCCGCCCACGCGCGCCGCCTGGGTCTACGTCACGCCCGTGCTCGACACCGGCTGGACACGCCAGCACGAACAGGGCCGCCTGGCGGTGCAAAAGGCCCTGGGCGATCAGGTCAAGACCAGCTACGTCGACAACGTGGCCGAAGGCGCCGACGCCGAGCGCGTGATCCGCGACCTGGCGCGCCAGGGCAATGACATCATCTTCACCACCAGCTTCGGCTACATGGAGCCGGCGCTGAAGGTGGCCCAGGAGTTCCCCAGGGTGAAGTTCGAGGTCATCACCGGCGTCAAGCGCGCGCCCAACGTGGCCACCGCCAACGCGCGCTATTACGAGGGGCGCTACCTGTCGGGCGTGGCCGCGGGGCGCATGACCAAGTCCAACGTGGTCGGCTATGTGGCGGGCTTTCCGATCCCGGAGATCGTCTCCAGCATCAACGCCTTCACCCTGGGGCTGCGCAGCGTCAACCCCCAGGCCACGGTCAAGCTGGTGTGGCTGAACGAGTGGTTCAACCCGCCGCGCGAGCGCGAGGCCGCCATGACGCTGATGGACCAGGGCGCCGACGTGCTGGCCTTCAACACCGCGTCCACCGCCGTCATGGCCGCCGCCGAGGAGCGCGGCCAGCTGGCCATTGCCTACCACTCCGACATGCGCGGCGTGGCGCCGCATGCGCAACTGGCCGCCGTCACTCACCATTGGGAAGACTACGACATGGCCCGCGTGCGTGCGCTGCGCGCCGGCACCTGGATTGCCGGCGTGCGGGGGCTGCGCGCCGGCACCTGGAAGAGCCAGGACACCTGGGGTGGCGTAAAGGACGGCATGGTGCGCATCGAAGCCTTCGGCCCCAAGGTCCCGCCGGCCGTACAGAAGGAAGTGCTGGCACGCCAGCAGGACATCGCGGCAGGTCGCCTGCTGCCCTTTGCCGGCCCGGTCGTGGACAACACGGGCCATGTGCAGGTACCCAAGGGCCGCAGCGCCAGCGACGCCGAGATCCTGCGGATGAACTACCTGGTCGAGGGCGTGCAGGGCAGCTTGCCGAAGTAGACATCCAACAGCCGGACGCAGAGGACGCAGAAGAAACCGGAATTTCTCTTTTGCGCCCTCTGCGTGCTCTCTGCGTCCTCTGCTCCTCTGCGTACGGGAGCTCGGTTTTGAATTCAAGGCAAAATAAGCCCCGGCGCTTGTCCATCGGGCGCAAGCAGCTATCAATTCAAGAGTAACGCAGCATGAGCATCAAGAGCGACAAGTGGATCCGCCGCATGGCCGAGCAGCACGGCATGATCGAGCCCTTCGAGCCCGGCCAGGTGCGCGAGGTGGACGGCCGCAAGATCATCAGCTACGGCACCAGCAGCTACGGCTACGACATTCGCTGCGCGCCCGAGTTCAAGGTCTTCACCAACATCCACTCGACGGTGGTCGACCCGAAGAACTTCGACGAAAAAAGCTTCGTCGACTTTCACGGCGACAGCTGCATCATTCCGCCCAACAGCTTCGCGCTGGCGCGCACCATGGAGTATTTCCGCATCCCGCGCAGCGTGCTGACGATCTGCCTGGGCAAGAGCACCTACGCGCGCTGCGGCATCATCGTCAACGTCACGC
>ERZ781399.2933-NODE-2933-length-13448-cov-3.949601_pt1 | contig 13448 bp, 9 predicted proteins | sample MGYA00511014_ERZ781399 | MGnify/ENA primary metagenome ERZ781399 (study PRJEB29847, sample SAMN06458254) | wastewater metagenome | isolation source: Wastewater bioreactor | place: South Africa: Cape Town | study: EMG produced TPA metagenomics assembly of the...
TACAATTATGATTTGTGTTCTAATAGTGCTACAAATTCACTCTTGTATCAGAGATGACACATTCTTGTCGAAGACGATCAGCCTTTAGAGACAGTAAATCAAACCGGCTAATTGTCAATGTAAGTTTTCAGGTATAAATTATCCAAAACCTTAAAATATTCTACTTCTTCTTTCTTTTTATCATGACAATAATATAAAAAAACGTCAATCATCTAAGTTGATTTTAGATTATCATAATAGATACAAAAACAAATTCTTGTGAATGATCTAGGATAGTATACATATTTATCGAAAGCAAACGATTACATGACAAATATGGATACGCATCCTCGTGAAAAATTACTTCGATTTCAAATGAGCAATCCCAGTGAAGAACAGGTATGTGAATAGAATCGATTTATTATCAATTATAGAAAAGAATGTTAAGTTTGTAATGTATGATCATTGATTCTCGATACATTCTCATCGATTTCTCACAACACATGTGTTATTCGTCAATAATAATAGTTCTCGTTTTCTTTTCCTTTCGCTCGAGTTCTTATTGCGGGACTGGTTTTGTTTCTCACACATTTCATCATTCTTTTTTCTTCTTTCCTTTTATTTTGTCATTTTAGCTCGAACGAACAGGCGAATGACGGGCTCGTTTTTTCTTTCTTCTGGTTTTTGCTAACGATAAGACCATGACTGAGTTGATATGTCGAAGAAAAAACACGAAGAAGAAAAGGAGGAAGAAATCGAGGAAAAAAAATATATATAAATGACGATTCTGTGCCGCATGCGCTCATACATCTCGTTCTATTTCTAAATAAGAAATACCATCAATACTATTCGAGCATTTTCCAATCAGTGATAACGTGCCTTAAATCTCTTTTCGATCAATTCTATCTACAATTTGTCATTAATTTATCTCGAAATGTAAAAACAAACGATTCATCCTAATGCGAGATAAATTTGCATTGAGAATGTTAACATACGGCTATCAATTGTGCACTGAAGATCAAATTGCGTTTTTCATTTCTCTCGTTTCATGCACTTTACATGAATTTTTTTTATCGTTCGTTCTTTTGCGTCGTTTCATCGTTTTTTTTTACTACGGTGATTTTGTTCTCCTACGCTTTAACTTCGTATATATTTATACATTTTATTGTTACTAGAACATACAAAAAACATTTAGATATAAAAAAAAGAAAATTAAAATAACTAAAAAAATGACTGATTCTGATCGAACTGGTCTACTCGAAGAATTATCGAATATCGACCAGAGTCAAGTGAGTAATCGTCATTAGTAGTCGACATTTTTCTTTTTTTGTTTTTTGCAAACTCAAAACAAAATAATATCCTTAGAGGATTTTGTTTCGACAAAAAACAAATTCTGTTATTTTCTTATTTAGAAATATGTCATTCGTTCGGCTAAATTTGGCCTTGATTTTACCGCTTGGGTTCAAGTAAAATTTCTATTGAAAATACGAACTCAAAGGAAACTGATTCAATCAATCGTTTAGGATGAAACAGGAAACAATGCCAAATGTTACGTTATGACTATTCATGATCTCGGATGCAGTCGTATGATAAATCAAGAGATTTTCTAAATGAAACTATTCATTTTTTGTTTGTTTTTTTTTGAAAACTAGACTCGGTTTTTACGGAATTTGTTTCTCAACCTGAAATGCGTGCACTGTAAGTCGTAAAAAAACATAACAGCTGATTGTTTTTTTTCTGTTCTCTAGCAAACAGCGAATTGTTTGGGTACATGTCGATTTACCTGGCCAAGAAGACGGTGCAGCCCCTTTAAATATCGAGTAAAATTACGTTTGTCAAAAAAAAAATAAATCATTGAATCGAATTGAATTCATAGTAAATATCCATCATTGGATGATATTGGCAGTGAATTGGTTAATGTTCTCGATCATTTAAATATTCCTCAAATTGTCATACTTGGTGAAGGTGCCGGAGCGAATATCGGTTGTCGATTTGCAATTGAACATCCAACGCGTGTTCATGGCGTTGTTCTCGTTCATCCAACGGGTACAACAGCTGGTTTCATGGAAATTATGAAGGACAAACTTAACAATTGGAAATTAATCCATAAAGGAATGAATGCTGACTCGGAAGCTTATCTTATTTGGCATCGATTTGGACGTGTATGATATTTCATATTTCGAATCAATTGAATTTATTTTTGTTTTTTAGGATGCAGCAAAAGTTTGTTGAATATTTGTACGTGTAAAATTTGAATTTCAATGGTATTTTATTAGGGTTATGTGGATTCGCAAGTGTTAGAAGCGAATCTTCGAGAATTTTCGGAAAAACTCTATCAAAAACGAACAGCCAAGAATTTAGCATTGTTTCTCGATGCATTTTTAAAGTTTGTTTATTCGTAGTTGAAGATTTGATATATTTTCATGATTTTTCGAATTTTAGTCGAACAAATCTTGTCGATAAATTGGACAAATTAAAGTACAAAACCTAGAAAAATATTAGAAATTGATTTGATTTTGTTTAAATAGAGTCGACTGTTTAGTCGCTGTTGGAAAGAAAAGTTCAGTTTTACATACAACTGAAAAATTCTATCAACGATTAAAAGATTCGCGTGATCCAGCGCAGTTAGTTAATTCACCATTTCTCATTGTTGATAATGCAGGAGATATTCTCGGTGAATCCGTAAGCGCTACATATTGAAATCTTTCGAAAATAACAAAACTAATTTTGTTGTTTTTCTTTAGCCGGATGTTTTGGCTAAGTCGATTCAATTTTTCTTGCAAGGAATTGGTTTATGTACGTCATTCAATTGAATTTCATATTGATTTAAGATTTGATTTCTTGTTTTTAGTATCGGGTTTACCATTGGAAGCAGGTCTCGCTGGTTTAGGCCGTTTATCACGATCGATGTCGATGGAAGAAGCTGATCGTCCAAGACGAAGTTCCGTACTGAATTCCTCGTCGCCTGGTACAGCTTCACCACCACTTGTTGGCTCGCCACCAAAATAAAAATGTACATTATTAACATCGCACAAATATTTCCCTCAAATTTTTTTTTTCTTTTATCTTCTCTCTATATTGTGCAGTAGTAGATGATTTCAGTGTAATTATGATTGATTTATTTTCTTTTTTTGGCTTGTCTTTTGACCATTATAAATCAAACCTCTCTTATTTTTTTTCCTAGCGTGTAGAGCGATGAATAAAAACAGTAAAATCAAGCAATGCATTCCGATCTTTGTTCTTGATTAGGAGAGAATGTAGATAAAAAATTTATCAGAAAGAATAAAAATGCATCTGTTAATTGTTGAAAGAAAAACGTTTCTAGTCTAGTTTTCTTTCCTTCATCGATCAAATAGCTCGAAATCAGATATTTTGTTGGGAAAGAAAATTTCTTTTCTTGTATAATCTATGATTATCAAATTTCCTTGTAAATTACCGTCGAAAGAACATTTATGCCTTTTTTTATCTTCCAATGAAATAAAAAAAAAAACTTGAGCATGTGCGTCATCAGATATGATGTGTTGTCATCTTTGAACAATGTCGAGATTTGAAAAGAATAGGTAGAGAGAGAACAGGATGAACTAACTACGTCATACACTCATCAGTAACAGTAACGGTTCAGATTAAGGTGACAGATCGCGTCAAAAAAGATAGCGATGTAAAAAAATGAAGAAGAAGGAAAAAAGAAGTGTAAGAAAATCTTCTCGTTTTTTCTTTTCTTTTTTTTCTCCTACTGCTTATTCTTTTTTTTAAATAGATGTAAAATAAGCATCGTCGCTGCTGAGAATAACATCAAGAATAGCTTGTCTACTTTTAGTCTCTCGTTTTTTCCTTCTTGTTCTTGTTCTTCTCTTCTTTTTTTTTAAAGAAAAACAGAAAGAAAATCCAACGCAAACACATACGTCGTTCTCGTGCATTTCACTTACATAAGTAATGTGCCGTTTTTAATCATTTTAATTGCATAAAAGAGAACTGAATGTGTTAACATATAATCATCAAAAAAAAAGGAAACAAAATACAATCATCTATGTTAAAATACTGAGACCCGGTATGATTCGTCGTTCCCCGAGGTAAGTTTTAGAAGAGTTTAAAGATGACGTCATAAGAAGAGAAAACGAGAGCAAGGATGCGAAAGAAGAAGAAAAAGAAGAAGGAGGAGGAGGAAGATGAGAGAGAGAGAGACAGAGAGCAAGAAAAAAGACAGAGATTTAAAAATAAATTCAATCAAATTATTTCATCTTTTCACTCGTTTTTACTTGTCAATGTAGTACAACATCGTCAACGGTGGCTGACCCGTCAACAGTAACTGTGCGCATTGAAAGCGCATCAACAAATGATTTAAATGTTCAAGATGTTGTGACAACATCATCATCGTCCGATGACGAAGATCTTTCGCAACGAAAACAACAAAAAAAAGATCATCGAGCAACAGCAACATTACCACCTAATCATCATCGTCGGCCAAGTCGTTTGAGTACCGATGGTACGAATTCGATTCGTGTGCCATTAAGTCGACCTATAACAGCTGTTTCATTACCAGCTAAAACATCGACTTATGATAATGAATGGAATTCGGATACGATTGAAACACCGATTTCAACGACTCAACGACGAAATCCATCGTGCCCATCGATATCACCGACGGGCATACGTTCGAAACCTCCGCCTTCTCAAACAATATTCACGCATCAACAAGTTCCAACTATATTTACAACGACTTCCGAACGTTTAGGCAACGATGTTCATCCTCAGCCACGTCGTGATCCACCAAGACGTTCACAATCGTTAGCTAAACAAAGTCCATGTTCATCGAATCCGGCATCTCCAACTATTCCAATCGTCTATCTCACCAATGATATACTTCTCGTGTCGATACGTGCTCTACAAAATGAAAGACAATTATGTAAATTATCTGTCGATTATCTCATCGATGCAACTAATATGCGACCCGATGAACTAGCTCGTAAGGCAAATGTTGGTGCTCGTCTTCCATGTCATTGTGGTCATCCACATTCACGTTGTACATTAACTATAGAATTTAATCAACCGTATACAACCAGTACATTAACATCATCATCGTCGTCAACATTAACATCATCGTCGTCATTGTTATCGTCAACAAATACAACAACACATAATGATTATAATAATTTAACCAACAGTAAACTACGAGAATTAAATCGTACACATTTAGGACAATTATTTTCTGCTGTCAATCGTTTTATATTAAAAGCTCAACAAGAAAACAAACGTATACTAATCTATGGTTTTGAATTAACACCCAATTCACCATTAGCTGTCATTGCTATACAATATCTGATGATAACTGACGAACAATTATCATTAACAGAAGCAACACATCGAATTTATAATCTATTTCCTATTATACCATTACAACATCAACAATATCCAATAATGGAAAGACGTTTTCAAGATTATCTTAAACAATTAGATCGTAAAATATTTCCGAAAAATTTCATTGTTAATAGTATAAGTGCCGATGGTAGTAGTAGTGGTAATGAAAATCGACAATCATCAAGAGAAATTTCATGGGAATCATCGGATATGTCAGCAACGACAACGAATACACTTGTCACATCGTGGACAACAATTCCAGTAACTATTGTTAATAATAAATCTCATCGTTTATATCCAGCACGTTCAGCTTGGGACAGTTAATAGTTCTATTCAAGCATCTCGAAAAAAAAAACACAAAATTTTGCTTTTCTTTTTTTTGTTTGTTCTCTCCCCTTCTTTTTTTCTATTAATAAAATCAAAGTAAAAGAAAATAATCTAGTTATTTCAAAGATTGTTGGCTTCGTTTTTACTATTAATTTATTAAAGAATGATCATAAATTGATTGACTCGATTTTAAATAGTCTCATGTTTTTTCTTTTGTCATTAAACGTAAATATTGTCCTCAAGCAAACATTTGTTCATTCATTTGGAAGTTATATATAGACTATTTTTATATATTCAATACAAAATAATACAAAGAAAAATTCGATAATCTCTTCTTTTGTTCTAATAAGTTAACATTGATTTACGATTTAGCCAATTCATTCTAGATTTTGAGTTTTATTTTAGAAATCAAATTGATTTCAAGAACAATCATAGTAGTAATTCATTAGGAAAGAAAAGATAGAGTATAATTTCATTTTTGTCGGATTAGATTAGTCAGAAATAATCTTTAATGGCAGGTGTCATTTCAATCAGCCTTCTCTTGTTTTCTTTGTGTAATCCAATGAAATAGAAATAACTACCGTTCTTAACTTTAATAAGCATTTGATTTCTATGATTGTACTTACTTAGTTTTCTTTTTGTGCATAAGTGATTATTATAAAGCTTGTCTTGAATTTATTTCATTGAAAAAAAAACAAATAAAATTTGTTCGTCACTATAACGGTGCTGGTAGTTTGTGAGACTTGTTGTTCTTTCGGTGATTTTGTTTCATTGATGACATTACTGAAGTGTTCGTACAATGAACACTCATATTTAATCCTGTCTCATCATCTTTAACCATTGTCGGCGAATTTCGTTTACATAAACAACACATCGATTTTACGAACAAGGCAACTTCCTGACGAAAAAATGTCCCACTGGCACAGAATAAAAGAAAATTAACTGAATGACAAAGATAGAATAACAAACGTAATAAGGTCCATTGTAGACGAAATGCTGGTCTCAATTGATAACTTGGCGGTGCAACAGCGAGAAATATCGATGCTGGCGATGTTAAAACTGTATAAAGGATACAAACAGCGTATAACATTTGTGTAACTGAACGTTTCTTTTGTGTTGTTGAACGTGATCGTTTTGATGCTTGTCGTACAGTTCGTACAACTAATGTATTGCCAACGATGATAATAATTAATGGTATAATTGTGTATGCAATTAAAGTAATTTTCGGATAGAATGCACTTCGAAAAAAATAATATTTCGGATGCGCATGATTATCAACTGTACATTCGAATGGAACATTTTCTCCTCGTGGACGTGTATCCGGATACGTATAATCGTAGAAAATAAATAGATGAAATTCAGTCAAACACACAAGTAGAATACAAGCAAATAATTGTAGACATGTCGATTTCAATGAACAAAAAGCGATTTGACTAATATAAAAATAACGTTGAAGCGTAACAAGTGCTAATAAACATGGTACTAAACGAAGAAATACATAAGTTAAATAAATATGTGAACGACATGCAAATGAATTTAAACGACGAATGTCAAAATGAAATGCATCAATAAGAAATTGACGTAGTAAACCTGTATAACAGGTGCCCATTTCAGCAACACATAGGACAGCAAGATAGATGGATGTTGTTTGCTTACGAAGACGTGGTCGTAGGAGGACAACAAATGACACGAGATTTCCTACTGCACATCCTAATAAAATTATTGGAGTGATTACACTTGACATCCAGCGTGTTAGATTGACATAGGAATATTCGAACGAATAATTCTTGATTGATTCGTTCATCTGAGAAAGAAAAATGAAAATACAATTTAGTCGAAATAAACGGAGAAGAAGCGGATTAGATCAATTTCTGGTGCTCATCAATCGAATCGTAATACCTCACGAGATTGATTTGAAACGATTGAGTCACATGCTAGAAAACTGAACGTGTTTCTGACTTAAAAAAAGCAACGAATAAAAAGTAAACGTAGAAAAAAAAACTATCTGATTAGAAGTATACATCCTTTACGTATAATTAGTAAACTAATTATATACAGACATTTTGTAAATAATGAATTTCTATCTAAATTCAGTGATTCGATATGACTAATTATGATAACGAATAAGGGATAGGAAGAATTTTTTGTATGCACCGAGATTTTTCTGAGCGGAATATGTCTATGCATGCGTGTTTCATTTTACTTCTATCATGATTAGAGAAATATGAGATATAAAAAACAGCACGAACACGATAGTTTTGCGTATGCTTAAGGTGTTTCATCTCATTGTATGACACCAATTGATAATCAATGAACCTAATCATAATCCTCAAAATTGAATAGAAATAAAATAAATGACAAAAAACCAAACAAAAAGACCGAGAACTACGCCAAGAGATATTTTTTATTATATGAAGAAAAAAAACGAAGAAGAAGAAAAAAGAATGAAAGAAAGAGATTCTTTCTTTCTCTTACTTGTCTCTTCTTATTATTTCCTATACGTCTTTTTGCAAAGCTCTGCGAGCTCAAATTTTTTAAAATAATAGTAATAATAACTAATGCTAACAATAATGGGTTGCTACTATTCTCTCGATGAAAATATTTCGAGCGTAAATAATTTTGTTTGCGTTCTTTTTTTTCTATTGAATCAATCATGTAGCACAGGATAAAACTAATGATAGAAAAAGTAGAGAAAGAAAAACTCTATTTCAGTTAGCAAAGCAACTTGCATTTTTTTTCTCTTTTCTTTTATTTGTGAATCAATTAGAGGGACGTTACAGAAGAGGAAGAGCTTTTCGATATTAGACGTATTTCTTTAATCAAACTGATGCACATCGAATCAGCGGAAGAAAAGAAAATCGTGCACACTGGCAAACTCTAAGATGATTGAATTTTGAACGTAATTTCCTGAAAAAAAAATCAACAGATGCATTTTCATTCTCTCTAATACTTTTATTTTCTCATTTCAAACCAGTTGTTAACTCTATGAATGTTTTGAAGGAACAAAAAAAGCAAAAGATATGTAATATATATTAATTAAAATCTGCCAAATGGGGAATAAATTACTAACTATTATTTCAAGTTGATGTAGTACAAAGAGGAATATTTTCGTGATAATTCATATCATTATTTTTTCATGATAATCAGTAAAAAAGAACGAGTCTGAATGAAAATATATAAATAAGAAAAAAATCTAACTTCTAGTTTTTATACAAGTATGTTTCTTGAATGGTATAATTGATTTTTTTTCTAGAAAAAAATAGGTCTCCGTTAATAATTCATTCGGTTAAATTATGCGTAGACAATAGAACTATGAGAACAAGAGTTGTAAACGGATAGAGCATTGAATTAACGTATTATTTACTTTGAATTCGGTAAGTAAGTACTTCTGGTAGTACTCGAGAATATTGAAATGAAAGGAAAACTCGCCCACCTGCAAAGCAAAAGAAAGAGAATGAGGAGAGAGAGAGAGAGAGAAATAACCTGTTATCAATTTTAACTTGACTTCCGTCGAATGATCGTGCAGACTTACTTTCTTTTTTGTTTTTAAGAACATTCCACAACAAAAAGTCATGACAATACTTTTATAATGTCAAACAGTTCCGTTCAATGGTTGATATTTATTAAATTGGAAAAAAGAACGTATATATTCTGATGACACAACATCGAGCAACAACAAGAAGTAAAATTGACTCTCACAATGTACTTAATATTAATCAATTATATCAGGAGATGTTACAATATGTAATTCAATGTAATCACATTTACTTTTTGTTTGACGTTTAAATGTAGGAAAACGACGTGATGATGTTTCTGAATGTCCTAAGTAACCTTTATCATCGGTATGATGATCGGATAATTTCGAGTCATTCCATAGACAACGTGAGAAACATGGACAACATTTTCGGATTGTTTCAAGCCAAAATTTAATCATACGTTTTAATTCATGACGGAAACGTCGTGCTGCAAAGCAGTATAGAATTATATTTGACATAGAATTTAGTAGATCAAAAAAAGCTAATAACAAATGATAACGACGTAGAAAAAACGGGCAATCATCACCGATGGCAAGCGATCGACCACAATATTGAACACTTAGTATAATATCAATAAGCCAAGAATTTAAAATAGCTAATATACATTCAGTGGTAATAATAATAATTATATGACGTGTTTCGTCCGTACGACGAAGAATAGACACTTGTTCATTGACAGAATTACGTATTCGTAGAATCCAACGAAGTGATAGGGCGTTACCAAAGATTGCGATTAATGATGGAGTTATACTTCCTATGACTAGATAAAAATAGAAGAGTAGCTTTTAGTGCATTTTTCTTTTGTCAAAGAAAATCTATTTTTACCAAGAATGATCGTGTAACGATTGAAGCCAAGTATACGTGAATAGAGAACATCGAAGAGTTTTTCAAATAAATTCGGCTTCAAACGAATAAGACAATCATGAAAATGATATCGAATACGAAGTTCATTTCGTGGCATACGAGTACCGAATGTAGCTCGTTGAATTTTATGTATTAAACTAACAATTGGTCTTTGATGCATATCAAAATAATTTCCTATAATAAATATGACAGAAATAATTTAAAAAAAGAAAAGTATACTTATAATTCATTTAGAAGTGATACTTACGAGCTATTTGCGACATAGTTTCATAGGAACAATTCGAATGATTACTAAATAAACAATCGAGTTCAGTCTGTTTAGCCGATTGATTTAACATGAAATTTTCCAAGGGTTTCGTTTCATTGGTTAGATTATGTGATAAATAATCGTACCATTCATAAGCTGTATGTGTACTTAATTCCGATGAACAAAATATAGTCAAACCGAAGAATTCAAATAGATAGGCGAGAAGAAAGGCACTGAATATTAAAACAAATGAAAATGATCTCGATGATGAACTTCGACGAATTAATCGAACCGATGTTCCATACATATCATAGGCACGTTGTACAGCAAGAAATGCCATTAATAACAATGAAAATCGTATGTATAATTCATAATGACAAAATGGAATGAAAATTTGAGGAGCATTATGAACAAAATAAGCATAGAATTTAAGAAGAAAACTCGATGAACATGTTGAGCCAAATAGAAAACTATGAAACATTGTTTCTTGATAATATAATAATTTAATAACACGAAATGTTAAATATACACAATCTGAGATGAGTAATGCGACGAAAAATGGCGTTAAAATTGATACACGAAAACGTTTTCGAAAGAAAACACACATGCATAGCCAATTTCCGAATGAGCCAGCGAACATAATCACTAATCCAATCGATGTACATAACTCAATCATCGTTTTTATATACTAAAATAGGTAACAACAAAAAAAGATGAAGACGATAGACTCACGATTGTCAAATAACGCAAATAGAAATGACTATTCATCGTGTGAGTATTATTCAATAAATATAATGAAATTTCTCAAGAGTATATACGAGCTAGAAAACATTGTTCGAAAATCAAGTGACAAAATTATCTTGTTTCTTCTCACAGAATTCTCGAGTGGATTAAGAGCTTTAGTTTATCAGAAAAGAAAATTTAATCTAGGCAATCATTTGTCAATTGAGTTAATTAACTAGAAAAAAAAGGACTATACTACCTCGAATTGAAACTATTAATGCCAATTAGACATATTAGATAAGCCATTCGTTGGTTTAACAAATGCAAAATCATGCTTCTACGTAGAAATACAAGACAGAATTTTGTTTCTGATTTGCATAAGTTTTCGTGCTAATCAAACGGAAGACTAGACTACGAATAATTAATGAAAGAAATAGATGGAACACAAAATCAATATCATCTATATTTTTTCTATAGAAATCCCATTGAACAACAGATATGAAAACAAAGGAAAACTCTGTCGTTTTAACCATGTGATGTTTACTGTCAAACATCTAACTGTAGCAGATTTTATAATGATTTCTTTTTGTAAATGACAAAAACAGAATGTCGCATGGGTCTCATCTGTCATATAGCTAATGAATAGATAATGCAAGAACTAATCGAGATCTGTTTGTGTTGATTTGAAACGAAAAAACAATATTTTTGAATCATTTACTTTCTTAACTGACTATTTTTACCCTTTGAGTACACTGCATCTACCACAAAAAAAATATTTTAAATTATGTAACTTTATCTTGTAAAATTAACATAAAAATATTTTAATTTCAAATAATACATATAGTATTTTTTCTCTTAAAGACGGTGACTATGTGACTCTATATCTGCATTTTAATTTATTATTATACAATATTCGTTTTGGAATCTAATTAATCAGTCATTCATCATTCCTCGGATCTGTCACATAATGAGAAGACTTTCTTAAACTAGAAATATTTAAAAAAAAAAGACATAAATTAATATGTTCTTCAAATAAGGTCAAAACACTCTTAGTTATCTCATAGCCTGAAGATAGATGCATAGTTTGAAAATTAATATCTATTCTTTTCTTTATATTCATGAATATATTACTTGAATAATTGAAACATCACTATTTTCAGGCCAAGTCAAACTCATATCGTAAATTATCTCATTGTTTATTTGGAATAGAAAATTGTGTAAAGTAGAACATCGGAAGAAAACGATTTTTAGAAAAAATGAATATAAATATAATAAAGAAAAAGTAATGAAATAGCGTGAGAAGAATATTAAAGCTTAGATGACGCTTTTTTATCTATACAATAGAAAATAAACAAATGAAAGCTAAAAGCTTTTAGCTATTAACAATTTGCAATCATGTCAAACGATTAAAAGATCATATTTTTATAAAAAAAAAAGTAAAATTTAAAAATAATTCTTCTTAGACGTCATTAGAAAATCTCTATTGAAAAGAAAAAATAAATCTTATTTGTTAATGGATGACATTTCGCATGTGTCACCTACAATTATCAGTTTTTTGTTTAAGAAATAAACAGTGCTGAGATTTGCTCTTTTTTATCTCCAGATATAGATGTAAAAATGTTTGTCATAAAAAAAGAAAGTCCTTACTAGTTTGTGTCAACTTTACTCTCAAATATATTTCATGCGATTGTTTGTACTGGTATAAAAAAAAAGTTATATCCCCATAGGTATATATATATATAACTTGTAGTTATTTTTGATGAATATTACTATAGTTTTCATAAGATTAATAAATATCGATGAATTTCCTAGTGGGTTAAGATCTGTGAATAAGTAGAATTGTTTTCATTTCATTGGATGTTTATACGATTATTGTAAATAATAGATATTCTTATTGTTTGTTTTCAAAAAAATGATTCGTGACCAACATAAAAAGTAAAATAATTGTCACAGATTCTCTCTTATGATTCAATGTTATTTGTCAAACTAATCCGATTACACTTGTGCTTATTTTCTAACTCATTGAATATCATGCATATTGTCTATCGTTGAATAGGCTTCAACGCAAGCTTTGTTAATCTACATCTATCTACATTACCTGATCAAAATAATCTGTCATTTCATATCCATATGGTTAAACGACAAGAAACGAAATAATAACCTTGAATCAGTTGTTGTTTTTTTTTCTCTTGATTAATTAAGTAGTAATGATTGTAGACGAAAAAGAAAATATATGAATATGCTATTTTCGACTTTCTTTTTTCTATATTATTGTATGAGTGCTTGATGATTAATGACATCTATCGATAATCGATGTTAATCAGAATGAAAAATCATCTTGAATTTGCATATCGAAAATAAAATTCATTCAGATTGATTCGATTGAAATCGAATTTACTTGTCAAATTTGTGTCTGT
>ERZ781399.2937-NODE-2937-length-13430-cov-3.464449_pt1 | contig 13430 bp, 9 predicted proteins | sample MGYA00511014_ERZ781399 | MGnify/ENA primary metagenome ERZ781399 (study PRJEB29847, sample SAMN06458254) | wastewater metagenome | isolation source: Wastewater bioreactor | place: South Africa: Cape Town | study: EMG produced TPA metagenomics assembly of the...
GAAAGGCGGCGGGGAGTGCTTTCTGCACTGCGCGAACTACAAAACCCTCGAATAACTTCTCCATTGGGAACAGCATGGACTGGGCCAGGTTCGGACCCGAAACCGCGAATGGTGTCCTGCCGGTCAAAATGAGCGAGCACATTTCGCGGAGTGGCTCGTAGTGCGCCATAAGCCGATCAGACCGCCAATTCCGGAGATCCGATGTAAAGTCTCGGCTTTCGGGAATGTCGCCGAGTAAGTTGAGTAGTTCGGCAGCAGTCTGCCATGTGCTTGCTACCGCTGTTTGGCGCGAGATCATTCTTACCGCACTTTTAATAGCGCGGTTCTCGGGTCGATCAAATGAGTAAATATCGTGCTCTACGTGGAAGTGAGTAGCATCTGCAGGCCCTGCTCGCATTTGTCTTGCTATATGCAAGCGGCCACGCAAGCTCCGCTCCTTAGTCTCCGTCAGCAGATAGTCGCGTCTAAAGCCTCTGGAGAGCAACACAAGGGCTTCACGGAGAAAGGTCTCAGCCATCCATTCAGTGAAAGGCCGATTGAGCACCTTCAGATTGGCTGCTTCGGCAACGCGGGGCGATATGCCAAGCGATTGCGCAATCATGCGGAACAGGAGTTGACGCGAACCATGCACGCTATCGAGGTCATGGGTGTGCTTTGGGAGAACCTCGATCTCGTTGCCGCTCGGCAGTCTCAAGACACCGACATAGTTCTGGACCGTAAGCGTGCCGCGTCCAGTAACATTGATGAACGACGCATTCTCAGCTGAGCGGCGGCTACTGTCAGCAAGCCACGCAAAGTCGGCGTCGGAAATAGTGGCTCGATCTATGCTGAATGAGCCATCCTGAGTGGTTAGAACCGCGAATTCCCGTACTGAAATCACCGTCAAGGGAGAAGCATGCCTTCATAAGTAGCCGCTCGGTTCAGGGCGTCCCAATTGACCGTCCAACTAGGGCGGTCGGGGATCTCCACGTCTGTGCCAAACAGTAAATTTATATTGCGGTCTTTCTCCAACAAAACACGGTTCTCGACTGGCTTGTAGCCGTCGTTGAGAACGAGTGCGATCCTCTTCCAATCATCGAAGAAGTATTCTTGCAGCAAAGGTATGATGCGGGTCTGAAATACTGCGGCTAATGCAGACAACGTTGGTGAGCTGTCGAGGTGGGTAAAATAGGCGTGCCCAAGCCGGTGTTCACGATCAAGAAGGACCTCGATCCTTGCATTGAGAGCAGTAAGAAGCTGTCCAATGTTAACTCCTTCGATCTCGATCTCAGCTAACACTCCGGGATCTGGCTCCATCTCTTCGAAAACGAAGCGACGTCTTAAGGCTAGATCCAACGCTGACAACGACCGGTCAGCTGTGTTCATGGTTCCGATAATATGCAGCGACTTGGGAAGGCCGAACTGCTCCTTGGAATAAGGAAGGGTGACCGAAAGCGCTTCGTCGTTCCCGAGACGCTTGTCAGGTTCAATCAAGGTAATCAGCTCGCCGAATATCTTTGAGATATTACCGCGATTGATCTCATCGATTATTAGTACTTTCTTCAACCCTGCGCTCTGATTGGAGTCGGCAGCGGTGATCATGAAGCTGATGATTTCAGGTATTACATTTTTGTAGCCATTGACTATGTATTTCTCTAGTCGACTATCTTCCAGCCTCTCAAACCAGGTGCCTTCCCGGAGGTCATTGATTGAGATCGTCCCGCTGCGAACGTGTTCGGTCAGTTCGTGGAGCATGTCCCACGCCAGAGGCAAGCTCGCTCTATTTGGTTTCTGCAACCAAAGGATTTCCGTGGTCGACCGGAGCACGCGATACTCACGGGAGAACGTTTGGCCGACGCGTATGGATGTAGATGGTCGAGCCATCCGTTTGAGGACTCCGTCTTCGACAAAATACGAGAGTTGCCCATCCTTATCGGTGCTTGCTCTTATGCCTTCGACAAAATCCTCGTAGCTCATACTTTGATGAAATGTAACGAGCGCAATTTGCCCCACCTCTACGAGTTTTATGAAGTGCTCATGAAGTAGAGAGCGGTCGCTTTGGTTTTCTGCATAGAACGCCGGATCAACAATGGCTAAAGCCTTGTCGATTGTCCGGAAGGTTTTTCCTGTACCGGGTGGGCCGAAGAGTATCTGGTTGAGCGGGGGTGATGCGCCTGCAGCGACCTGTGCTGGCGCAGCATTGGTTTCGGGCGCCGCTACACCATCCTGATTCCATCGAACTGAGATTGGGCCTTCATAAAAATCGATAGATTCACCCGCGTCAGCCTCAAGCCTCTCACGGATCCTAACGAGCGCTTCGTCTTGTGCTCGCTTGTCCATTGCGTTGATATCACTGCGGGAGGTGTTCCCAAGACGCTGCAGTATAGCATGCACAGCGCTTGTGGTTGCTATCCGTTCAAACGTATCTGGGAAGACGAGGTGTGGTAGTATGAGCTTTAGCTGTCTTCTGCCCTGGTCCGGTGTGCTGTCCACAAAGTCGTTGAACGCCCATGGATCGTGCAGCAAACTCGTTCTCTCATGCGGAGACAGCTGCTTAACTCGCGCGGCAAAATTGACCAGGAACCGGATTTCTCGCCAACGGTGATTGAGTATTCCTGGGCCGCCCGAGCCTAGTCCGCCGAGCGTATCATCGGACAAAAGCGGAGTCGCAGGATCCAATGTGGCCCCAGACCAAGACCATACTGGCAGCACAAGCCTGCGCTTTGCTTCCGGGCCAAAGTTACTAGGAAAAAGGCAGTAGACCCAGAGCAACTCCGCCATAAGGCGCTTGGCTCCAGAAGATGAGTTTGCAAGCTGGGTCTTGAGCTTCTCAAGGAAATGCCCTTCACCTTCGTCGGGCTGCAAAACGAAATGCGTTACTAACTCTTGAGTATGAGCGTAGGTCCAAATCTCCCCCGTAGAGAAGGCAGAGCCATCTTCAAGAAGGCACTTGTTTTTCCAAAATTCGGCAGCGTGAAACACTTGATTGGAAGAGGGGTGGTGGGGGTTGTATCGTGACATTGGCGCTCCGCACTTTACACAAGCGTCGCCAATCGTCTGGATGGTGTCAAACAATAAGGTGGCCGCGCCTGGCGTGGCATTGGTGTGCAGCCTTCGTCGTGCAGACAGTCACAACGTGCTAAGAATTCTCGCCGACTTTTGCGTCAGCATTCGCTCGAACTGGCGTTGGTAAGCACTCGAGCTCGTCGCCTGAGAACCTGATGAAATGCGGAATGAACCGCCTTCCATGATGTGTAAGCGCCAAGGCGCCCCCGTCTGACGCTTTGCCTTGAGTTGGATTATTTGCACGTCTGACTTGATGACGGTGTGAGTTTCTATGTCTGCTCCTATGCCCAGTGATAGAAGTTTCCAATTGCTAGAGGTGGTGCCGGGTCGGATGGACAGCAGTCCTGCGGTATCGCGGCGGAATTGGCCCGATGAGACCAAGGCTCGGATCCTTGAAGAGGCGCTTGCCCCGGACGCAAACGTGTCAGCAGTAGCGCGCCGATACGGAATGTCGCCCTCGCAATTGTTCGGCTGGCGGCGCAAAGCCGTTGCCAAAGGCCAGGTCGAGCGGCTTGAGACGCCGAGCGAGGAGCATGCTTGCTCGGGCGGGACTGTCGAGATCGAGATCGCAGGTGCCATGATCCGGGTTGGCCCGACAATCAGCGAGGATCACCTGCGCCGGGTTTTGCGCGCTGTTCGGTCCGCATGATCCCCTCGGGCGCCAGGGTATTTTTGGCCAGCCATCCGGTCGACTTCCGGAAAGGACCTGATGGGTTGGTCGGTCTGGTGCGCGACGCCGGAGCCGATCCGTTCGACGGCTCGCTCTATGTGTTCCGATCCAAGCGCGCGGACCGGATCAAGATCGTATGGTGGGATGGTACGGGTTTGTGTCTATACGCCAAGCGGCTGGAAAAGGCGGCGTTTTGCTGGCCGCGGATCGGCCACAGCCGGATCCACCTGAGCCATGCGCAACTGCTGGCACTGGTGGAGGGTATGGACTGGAAACGGGTGCACGCGGTGACTGAGAGCCGGCCGCAGTCGGCTGGGTAAAAGCCTGTGGCAGACTGACTCACTGACGCAAAATCCCAGGCAATCCGGGGTGTTTTGTGCTACAATGCGGTTATGGCTCCGACCGATCCGCAACAGTTCCCAGATGACATTGATGCGCTCAAGGCGATGATCGCTGCTGCCCATGCCGAGATCGCCGAACTCAAGGTCATCAACGCCACGGCCGACGAGCGTATAGCGCGACTGACCTCGATCGTCGCCATGCTGCAGCGCGCCCAATACGGCACACGCTCGGAACGGCTGCGGCACGACCCGCTCAACGATGAGCAGATGGCCTTCGTGTTCGACGAGATCGAAACCGGCATTGAGGAGATCAAGGCTGGGCTGGAGGCACGCGACAGGAACAGTGCCGCTCCCCGTCCGTCGCGGCCGCGAAAAGGCTTTGCTCCACACCTGGAGCGCATCGAGCAGGTCATCGAGCCCGAGGTGCCGGCCGACTGCGTTGGTCTGGAGGCCGTCCGCATTGGCGAAGACGTCTCCGAACGGCTCGATGTGACCCCGGCGACCTTCCGCGTTATCGTCACCCGTCGTCCCAAATATGCCTACCGCCTGGCTGACGGCGAAGATCGCATTGTACAGGCGCTGGCGCCCGACCACCTGATTGTCGGCGGCATCCCCACCGAGGCGCTGCTGGCCCAGGTGGCAGTCAGCAAATATGCCGATGGCTTGCCGCTTTACCGGCAAGAGGAAATTTACGCCCGCGATGGCGTGGAGCTGGACCGCTCGCTGATGGCCCAGTGGATGGGGCGGCTGGGCTTCGAACTCGAACCGCTGGCCCAGTACGTCCTTCACACCATCAAACAGGGCGAACGGATCTTCGCCGACGAGACCCAGTTACCGACCCTGGCGCCGGGCTCGGGCAAGGTGAAGACCGCCTGGCTCTGGGCCTATGCCCGGGACGATCGACCGTTCGGTGGATCAGGACCACCCATGGTGGCCTACCGGTTCGAAGACTCTCGGTCCGGCGATTGCGTCGCCCGGCACCTGGATGGATATCGCGGTATCCTGCAGGTTGACGGCTATACTGCCTATAACCGGCTGGGCAAGCAGAGCGGCGCCAATGACGCGGTGACCCTTGCCGGGTGCTGGGCACACGCGCGGCGCAAGTTCTTCGATCTCCACTCCAGCGATGCCTCGCCCTTTGCCAGCGCCATGGTCAAGGCCATGGCTCCGCTCTGGGCCATTGAGGAGGATATCCGCGGTCACGATCCAGAACTGCGTGCCAGCGTCCGGGCAGAGCGCTCAAGTCTCATCGTGGCCGAGCTGTTCGCCATGCTGGATCGGGAGTTGCCGCGCCTGTCAGGCAAGTCCAAACTGGCCGAGGCCATCCGCTATACCCTCAGTGGCCGAGCAGCGCTCGAGCGCTTCCTTATCGATGGTCGTATCGAGATCGATTCCAACATTGTCGAACGCGCCATCAGGCCCCAAACCATCACCCGCAAAAATGCTCTCTTCGCCGGATCGGATGGTGGTGGTCGGACCTGGGCCACGATCGCCACGCTGCTGACAACCGCCAAGATGAACGGCGTCGACCCCAATGCCTGGCTGGCACAAACCCTCAAGAGCATCGCCGCCGGTTGGCCAAACAGCCAGATCGCAGACCTCATGCCATGGAACTTCAAGCCGTAACGGCCTCGGCTACGCGCTTACCATGATGTTGACATGACCCCGCTTGAAAATCGATGACCACGGAGCGGCGTAAGCGCCACGGATCGCAAGCGCTGCATCTTGCCTGACCAGAAGCGCGCATTTAGTTTCCTGGCGAAGTGCTGACAGAGATACAAATGCCAAATTCTAGCGATCGCGACTATCGGGTGGTATTTGCGGCCCAACCTATCAGCGCCCTGGAGCCGGGATCTATTCTGATCTGCCCGTCGCAAGACAAGTGGAACGACTTCGGTTTTCGCATCCGGATAGATATTTTCATAAACCCGTTAGATAACGATCGAACTGGTGAGCAGATAGTGGTCCCAGGTTTGTTGGGCTTCATTGCTCCAGATGTTCGCCATCCAGACACTCGCTTGCTTGATGACGCGCTCCGAAATGTCGACGAGCAATTTCTGGAACCGGCCAAGTTGCCGGAATTCTTCACTATGCTCCCCGAGATGTCAGGCTACAGGAGATTGGTAGAAGGCCTGGGACCAAAGGATGCTCAAAAGGCACTTCAAGCAATACACGACATGGTTGTGGCTGAGGTTGTTACGAAAGGACGCACTTGGCTCCGACGAGCAAAGATTTCAGATGTGTTTCAGATCGGCTTCTTGCGATCCACTGAGGCCTACTTCACCTGGAAGAACGCAAGCACAATTTTAGAGGGCGTACAGTTCGAGGAGTTGGGGCGCATCTCCGAAGGCTTGGTGGTCAACTTTCATCTTGCTGGTCGGCCAAACGAGCACGAGCTAGCTTTCAAGTTTGCTCAACATGAGACCATCTTACCTAAGCGTTTTGCTGTGGTGATTGGGCCAAATGGAGTTGGTAAAAGCCAGACTTTGTCACGCATCGCTGAGGCTGCGCAGCGGGGCACAAACGACCTTAGAGATCTTGCTGGCCAGCGACCAACATTCAATCGTCTGTTGGCTTTCGCACCTACGGCCTCTGCATCAGTTTTTCCACCTCGTCGCCGTGGGTCTAGGGTTTGGTACCGCAAGTTTGTACTCACCGGGCGTGATGGTCAGCGCAACCATCAAGCGACGTCAGACCTGATAGTCCAGCTCGCACGGGCAGGGGAACGAATAAAGGATAATTCTCGCTTCCGCCTTTTTCTGAACGCGCTGTCTAAGATCGAGCGCTTCGAAGAACTGAGGCTTCCTGGCCGAGAAAAATACTCTCAGGGAGTTTCGATAGCGGACCTGCGCGCCCGGCCTGAGCAGGAGCTTCTTGGTCACATGGCAGCAGTCGACCCTGACGGGGAGCCAACCCGGTTTATCGATGGGAGAAGCTACAGGTTGTCGAGCGGGGAGCAATCGTTTGTACGGTTTGCTGCGCTCACCAGCCTTCACATAGAGAACGGGACCTTGCTCCTGTTCGACGAGCCTGAGACACATTTACACCCTTCATTAATCAGCCAGTTTGTGGCTGTCCTTGATAGTTTGCTCGCAGAAACCGGTTCTGTGGCAATAATCGCAACCCACTCCGTGTATTTCGTGCGCGAAGCTTTCGAAGACCAGGTTAGAGTATTGCGATCAAGCTCAGATAGATCGATCATCATTGACACGCCTACCCTCAAAACGTTTGGCGCTGATGTCGGCGCTATTTCTTACTTCGTTTTCGGTGAGGACCAGCCATCTCTGCTAGGGAATGATGTAGAGCAACGCATTGCGCAGTCCTCCAACACATGGGACGAGGTATTCGCTCGGTACAAAGATGAACTGTCATTGGAGTTGTTGGGCGAAATTCGAGCAGTTATGTCTCGCCGTGCCGGAGGCGGTAAGTGAATAGGCTACCAATCCCGGATTTCTTCGATGACCATGTTGCGTTGCATGCGTTATCCCAAAACACGCGCGTAGGCAGCTATCCCCATCTACAACCATACGTCGACGCTATGAGAGGCGGCTATCTGCAGTATATTGCTGCAGCTGGCAATGCTTCTATGGTGCATGCTGTTCCCATCCCGGACGAAATCGGAAAGTACCTACTGGGGCATTATAATTCGCCAAACACTGACCTTCTCCATATTAAGGAACTACGTTCCCGGAGCGAGGTTAACACTTGCCCGATGTGCGGCTCTCTTCATAGTGGCACCCTCGACCACCTGCTTCCTAAAACAGATTATCCTGAGTTTGCGGTTTTCGGGATGAACCTGGTGCCCGCTTGCAAATGCAACGGTTTGCGTAGCACCCATCTCATCGGGGCACACGACGGAGAGCGTATCCTACATCCTTATTTCGACAATGTCCTCGGAGAGCGACTTTTAGCAGCTCGGTTCACAGAACTTGGTCCGATACCAGTAGCCTCTTTGCGCGTGCTATTGCCGCCTGACGATGAGAGTTTTCCAGCAGTGAAGTTTCACATGGATAACGTGGTGAGCAAAACAGGCGTTCTTCAGTTTGTGATGAGGACCTGGGCGAAACTGATCCGGCGCCCCGGACAACTGAGCACCGAACTTGCGCAGAATCCGTCTTCAAAAGGCGAGCTACGGATGACCCTGGAGAAAGAGTTGTTTCGCCTGGATGAATTTCACGAGAGTAGGAACAATTGGTTGTCGATCTTTGTCTGTGGACTGTTAGACGAAGACGTCCTGGAATGGCTCTATGCTCAGTTTTCGCGGCCGGGCAGATTTAGGGATGACCCGCTTTTGACCGTATGACGAACGAAGACGTGTCACGTTATGGAGCGGCACCTACCGCACTAATCCGGACCTTACGAGGGTACGCGAGGTCCATTTCCCGCACTGGCGAAAACCCTAGCGTTCCTACTAGTGTCGGTCGATACCTGACAGAATAGCCCAAAGACCCAACTGAGCGTCACATGGCAAATGACTACTTCCGTATCCTGAGCCTTGATGGCGGGGGAGCCAAAGGCTTTTACACGCTTGGGGTGCTGCACGAGATAGAACGCATGGTCGGCGGTCCGCTCTGTGATCGCTTCGACCTGATCTTTGGCACGTCTACGGGCTCGATCATCGGTTCGCTTCTGGCGCTAGGAAAGAGCGTGGACGAGGTTCACGCGCTTTACGATGAGCATGTAGTGAAGATCATGTCGAAGACCTGGCCATGGGAGAAGTCGGCGGCTCTGAAGGATTTGGCCGATGCGGTGTTCCAAGGCGTCGGCTTCGATGCGCTTAAGACCAACATCGGGATCGTGACGACAAAGTGGGTGATGGAACGTCCGATGATCTTCAAGAGCGACATTGCTCAAGCGCATGGACGGACTGGATCGTTCGAACCTGGCTTCGGTGTTTCGATCGGGGATGCTGTGCAAGCCTCATGCTCCGCTTACCCCTTCTTTGCCCGCAAGACGATTACCACGGGCTCTGGTGACACGGTGGACCTGATCGATGGTGGCTACTGCGCCAACAATCCTACTCTGTATGCGATCGCAGATGCCACCAATGGCCTGAAAATAGCTCCTGAGCGGCTTCGCGTGGTCAGTGTAGGTGTTGGAGAGTATCCGGCCATCAAGAAGCCCCTGGACGCATTCTGGTGGGCTTCGAAACTGCCAAGTGTGAAGCTCCTGCAAAAGACGATGGAGATCAATACGCAGTCGATGGATCAGCTGCGGACCATCCTCTTCGGTCACATCGCGACCGTACGGATCAGCGAAGGATTCACCCAGCCTGAAATGGCTACAGACATCTTCGAACACGATCGAACAAAGCTCAACATCATCCGGCAGCGGGGAAGAGCTTCCTTCGCAAAGCACGAAGGCGTGCTCCGGGAATATCTGTCGTAGGGGGCACGGATGGCGATACCAGAAGAACAGCTGGAAGTTTGGTCTAAGCAAGGATCGATCTCTGGATCGCGAGACACCTACGCTGCCATCAAGGGAGCGCTTGAGGACGCGAACGCACCATACAGTGGACACGGTTTCTCGACCTTCCTTCAGGGTTCCTACGGGAACGACACTAACGTCTGGTCTGAAAGCGACGTGGACGTTGTCATGCGCCTAGATGATGCGTTTCAGTACGACGTGGACCGCCTCACGGACGATTCCCGCGCGCGCTTCGACAGAGCGTACGCTGGTGTCCCTTACGGATATGCCGAGTTCAAGGTCGAAGTGGCTTCGTGGATGCGCGCGAAATACGGCAACACGGTGCACGTGGGGACCAAGGCCATACGGGTCGATGGCAACGGAAACCGTCGGGACGCCGACGTGCTCCCCTGCATGCGCTTCCGTCGCTATCACCGGTTCAATGCGATGTACGATGAGAGCTACGTCGAAGGCATCTGCTTTTACCGCAATGATGGGCTCCGCATTGAGAACTACCCCAAGCAGCATGCAGACAACTGCACCACAAAACATCAGGGCACCAATGGCTGGTTCAAGCCGATGGCGCGGGTCATCAAGAACATGCGCAACCGCATGGTCAGCGGTGGTCTGATCCGCGACGGGCTGGCGCCGTCCTACTACATCGAAGGCTTGCTCTATAACCTCCCAAGCCCGCTCTTCGACCACTCATTTGAACGTACGTTTCTGCAGTTCTGGAACTGGACCTCGCGCGCTGACAAGACGAACTTCGTCACGGCCAATGAGCAATTCTATCTGCTCCGAAACGGCTTCCCGACTTCTTGGGAGCCGGCGGATTGCGAGGATTTCCTCACTGCTCTAGCGCGCTTCTGGGATGACTGGTGAGACAGTGATCTCGATCCTCGGGCGCTATTTGTCGTAGCGCTTCAGCACTCTGGCAGCCGCGATCTGACTGTCAGACGCGCATCCTGCATGCTGAATCGGGGTGCAAATGCCAGAAGCATCCTTGCACAAAGATTACCGCTCGACGTGAAAGGAAGAGGAGATCGGGCTTCGCGCACAGGAACCTCATGATTTGTCGCGGTCTGCTAGAAAACACGATGTTGCCACTGGCCCGCGCTCGCGACCAAAGCCTTCAAACGGCCGAAGCATCAGCGATTGCGGGCGTCTCGGCGATTTCGGCAACCTAATAAAACATACATTCTGTGACGTTTAGCTCGCTGCCGTGCACTGCTGTCTTGCCAGTTGGACGGTCAGCATGGCACCAAGGGTTCGGGCGCAGAACTGTCCAAAGTACTGGGGGAGCTTTGATATAACGTGATTGACCTCGACGATCTGATCACCGAGGCGTCCGCGTCTGGTGGCTCCGAACGCGCCAATTACCAGCTCTTCATCACGCGGCTCTGCGCGGCCCTCGGAGTGCCGGAACCGGGCATGAGCCAGGAAGCCAATGCGCGAAATGACTATGTCTTCGAGCGCAGTCTCGACTATCAGCATCCCGACGGCTCGACGACGAAACTTTATGTCGATTGCTACAAGCGGGGGCATTTTGTGCTCGAAGCCAAACAATCGGCCCGCCGCGAAGCCCAGGACCTGCGCCAGTCCGACATGTTCGGATCGGAAGCGCGCAGCCGCAAGCTGGGCCATGCCAAGCGCGGCAGCCGCGGCTGGGACCGGGTCATGCGCGCGGCTTACCTACAGGCGGTCGACTACACCCGCCATCTGCCGGTCGAACACGGCTATCCGCCCTTCGTCATCCTTATCGATGTCGGCCATGTCATCGAGCTCTATGCCGACTTTTCCGGCCAGGGAAAGAATTATGCGCAATTTCCCGATGCCCAGAGTTTTCGCATCTCCATGGAGGACCTGCGCGATCCCGCCATTCAGGCGCGGCTGAAAGCCATCTGGACCGATCCGCTGAGCCTCGACCCGGCGAAAAAATCCGCCGAAGTCACCCGCGACATTGCCGGTCGTCTCTCGATCATCGCCAAGCGCCTTGAGGGCAAGCACGACGCCCGCGACGTCGCCGAATTCCTCATGCGGTGCCTCTTCACCATGTTCGCCGAGGATGTGGGCCTGCTCCCCGTAAAGCTGATGGCCAACCTGCTCGAAAAGCTGGTGGGCAATCCCGCAGCGTTCCCGCCCGCCATGGAGAGCCTCTGGCAGACCATGAATACCGGCGGCTTCGAGCCCCATTCAATGGCGGTGCTGAAACATTTCAACGGCGGCCTTTTCGCCAGGCCCACCGCCTTGCCCCTGGCGCCCGAGGATATTCACGAGCTGCTGGTTGCCGCCAAACAGGATTGGCGCGATGTCGAACCCGCCATTTTCGGCACCCTGCTTGAACGCGCGCTCGATCCGCGCGAGCGCTCCAAGCTCGGCGCCCATTATACGCCCCGCGCCTATGTCGAGCGCCTTGTGGTCCCCACTATCATCGAGCCCCTCCGCGCCGATTGGGAACGCGCCCAGGCCGAAATCGAAGATGCGCTGCGCTCCGGCGACGACAAGGCGGCCCTCGCCATTGCCCGCGCTTTCCACCACGAACTCTGCACTATCAAAGTGCTCGACCCCGCCTGCGGCACGGGCAATTTCTTGTATGTCTCGCTGGAGCTTCTCAAGAAACTTGAGGGCGAAGTCCTCGAAGCCATCGAGGAACTGGGCGAGGACGAAGCCCGTTTCCAGATGCAGGGTGAAACCGTCGATCCGCATCAGTTCTACGGCCTCGAACTCAATCCGCGCGCCGTGCCCATTGCCGATCTCGTCCTCTGGATCGGCTATTTGAAATGGCAATTGCGCAATTCCGGCATCGCCTCGATTTCCGAGCCGGTGCTGCATCGCTATGGCACTATCGTTCAGCAGGATGCGATCCTTGCCTATGACAGCAAGGATCCGCTGCGCGACGAGACCGGCGCCCCCGTCACCCGCTGGGATGGCATCACCCGCATGGATCATCCCATAACCGGCGAACTGGTGCCCGACCCGCAAGCCCGTATCGAGCTCTACACCTATCGCAATCCCCGCCCGGCCCACTGGCCCGAAGTGGACTTCATCGTCGGTAATCCGCCGTTTATTGGCGGCAAGGACATGCGCGCCGAACTGGGCGACGGCTATGCGGAAGCGGCCTGGAAGGCCCGCCCGCACCTGCCCGGTGGCGCCGATTTCGTCATGCACTTTTGGGACGCCGCCGCCGAGCGCCTGACCCGCAAGGGCACGAGGACCCAGCCCAATCTGCTGCGCCGCTTCGGCTTCATCACCACCAATTCCATCACCCAGACCTTTTCCCGCCGCGTCATCGAGCGCCACATGGCGGCCAAAAACCCGCTCTCGCTGGTCTTCGCCGTGCCCGACCATCCCTGGATGAAAGCTGCCGACAAGGCGGCAGTGCGCATTGCCATGACCGTGGCCGAGGCCGGCGAGAAGGATGGCGTGCTAGCGGAAGTGGTCAGCGAGGCGGGATTGAACACGGACACGCCGCAGGTGGGGTTGGAGCGTCGGGAGGGGAAGGTTCGGGCAGACATTTCAGTTGGGCCAGACTTGGCTAGCCTGACTAGTACCCAAGCCAACGCTGATCTTGCCTACATGGGCTACAAGCTTCATGGGGCTGGGTTCATAATTGATGAACAAGAGCGGCAGAAGCTCATCAGATCGAGGCCAAGTGCCGGCAGCTTCATCAAGCCATACTTCAATGGTCGCGACCTTGTTCAGACGCCTCGCGACCTATGGGTAATAGACTTGTATCCTGAACATATTGAAGCGCTGTCTGTGTCACAGCCGGAGCTGGTCCAAATCGTACGAGACCGCGTGAAGCCGGAACGAGATCAAAACAATGAGCCTTTTCGAAAGGCGCATTGGTGGTGGTTTGGGCGTACACACGAAAATCAAAGAGCAGCCACTATCGACACTGACTATTACATTGGGACATGCAGAACTGCAAAGCATCGGACATTTGTGATGCTATCATCCACTTCTGT
>ERZ781399.2942-NODE-2942-length-13424-cov-3.817264_pt1 | contig 13424 bp, 13 predicted proteins | sample MGYA00511014_ERZ781399 | MGnify/ENA primary metagenome ERZ781399 (study PRJEB29847, sample SAMN06458254) | wastewater metagenome | isolation source: Wastewater bioreactor | place: South Africa: Cape Town | study: EMG produced TPA metagenomics assembly of the...
ATAATGATGAACGTTGACTATAGAGAAAAACATCTTCATCACTACATTCACTTGTTTGTAATGGTGCACTCCAAATAAAATCAACTAGAGCCTAGAAAATATTCAATATGTAAACTTTTGTTTTTTTTTGGTAAAGTTTTTCGTTTATTTTTACTTCAAAACATTCATTCGGACAATTTCGGATTAGATCAAGTACGTCATTGGATCCTTCTAGGAGATATTCATTGACTAAATGCTGGATTAATTGTCTATCATCATCTACAGATTGTCGATGAGAAATATTTTTTCATATTTTTTTCTTTTCTTCGAATTTTACCTTTGTAAAGTTTACTCGATCTCTCGGTAGACATGATCCCTTCGGACCATTGCCTTCGATGATTATTACTATTTGTATTTGTTGTTCGATTTGATAACATGAACTAATTCTACAACGGAAATCGAAAGTAATCAATTTCTTATTCGAAAAACAAAACAAAACAAAAATGCTTGACTAAATTCAAACAAAATCGAAAAAAAAATGACAATCCTAGTCTATTTTTGTTATTGTTTTGCTCGTCGTTCTCTCCAACGTCTAAAAATAAACCGAAATGCTTGATTTATTTCAAATCAACAACAACACGATTCATACTTTGCTTCAGCTATTTCGCTTTCATATTGAAAATGTATGATATGCGGAATAGGTGTGTAATCTCTGAGAAGAAAAAATTTGCCTATTGGATGTTCGATAATCATTGGCGTATATTCGATGAAATAATAATTCACGAAATAATACCAAATAAAACCCATGGTTGTACCGATAACAGCTCCGACTATAACTTGAGGAATTGTATGATAATGAAGATAAACTCTAGAGAACAGATTTTATTAGCAAAAGTAAATTAAAAAACGAGAAGAAGAATCGAACCGGCTGTAAGCAACGATAGCCGCTGTGATTATTTGTCCGAAAACAAGAAAACGATTTCGCATTGCACGAATACGAGGTGTACCGGGCATTTGTGATCTAAAATTTCATTTTTTTTTATAAATTCAATACTATCGAAAACAAGAAGAATCGTTCGAACTTGAGAATGATAAAAATTGCTAAATAAGTCATAAAATAAAAAAATGTTTGAGCGTGATCACTCGGCATTCCATGAACACTGTATAAACCGGCTTTATCTCGAGCTGAAAAGAAACAATTTAATTGAAATCAACAAATTAAATCCAGCGTTTTTACTTCGTTCTGGCCGTGCTTGTTTGAGCAATCTTTTGAGAACTTGATTTAAAACTTCTGAAACGCAAAATCCACCGAAATACATGATCTACAGAAAATGCGTATGCATATCGCTTGTTTAGTTTAACTTTCTTCACTTACAGTTTGAATATCACGACGGAAAAGAATTAATGTGCATAGTGACACAATATAAATAAACGGTAGCATAGAAAACCATGCGAGCACGAATCCGATTTTATCACCTAGTTCAAAGACGAATGAATTGACTTTTCGAAAAAGAAAATCTCTCTACCTTCTTGATATTCAATAAATGTGACTATGAATAAAACAAAAATACAGATTAAACAGATCTAATTTCGAATAAATATTTACGTGATAAAGGCCGATAAATAGGATCGTCAAGAACTCCCATGTGTATGCAAGTATTTCTATCAGTTTGTCAAGGCACAAAAAAATAAATAAATCAATGAATTAGATTTGTCAATGAGACGCGAAAATAAACTTCTGTCCAATGATTGGCTTGCTATCAGCTGCTAAAGTAAATGCATTACTATCTTAAAAATATTCACTCGACAAAAGAGAAAAATGATGACGTTCTCCTTCTCATTTTTTTTTATTTTTTACTCCAAACGATTAAAACAAAATAAAAGTACGAACATAAAATTAACTATAAGAAAATGCAGAATCTTTTTATATTTCGATTTCGATGATTCGATCTGATATTTTTGATCATTTGCGTTAGAAATCAATGAATATTTTCGTGGATAATATTTCCGTACGCTCCAAATTGATAAGCCTACGATCAATAAAAGAATTATAAAAACTCCGAAGACAATATATCGATGTCGGTAGATTGACTTTATCATTGAAGCATCGTTTCCATGCCACGACGATGCTAAAATCGAGAACAAATATTCGATTATATTTAACTTTTTATTTTGAGTAAATAAACCTTTCAAATGACGGAAGAGTGCTTGGGATGAATTCTGAACATATTTGCCGTAGAGTTCAGGCGAGAGAACGTCTATTGATTGACGTGGACAATAATTCGTTGCTTGAGAAGTTAAAAACATAGGTCCTGTTGTAAACATGACTGTTGGATATCTAATTACATAAAAATCTTTTTCTTTCATAATCCGTCGGATTGGAAATTATATTCACTTTGTCAAATAGTTTCGATTGGATTTCGATAGATTTTTAATAACATATAAAAGAAATGGATGTTTAGCTTGAGAAAAAAGAATATCATTCGATAGACCAACAGGCACTGTTTTTGGTAGAATGATTTGATATTTTAATAAATTATCTAATGATTTCAAACAAAATATATCGAGATCTAAATAAATACCTCCATAAACATATAAAACGACTAAACGAATAACATCAGCACGTTGAATATCATACGGATAGGAGTCAAATGTTGGTAATAAAGATGGAAATTCCCTTTCGATTAAACGACGAGCATCACTATCAGACCAAAATTTATATTCATAATTAGAATGCAATGCTCGACAACTATTCGATGCTCGTTGCCATTGAAAAGGTATCGATGATTGATTTCGATAGGTTTGATGAAGAATCTTTGGTATATATTCAATTTGTTGATTGTTCAATAGATTATCAAGAGATTTGATCGTACTACCTTGCCAAATAAATGCTGCATGTATCCATGGCCAGACGATAACAAACGAAAGAATAAAAACTATCCAAAGCAATACCATACCAATCATAGTCGAATTTATCTATAAGCATAGAATAATCATCTAGTTATTTTTGTTGATCCAATATTCGACGACGAAAAAGTGGGAACGTGAAAAATATTAACATAAAGGTAAACAATATATCGTCAATCATTGCAAAGCCGATTAACGATGATATGCTCGAACGAAAAAGATTTTTCACTAAATACATACGCTTTTTCGCCTAATATTTATATAATGTATACATACCTACACTGACGTCAACCAACGGTTTAGCATTAGTCGATATTTTTTTTTCTCCTTTATGATTATCGAAATAAGGGTTGATTAGCCATGTGTGTGTGTTTCAAGTGACTGACAAACAACATGCGTATATATATATATACTTTTTTGTTCGAGCTTATGATGAGTATCAAGGTAAGCTAGTTTGATTTTATCACACCTCATTTATCATGACTTTTTTGTGACTGTTCGTCTCGTACGAATTTTTTCTTTTAAACTAATGAGCGTATAATTTTTCCGCAATTTGAAGCAGTTTTGATTTTTAATAGAACCCATTTGCAAATTGTTTATGTTTTACATGTTCTGTTTTTTTCTCTCTCTTCACTTGTGTACTCGCAGTGCAATTCAATAGAAAATAAATCGTACTTTTCGTTCCGTTCCCAACCTCAAAGCACGATGAAATGTACTTTTTCAAATATTGACACTAATCATTCGTCCTATCTTTTAATATTCACACGTCAAATTAATTTGACTTGTCAATTTATGTAGTCGGTCTATCGCCAACTAAAAATCAAGCGCTAGATAGGATTGAATGATCTCATGGAATGTAGCGACATTCATCGATGAGTAATTATTTTTCTTCAGTTTCTCATCGATAGATCTTTGTTGTGTAGTTGGACTCAAGTAAAATAAGTCAATAAAACAAACAAATAAATTCGTTTTCAAATGCCGTCGATTAGTGAAAAACCACGAATTGTTTATATTCATCCAAATTTCGATATACAACAATATTCAACTCAATACGAATTGCAAAGCGAAAGAAAATGTTTGTTTTTTCTCAATATAATCAATCCATTTAAAGATGAATTCAGTACAATAAATGAATATTTACATTCAACAATCGTCAAAATTTTACTCAAACATTTAAAATCGGAAATACGTTCGCAATATAATTGTTGGCCGATGTATAACATACCATCATCATCATTATCATTGAAATATCTTTACACAACAAATGAGAATAACAAAAATATTCCTCCAACAGATTCAATTTGCAAAGGTAAAATGAAGAAATTTTCTTCTATTGAATTATTGAAATCATTTTGCTATAGAATATTGTCATCTGCATGGGATTTGTTGGCAATCGATCAAATCTGATCAATTTCTATATGATAGAATGCGAGAATATTTAAATAATTTTCGTCTTGAAATCATCGATGCACTCAATAATGAAACAAAAACAGCAAACGAACACTAGACTCATATGTGCGTGTGTGTGTGTGATAATAATGTATTAAAAATACAGAACAATAATTTTTTTAAATGTTTTATTCTCGTTTTAACTTTAGTCATTTAATTTTAATAAACAAGAGAATATTCGCCTAAACAAACTGTATATTACCTTCGGTTCAATTAGGTCTTATGATGTTCGAGTACTCGTTTCTGAAAGGAAGTGATGGGTCAAGAACATTCAATCCCTGGAAGCATGTTTTGTAATCAACCGAAAAGGATTTTCATTTTGTTGTGTATAGATTTATTATTTTATTCACTTCGAAGAATATTAATTAAATCCCAGTAATTAATAAATTAAGGTTGACATTCTATGTCGCGACGCAATAATTTTGACAGGTATTCACATGTTTTTTTCTCTTTCGGTGTCTGCAAGCAAATTATCTACATTACTAAGCAGTACGAGTTGAAATGACATTTTAAAAATGATTAATCCATCATGCATCATATATATATATATATGCACACACATTGAATAGAAAAATATAGTTACCCTAACAGGCATTTTAAAGCAGAAAAAAGGAAGGAAGAAAGATGTGTTAGAATATTTTGACCTGTTTCATAATGTCATTGAAGAATTCAACTCCAGTAATCCCTTCTTTTTCCTCCAGAAAAACTAGTTTAGTATTAAAAAAACTCTGTAAGTAAGCAATATTTTATTTTTTTTGTTTGATTCATCATGTCTAGGCACTCAACGATAGTATGTTAACTTTTTCCTTAACATAAAAATTGTAAAAATTGATTTTATGTCGCTGTAACCTAAATATACATTCTCAAAATTGCGTGCTCTCTTCACTATTCTGAAGGCTATGCAAAAAAACAGAATGAAGTAAATGATTGTTTCAGGTCATGGTGTTTCGAAAAGAAACCAGAGCACATTGTTTTCTTTTTTATCTTGAAATAAATACCGAGTGATTTTCTTTAGTTTCATCTTAATGTTGTGTTAGTCACTTGTACAATAAATTGTATCGTTCTCTTTTTTGTTTTGATTTTGATACACAGACTAATTTCTAGTTATTCGATGAAAATAACCAGATACATGTCAATAGGCCTGAGGCAAAGAGAAAAAAAATCAATATCGTAACAGGGTTATTTTTCTTTTTTTTTGCAATAAAATGACATATTATGTAAACAACATTATGTTAAAATATATCTCATTTTACGTTTTAGATTAGACAAAAAATGAAAATACACCGATCCAAAGTCCCAGCGTAAGTTATTGTTGTTTACTGTCTTTTTTAATACAAAACTAATTCGATGATTTTTCTTTCAATAGTAGATTGATTAGAGTAACAGCCGAACGTTTATCCGACAGTTCTCGTATAACATTCACGATTCCATCGAATAAAACTATTAAATATCTACGTTCATTGTTAAATCATCATCTACCACCATGTTCACCAAATGAATTCAATTTGTTCTCGTATCAACGCGGTGCATTGATACATTTTCATCCTGAAGAATTTAAATTAGATTATTTTCCGGTGATATTCGATCAGAATATTTTATTATTAAAAATGGACGATCGAAATCTTTCTCATACGCACGATGTTCGTTCGTTTTCGAATCGAAAAAAATCGAAATCTTCATTTTCATTCATTCAACGTTTGTTTCCTTCGATAACAAAAGACAAAACGCATATTTCCAATTCATCTGCGACTTGTTCATCGATATACAAGCATATTTTTCGAAAACATTTTCTCGTTTATTAGCAATATATTACGATGTTATTCTATTGTATGATTTTTCTTGTTTTTTTTGTACAAAATCAGTTAGTAAACTAGTTACTCAAGTTTAAAAAAAAACAAAAATCACGTCTAGCTGATATATTTATCTTTATGTTCGAACGTATTTGCATTGCAACCAAATCCGATACATTTTTAATTGTCTCGAACGATTGACTTGCAATCGACGGTCGACTAGATTCTGTTCTTTCACAAGATCATTACTCGTAAACAATCGATCGAGTTCATCTAGTAAAAAAAAGTAGTACAAGTTCATTATTTTGACGGTGAGATAAAACCAACCTTGCTGAAAAAAATACGTCAATGTACCGTCTGATCTTGCATAGAGATTCTTCTCGATACATCTCTCATTTTTAAATCTTAATTGAGCCATGTCATATAAACCATAATCACGAAAGAGTAATTTGCCTTTGCCAGGTTTGAGATATTTAACAAGATTAGCAATAACATCATGATGTTTCGATGGATCAATAGCACTCAAAACAAAAATCATGATAATTAAATCCAGAGAATTTTCTTCACATGGCAACGGTTGATTCGTATCGGTGATATCATAAACAAATGCATGACAATAACGAGAATTATATTCGGAATTCTGTTTGAGAATATCGATAGCTGTCGATGAATAATCACAACAGAAAAGTTTCACATCGGATTGTTCAGTTAGATTATTCGTACGAATTATCGGAAAAATACAATTGCCAACACCACAACCAACTTCGAGTAGACGCATAGGCTGATTCGAATTCGAAAAAATCAATTCAGGATATTCAGTAAATAACCATTGACGATCTTTGAAGAACTTATTTTCATGTATATCATAGAAACGATTCCATGCTGATGCTAATTCGATTTTGACACTTTCTAGATAGACGAAAAAAACAACAATTTGTCTTTCGATCTTCAGAATCATTTTTTGTTTGTTTTTTTTTGCTCAAACCCGATTTAGAATCTGACATTCGATTGGCATATTGCTTATCTATAATTGCATTTGCTTGTTCACTTTGTTCATCAGTCCATTCAACATCATCCCAAGCATTGTGAGAGAAAACATCTTGTTCAGATGATAAATGTCGTGAACCGAAAGCTGGTCTTTTATCTTCTGTCATAAATCTTTCGAAATAGAAGAAAAACTATCGAGATTTAATCAAAACTCGTTATGATTGGATAAAATCCGCCATTAAACCGGTTTCTTTCATCGTCGACAACCGCTATTACAGAAAAACTTTATTCGTCATTGTTTCTTTTTTCTTCTCGAATATCTTTCTCATTCATTCATTCTTATTTTTATGACTAACAAAACACTATAAAAAAAAAAAAAGTACAATAAATACATTCTCTAATAAAAAAAAAGTTTTTATTGCGTCGATATATATCACTGGATTACACTCTGGACTTTTGATTAAGTGCATTGTTATTGATTGTTTTTTCTCGTTTAAGATTAACATTCCGGCATATTCATTCGTCAATTGACATATAATCACGTTAAAAGCCAGTATAAAAATCGACGTCAGCTAAGCAATCGATTACAGTTATCAACTAGGCTTCGTGCGTGTGCTCGTCGAATACTTTTCTTTCGTCTTACTTAAGACACCCGAAAATATTGTCCAAAATCTGTATTGAATTTCAAAGGCAGAGCGCTTCGTCGACGGTAAGAAGAAGAAGAAGACGAAGAAAAATACGATTTATTTCGATTTGATTTTATTCTATAGAGCGTTAGTGCCCGAACCTTTTGGTTTATTGTGAACGTTACGTATTCAGCCATTCCTTGGGCGCCTGGTCCACTTCGTTAGCATTTCTTTTTCGAGAAATTTAATCGCTGAACAACTTCCCTTATTCACCTATGTAAACATAGTCGCTGCTATTGACAAAAGAAAACAAAATTTTATTTTTTTTTCTAGTGATTCGACATATTCTATTCAGCCTAATCAACAAACCGATTCTTCTATGATGCATCTCACCAAAGACAATCCAATTATTGTTACGAAAGTTCCATATACTCCCGAAGAATTCCTTCAAAAGAAAATCGAATTACTCGTAGATATTTACTCAGAAACGAGCCGATTTCTTTTATGTTTTTTTTTGTTCTTCTTTTGTAAATAGAAAGATGACATTGAACCGTTCTATGCTGTTGATCTCGAAGATGTTTGTAATAAACATATTCGATGGATTACTTTAATGCCTCGTGTTATTCCACATTATGGTTCGTCGAATTCTAATTTGTTTTTCTTTTCTTTTCGAAAGAATTCTTCTTTCTTCTTTCTAGCCGTGAAATGTAATGATGATGTCAATGTTATTAAACTACTTGCTTATCTCGGGGCCGGTTTCGATTGTGCAAGTAAAGGTGAAATCAAAAAGGTTATGGATCTCGGTGTATCTCGTAAGATCGCTCATAGCTTTTATTTTCTTCGAATAATTCGAATTGTTTTGTAGCTGATCGAATTATCTTCGCCAATCCATGTAAACAATCATCGTACATTCGATATGCAAATGAAGTTGGCGTCGAAACGATGACATTCGATAATGAACAAGAATTATTGAAAATCAAACAAAATCATTCGAATGCAAAGTAAAATATCGAACAATGAGATTACGAAAGAAAACGAGCGCATTTTTAGATTGGTCTTACGTTTGATTACCGATGATTCGAATGCAGTTTGTCGTTTTTCAATGAAATTTGGCGCTGATATGACAACAGCACGTTACCTCATCGACAAAGCCAAAGAACTCGATTTGAACATCACTGGCGTTAGCTTTCATTGTGGTAGCGGACAAATGACAAGTAAAGCATTTGTTGATGCCATTCAAAATGCTCGAATGATCATGAATTATGGTCAACAAATGGGTTTCGAAATGAATTTCTTGGATATTGGCGGTGGTTTTCCAGGCAATGCCGGAACAGAAGATTATTTCACTGAAATAGCCAGTGCAGTTAATAAAGCATTGGAAGAACATTTTCCAAATGACGAATCAGTGAGAATTATTGCCGAACCAGGTCGATATTATGTTGCATCGGCATATACATTAGCAACGAATGTTATTGCACGACGAGATATGATTGATTCAGGTAGAGAAATTCACGTTCACGAACATCGAGTTATTTATTTATTTTCTATAGAAACCGGTGAAACAAAACATATGTATTACATTAATGATGGAGTTTATGGATCATTCAATTGCGTTCTCTATGATCATTACACACCCGAACCGAATTTATTTGCTCAAGTATGTTTTTTGATGATTTGCTTGAAGAAGAAGAATTCGATTTCATTCTTTCGAATAGAATCAATTGGACGAGAAATTTACTTCGTCGATTTGGGGTCCAACATGTGATGGCCTTGATTGTATTCAACAATCGATTCAAATGCCGAAATTAAACATCGGCGATTGGATGATCTGGAAAAATATGGGCGCTTATACAATCTCAGCTGCTGTTCAATTCAATGGCTTACCATTTGGCAAACCGCTTTATTTCATGTCGAAACAATTTTGGTAAATGCAAAGCTAATTTTCGTTTCTTTTTTTTGAATTTTCTTTTAAAGGAATTCGGTTAAATTGGCATTTCAACCTCAACAACGAAAATCTCGTGTTTTTCGTTTGAATTCAACCGATTGTTCGAATGAAATCGAGGATGATATGCTACCATGGTTATTAGAAGATCTTTTCGAAGATTCAACGGTTGTCTCCATTCAATAAATCATCTTTCTCCTTCTCGAAATGATCAACGAATGTCCTATCTGCATCTCTTTGCTCGCTTTGCTGATTAAGCTGAATAGAATTTGTCGAATTCTCATTCCAATTATTTTTCTTTCTCTCTCTTGGCTTGGATCTTATTTTTATTTTGCTCTTTTTTTTCTGAACGAATAAATAAACAAATAATAAATGATCGAATATGTAAAAGTGACCTCTTTTGATTGATTGCCATTTGATTGTTCTCATACAGAGGTATTACTATGAATATTTTTTGAAAAAGAAAAACTAGAACATTTAACAAAATGGATGACGATGAGGAAGTGAGAATGACTCGAAGTTTGATCTTGTCTTTTGCTCTCGAACTGATTGTTTTTGTTTACAGACACGTGTTATACACGATCAACCATACGATGAGTCAATGGACGTAAGAGAAACCTTAGGAATGAGACTTTTTTATTTGAAATCAAATCAAAGGTTGCCGATGGCGAAGAAGTAGCAAGTGTATTTTCACCTGTGCCACCACTGCATAAAAAAAAGCCTCCAGGTTTGTCTCGATGAAAATCTCAAATGTGTTTCATCTTCATTTTTTTGGTTCCTATTCTCAAGCACCGGATATGGCACATCTGTCTCGTGAACGACCAATTCAACAACGACACGATAGTCCGAATGGCAGTCTTGAGGTAGAAGAATTCTCGTTGATTCGGATTTATTTTCTCTGTTTTAGGACGAGAATAATGATGATACACAAGATGAATCTGAATCAAATCCGAATTCAGCACAAATGATGTATCAACCAACTGAACAGAAAGAATATAAATCACCGGATATGACTGTTTTCGATCCAAAAATGTATCTTGATCTTCCAGTTTCAGCCGATGTCAAAGATATTTTCCAACTCATTGAAAAGTTTATTTCATTAGAAAAAAAAGAAAATCAAATAATTCGTCGTTTTTTCTGCAGATATCAACCACAAGATATCATGCTCGAAACGAAACTGAAGCCGTTCATACCTGAATATATGCCGGCAATTGGAGATATTGATGCATTTCTGAAAGTGCCACGACCTGATGGTAAAGTAGATCATTTAGGTTTGGATGTGCTCGATGAACCGTCAGCAAAACAAAGTGATCCACATGTACTCAATCTTCAAATGAGATACTCGTCGAAACAACCGGTGGCTACGAGTTTACCGACAGTATTTCTACTTTATCAATGTTTTTTTTTGTAGTAAAATTTTTCTTTGCAGAGTGTTCGAAATGTGTCCAATGCAGATAAAAATCCAAAAGCAATCGAAGAATGGATAGATAACATCAGTAAATTACAAAAATCGAAAACAACTGATACAGTTCAATATCGAAAGTATATAATTTGATGAAAAAGAAAGCATTTTGCAATATAATATCGATTTGCAGACCAATGCCAAATATCGATCATCTCATGCAAGAATGGCCAACACAATTCGAAGAACTTATCAAAGAGGTTCATTTGTTTCTTATACTCAAATCAAATCCAATCATAGATTCGATATTTCTAGGCATCTGCTCCGCCTGCAGATCTTGATACTGATCTCGCAACTTATACTGATATTGTTTGCTGTACACGTTGAAAACATCTCTTGTCATAATCGTAATTCTAGCTTTTTTTTCTCTAGCACTCTTGGATATACCTGTTTATGAATCACGAATACAATCATTGCATGCCTTATTCACTCTTTATCTTGGATTTAAAAATTCTGAAGTAAAGAAAAAGAAACATTTAACTAGAAATAATTTTTTGTTTGTCTTTTTTTTAGCATTTCAAAGCGATGTTAGACTTGAACGAACCTGTCAATCCTCGTACAACGACTGATCAATTGATAATCGATTAGCTTCTCTTTCCGTTTGAATAAACTACCGCCATCTATCCCAAATCACCTGTCATTTTATAAAATTTCATTTGATTTCAAATAAAAAATCATAATTTAAAAATTTAAATTCATTTTAAACAAAGAAAATTTTCGCCTTTATAAAAACTTGAATTCTTCTGTTCAAAACTCGAGTATCCATCCAATGAATACCTATTCATACAAATACAAAAAAAAATGCTCTTGGATACTCACTCCTATTCTCTGTTTCTTTTCATCGGCCATTTATATTTTGTTTTAATTATGGGAGAGGAACGAAAGCATTGAACTATTTCATTTCTACTTTTTAGAATATAGAACATCTCGAATCGGCTTGTATATAATCAAATCATGTTCTCGTTTTTACATTCCTCTTTGTAAATAATCTTATTCTCTCGCTCTCTCGTTCGACAAAAATGACAAACAATAATCGTTCATTAGACCAACACTATCAAATCGGCCGTTTATTAGGCTCAGGAAACTTCGGTAAAATTCATCTCGGCCGAAATAATGAAACTCATGAACATGTCGCCATTAAACTCGAGCAAATCACCACGCGTACACCTCAATTAGCATATGAATATCGATTCTATAAACTTCTTGGTAAACATGAAGGCGTACCCTACGTACAATTCTTCGGGCAAACCAATTCGTACAATGGTTTGGTCATGGAACTGCTCGGACCATCGTTGGAAGATCTGTTCGATTTATGTTCGAGACGATTTTCATTGAAAACGGTTTTGATGATTGGATTGCAATTGTTAGATCGAATGGAATATGTTCATTCGAAAAATCTCATTTATCGAGAGTAAAAAACAAACGAAACATTTCGAAGGATAAATCAATGAGCATTCTGTTGTTTTCTAGTGTTAAGCCAGAGAATTTTTTAATCGGACGTGGAAGCACCAATCGGCAACATATTATTCATATTGTCGATTTCGGTCTAGCGAAAGAATATCGAACAGCCGATGGCAGTCATATACCCTATCGAGAGCACAAGAGTTTAACTGGCACGGCGAGATATATGTCGATTAATACGCATCTTGGTATGTCTCATTCAAAAGAAAAAGAAAAGAAATTTTCATTGAATGTTGATTTCAGGTCGTGAACAAAGTCGTCGAGATGATTTAGAAGCATTGGGCTACATGTTTATGTATTTCTTACGTGGAAGTTTGCCTGTAAGAATCAAGGATATTGATTAGGTCGAGCTTTGATTGGCTTTTTTTTTGTTCTAGTGGCAAGGTCTCAAAGCCGATACGTTGAAAGAACGATATCAAAAGATCGGCGATACGAAGCGTTTCACCAGCAATGAAATGCTGTGCGAAGGCTACGCTCGGCAATTTCTTGTTTACATGAAAACTGTTCGACAGTTGGAATTCTCGGAACAACCTGATGTAGAACCTAAACTCAAATTTCTTTTTTTTTTACAAAACTTTGATCATTTTTCTCTGTGTTTTAGTACACGAGTTTACGTCAATTATTTCATAATACATTAAAAGAAAATAATCTGACTAACGACGGCGATTTCGATTGGATAAAACCGCTGCAAGATCATCGAGTTAATCGTAATAAATCCCTGAACACCAGCGTTCAGCCTCCCACAACTCATCTAACGAAAAAAGTCAGTTCGAATCCAACAGTCAATCGAACCAACCGCACGATTGCTCCTCGAACTCAAC
>ERZ781399.2945-NODE-2945-length-13410-cov-4.089854_pt1 | contig 13410 bp, 8 predicted proteins | sample MGYA00511014_ERZ781399 | MGnify/ENA primary metagenome ERZ781399 (study PRJEB29847, sample SAMN06458254) | wastewater metagenome | isolation source: Wastewater bioreactor | place: South Africa: Cape Town | study: EMG produced TPA metagenomics assembly of the...
GTTATACCAGCTAGAGAACATAAAATATGCTTTCTTTTTCTTTTCAAATCAAAGATCGGCAATTTTTACCGATGCCAGCACCAACAATAAGAAAATCACATGTTTTATTGTCGGTTAATTTCGGAAATTTTGGCCGTTCAATTGAATCAAGCCAATACGAAAGTGTACATCCAGATGAATAAGCTCCATCTTCATTATCAATTCGTGGTATTGAACTGTTTTCACGTGCTAAAAACACAACACTAATCAAGTGATTAGTTCGAAACTATCAGAACGAACTTGTCGACATAGAACGTTTCGTTGTGATAAATGTTGTAGAGTAAAATCTTACAGTAGAAATAGAAACTAGTTGTCGAATGACGGTCACGAGGCACAACCCGTGCATATACTAACATCAAATGCGAATGAGTGCGAATCGAAGAGAAAAAGAGAAATAATAGAAAGGGGTGAAAAAAAACATCAATTGTATTATCAGCTAGGTCTTTAAGTACTAAATGAATTTGTTAATTCTTGAATAAGAACAATTTATGCATGAGACTGAAGTAAACAACTTTGAGAACACAAATGTCAATCAATCAATCCATATTGCATTTTAGTTTTATTTAAAGAAAAATCTCATTGATTAGTTATTATTTTTGAGAGCAAATATAAGTACATGAATAGGCATGCTCAATCGAACACTTTGCCGAGCAACACTATTCGATGATTTATCTAATAGTAATAAACCACAGGCTGATAATTGTGCACAAATACGACGAACATCTGTAAATGTATATTGTTTTTTATCTAAAATTAACAAGAAAATCAACGTAGACGAAAATAATATTTGATTGGAACGAACCAAGTCGATCGTAGATGCCAGTAATTGTTGTCATTTCACGTCCTTTACCATAGGATAATTCATCTTGAATAGCTTCGAGAACTTGACTTTGAATTGGAATTAAATTTCTAATAAAGAAAAAAAAAGAAAAATCAAAAGAAAATCGGACAAAATTCTTCTATCTACCGAATGAATATCGTTCGTGTTGATGTATATAATCTTTCGAAAGTTTTTTGTACATGTTCAAGTGTAACTTTCTTTGCTATTTTATCTAATTGTGCCATGTCTAATGTTTGTGAACAGATTTGAAGAACACGACGAACGTCACCTGAAATCGATGAAACTTTTCGACAGATTAAATCTAATGCATCTTTATCGAATAATGACGATAGATCAGAACCAAGACGAGCAAGAACAATTTCATTCAATTGTTTGAATGTATACGGATGAAATATAACACGATTTAAACCCTATATTCATAAACAAAAAGAAACAACAATGTGTCTTTTCTAAAAGACAAATCTTTAACATACGAGACGAGATTGAAGTTTTTTCTTAAACATTGTTTCAGGTAAATCTAATGTATTTGCAATAGCAATAACAATTAATTTCGAATAGGGTTGTTGTGGCCACTCTAACATATTGTATAAAATTGTTTGATTTTTTGTATATAAATAATCAACCTATTAAAAAGCAAAATTGAGCAGTGAAAATAAGAAATAGTTTTTCGAGATTTGACTTCATCGAGTAAGAGAACAATCGGTTGTTTTTTCTTATTAACTCGATCGGTGAAATATTTCGAGAGTAATTTACAAGCCATTTTCGAACTTCGTTTTCGATGAATTTCATCTTCACTAATCGCCTAAGACAAAATTACAATCACAATCCCATGAAACACACACAAAATTCATACTTGCAAAAGTTGATTATAGACTTTCTCAGGTTTATTCAATTTCATTCCATTAAGAAATACGTATTTAAACTTCGGTAGATCAGAATCAGTTGATAGTAACATCAATTCTCGAACGACTTTATTGACAATTGCAGTTTTACCAACGCCTGGCACACCGCTTATGTATAAAGCTCTAAGAACAAAAGATTTCAGTTGAATTCAATGAAGAAATAAATTTACCCTCCCGATTGAGCATCAAGTTTATTTGTAATAAACGCCGAAATTGAATTCGATTCTTGTTCACGACATGGTGGTGCTTCGGGCAGATTCGTTGGTAGAAGTCTTTAAAAATAACCGAGAGAAAACATTTGAAATTGTTTTTAAAAAAATCGAACCGTCGTCGAGCTTGAGCAAATACATCGTTCGATATATCAAACGACGATGAACTATCATCATCTTGTAAATCTGATAATGTCATTGTGTTCATCTATGATGACGGAAGGACTCGTTTCATTTGTTGAATTGAAATAGTGAAATTTACTCGTGGTAAAAATGTTGATCGACCTTTTTTCGTAGCTGATGTACCTTTATTACCCAAATTTGTCTTTCGAGTGCTGGTTGGCACGACTTTTTCTTCTTCTTCGAGTTCTTCATCATCGCTTGACGAACTTTCTTCATCATCTTCATCGTCATCGTCATCATCATCGTCGTCATCATCGTCATCTTCACTCGATGAGAAATGTTTCGGTTGAAATTCTTGTTCATCTTTGTCGAAACTTATCAATCGACTTGCTCGTGTCACTGGTCGTGGTGTTTGATTAGTTGTTTCTTTTTTTGTCGCAGGCGATGACAAAGAAACGACGGGTGTCGATGGTGTTCGAACACGAAGATTATATTTAACATTTTGTATTGAATCATTTTTTCGTCGTGGTGTTGACCATTGACCAGTTGTTGTATCACGAACGATTTTTATCGGTGTTAATATTATACGAACACTATCGCATTCTTTAGTCGACATTTATTTTCTTGAAATGATGAAACAAAAAGAAGGAAAACTCGTTTCTTTGTATATTCAAATATAGAGACATATGAATCATCATGATTTCAAACGATCCAATAGAGAGATTTCATTTATTTAAAATGAAAATTTCATTAGAAAAATATTTATGATTGAAAAAAACAATAGTCCACGGCTTATTTGAAGCCAACCGGTTAAAGCACTATTTCGTTCGGCAATCAGTTCGATTTCGAGTGTGACATTAAGTGGTAATGACAGTAATCCATCCGATGTACGTGCATGTCTACCAGTTTGATTACCAAATACATTTACTAGAAAAGCTGAACAACCATCGATAATTGCCGTGTGATCTTGAAAGGTACCATCTTTTGTTACAATTTTTCCTCTGACGTAAACGATTTTCTTGACACGCTTAAGATCACCTAAGTAGTTTTTCAATCGATTTACTTGTCGTACACAAGCATATTTCGAAGCATTGATAGCTTGAGCAACCGAGAGTTGATCCGGAACACGTCCTTTTACAAATGATCCACTTGGTGCTTGAGGTGCAGCACTTGATAGATAGAGTAATGTGCCGACTTCAACTACATCAACATAGTTTCCCAATGCAGGCGTAAGAGTTGGCAATTCACCATTGGCAAATCCTAATGCTAATAGTTCGGTTTTTAATCGACTGTTTACATCATCTGCTGTTGAAACCGCATTGATTATAGAAATAATCAATAAAACGACCGAAAATCTCGCTACGAAATACATGAATGATAAAAATCTAATTGAAAATATTGTTTACGATGTAAGTTTATTCGAAAAATAAGACGACAAAACTAAAAATAATACGAAAATATATACCTGAATATATACATAAATCGAACAAACTTTAAGATCAATAGACGATATGGTTGGATGATCATCAATAATTTTCTCCGATTACCTTGAAGAAAAAATAGAATGCTTTCCGGACGTTACATTGTTGATTTGTTTTGAATCGAAAATCGATCAACTTGATTACTATTCATACGGAAAATTGAGGACTGGATTGTGCAGACTATTAAATATAAATAAAGAGTGAAGTTACAGATTTTTGAAAAGACGAAAAAAAATGAAAATAAATTACGATTTTATCGTTATGATGTTTGATTCAATAGACACTATCAATTTTACTTTTGCTTTACAATCATTATCACAATTCTTTCGTTTGTTCGATCAACATTGTAAATTGCTTGTTATGTAACTATTTTATACCATAACGTATCATAGAGACACATAAAAGTCACTGTTTTTTTTTCTTCTCCTTTGCATTCTTTCAACATTGCCTCTTGAAATGAAAAGATCAGCATCTTATCAAAAAGAATCAGTTGGTTGGCAAACTAAAAAAAGTGAATATATTCATTCGTTGATTAGTTATTTTTAATTAAAATCTATTCAGTTAGAAAACAAAACCAAACAAATACATACTCGTCTTGTGCGTATTATGGTAACTGCCGTGATTATTTTACTTTTTCACACAACTCAAATTGATGATTCAGCAATTATCAATACTTTCAAAATTGAAAGTTTTCCTTGGGCAGAATTCTTGCGTTTGTTTTTTTTTTGTCACCCATTTTTCACCTTCAACAAATTAATAAATGGGAAAGAGATTCATTATTCGCACCAGCCAAAATCAAACTAGCACATGTTAATTATTGCTTGTGTTTCTAATCACTTGACATATGTTACTTAGTTTAATCTGGTTCTTAACGAGATTTTCTGTGTATCAAACGCAGAACTCCATTGGTATATAGATTTCCATAGTTTTTCTTCGAATAAAATTTCTTCTTACAGAATATACGATCAATAAAAACGGAGATAATATTGATCTAACAATTAATAATTCTATTCCAATGAGCAATTGTTCTCATTCTCTACTGACATTAATTCATTTGACGAGCTTTCCTATTCATCAAATTGAACATTTAACAACAATAAAACTTATTAATTCATGTTTACAAATCGATATAAAAACAATTGAAAAATTGCCAAGTATTCGTCGTTTAATTTTTAGTAATTGCACAATTGAATTTATTGCAAGGGAACAATATGAAGATTATGCTTTCTATCCGAGAAATCTATCTTATTGGTTATTTCAACATGGTCGAACGAATAGTTTCAATCAATTTATGTCAATAATCAATCATTTAGGTTACAAATATACGTACATCGCGAACACATTCTCGAAATATCTTTTTCTTTGTATTGATCTAGGTCCATTCAAATTTGATTTACATTTATCTGATTGTTTTTCACCGGTTTATGATTTCAATCATTTTCATCCACTTCATCATCAATTCGTTTTTTTAAATATTACTTGTGAACATTTTCAAATCGATGCACCAGCATCATTGCCAACACGTACTGCTATTTATTTAACTCCAACAATGATAATCAATACAAAATCAAATATTTGCCCGAGTGAAATTAAATATCGTTGGTTAAATTTCAAATCTAATCAAAGAAATTTCTATCCTATACGTATATTTATTTGTGAAAATCGTTTAATTGAATTCAATTTTGATTTTGAACAACAACAAACAACCATCGATTCTCATTTGATAACAATTCAATCATCTCTTTCTTCTTCTTCTTCTTCTTCTTCTTCTACTACTACTACAAATACGACAACGATTTTCAATCGATGGACGCTACCTATTCTAATTAATTTTTCAGCAATTTTTCTCATTATTTTCATTCTATTCGTAGCGTGTCTTGTGTTTCTTATTCGTGTTCTGATTCGTTGAATAGCTAATTCAATTATTAAACTTTATGAATAATTTAACTTCAAAAAAAAAAGCTGTTTAATTTTATTTGAGAGAAAATTTTTTCTTAAAAATTATTTTATTTAACATTCATAATTAACGACCTCTCTTTTGCGATAAAAGAAAGTCTAAATATATATCGAACAGTGACGAAGCGATACACGGCGGTTAACGATTGGCCGTTTAATCCATCAGTCGCATTCGAACAGAACACAGGTCGAATATATTTATTTAAAAGGAGAAATCTTCGACATTGTTCATTTCTTATCGACGAAATTGTCACGCGAACTGAGATGTTTAAGTGGCTACTTTTTTCTGCTTTGCTAAGTCTCTTTCTTTGCTCAAGTAAGTCATTGAATCAACGCGAGCAACTTGAATCAACATGAAATTCAATCTCGTTGTCTAGGTATTTGTAAAGCTGACGACGATGATACAAATACGGAAACATCATCAACAACTCTACCACCTCGAGTTGATGATAATATAGGAAAACATAGTGATGGATCAAAGACCGATGATGAAGTTGTACAAAAGTAAGACAAACGACTGGTTTTTTGTTTTTGTCGAATTTGAATCGTTTTGCTTTTTGATAAAAATAGAGAAGAAGAAGCAATTAAATTGGATGGTCTCAGTGCGAAAGAATTCCGTAATTTAGTTGATGCATCAGAAAAACATCAATTTCAAACAGAAGTCAATCGTATGATGAAATTAATTATCAATTCATTATATAAAAACAAAGAAATCTTCTTACGTGAACTTATTTCGAATGCATCGGACGCACTTGATAAAATACGTTTTCTCTCTCTTACGGACAAGACTGTACTCGGTGATAAAGAAGAATTAACAATTCGTATTAAAGTTGACACAGATAATCGTATGTTACACATAACCGATACGGGTATTGGCATGACTCGAGCTGATCTTGTTCAATTTCTTGGTACAATTGCTAAATCTGATACATCAGAATTTCTCAATAAAGTTCAACAAGCTCAAGCTGATGCTAAAGATGGTGCATCGATGAGCGATCTTATTGGTCAATTTGGTGTTGGTTTCTATTCGTCATTTCTTGTTGCTGATAAAGTTGTTGTTACATCGAAAAATAATGCCGATGATCAACATATTTGGGAATCGGATTCGACATCATTCAATGTTATTAAAGATCCACGAGGAAATACACTTGGCCGTGGTACAACAGTTAGTCTTCATTTGAAAGAAGAAGCTGGTGAATATTTAGTCGCATCGACATTAGAAGAAATCATTCGTAAATATTCACAATTTATTAATTTCAATATCTATTTATGGAAATCGAAAACAGTTAAAGAAGAAGTCGCCGATGATGATGCCGTTGATGAGAAGAAAGTTGATGAAACCGAAAAGAAAACCGATGATGATGCTGCCGTTGAAGATGATAAAGAAGAAGAGAAAAAAGCGAAAACAAAAACTGTCGATAAAACTGTTTGGGATTGGGAATTAATGAATGAAAGTAAACCAATTTGGCAACGAAAACCAGCAGATGTTACCGAAGATGAATATACAGCTTTTTATAAATCATTTTCAAAAGAAAGCGAACCACCAATGATCTACAGTCATTTTACAGCTGAAGGCGAAGTTACATTTAAATCAATTCTCTATGTACCTAAAGGTGCACCATTTGATTTATTCTCAAATTATAACAAAAAAACTGATGCTATTAAACTTTACGTTCGTCGTGTATTCATTACGGATAATTTCGAAGAAATGATGCCCAAATATCTTTCATTTATTCGTGGTGTTGTTGATAGTGATGATCTACCATTGAATGTCTCACGTGAAACATTACAACAATCGAAATTACTTAAAGTTATCAAGAAGAAACTCGTACGAAAAGCTTTAGATATGTTGAAGAAAATCTCAGCTGAAGATTATGAAACATTCTGGAAAGAATACGGAACAAATATTAAATTAGGTGTCATTGAAGATACAACGAATCGAACACGTTTAGCTAAATTACTTCGTTTTCAAACATCAACATCAACGGATAAACCAATTAGTTTGTCGGAATATGTTGAACGTATGAAACCGAAACAGGAAAATATCTATTTCATTGCTGCTATGTCAATTGAAGAAGCACAAAAATCACCATTTGTTGAACGAATTTTAAAGAAAGGTTATGAAGTTCTCTATTTAATCGATCCTGTCGATCAATATTGCATGCAATCATTACCTGAATACGAAGGAAAGAAATTTCAAAATGTTGCTAAAGATGGTTTAGAATTAGACAAATCCGATGTTGAACAAAAGAAATTATTAGAAAAAACTTATGAACCATTATTAACCTGGTTGAAAGATAAACTTAGTGATAAAATCTCTGATGCTAAAGTTTCAGATCGTCTTGTTCAAACACCAATGGCACTTGTTGCATCTCAATATGGTTATGATGGTAATATGGAACGTATTGCACGTGCACAAGCCTATCAAAAGAGTGGTGGTGATGCAACAATGAATTTCTATTTGAATCAAAAGAAAACATTAGAAATCAATCCACGACATCCATTGATCAAAGATCTACTTCGACGAATTGAAGATTCGAAAGATGATCAAACAGCTGTCGATCTCGCGAAAGTTATGGTTGAAGCTGCAACAATTCGATCCGGTTATGATTTGAAAGATTCAGCTGGCTTTGCTGATCGTATTGAATCGATGTTACGACGAGCGATGGGCGTTTCATTAGATGAAAAAGTTGATGAAGAACCAATTGACGAAGATATCGACGCAAAATCGAACGCAAATGAAGATGAAAATCTTATCGATGATGATGATGATACAACAACAAAGAAATCAGCATCAGAATCAGACAATCAACATGATGATCTATAAAAAAAAACAAATCTAACAAAATGAAGAAAAATTCATCGACTTTTCTCACAATCAAATTTGTTCAACTTATCGTCAAATAGACATTTTCTTTTTTTTTCAACAAACAAACACATTCCTTCCGTCTAAACGATATTACTTCTAGCTTCAATTATTGTTCAAATCTGATGGAAAGTTCGAATGTATTTTTCTTCGAAATGAAAATGCATTTCATCGCTATCATCAGCTATTTTATGATTCTCAACATTTTTTTTTCTTTGTTAGTTTCCTTTTTTTTGTGTTATTTTACTGTGTTTTATGTTCACAACACCAACTCTATTTAAAACTTGTCTTCGCTTTCTTTGTTGTGTGCGTGTGTGTGGTCTACTAGCATTCAATCTTTGAGGTTTTTCTTTTGGACTAACACAAATAAATCAAACAGCTATATCTAGATTATAAAGTGACAATGATTCTTTATTTGAACTCCAAGCTAAGACCGATAAATATACAATAAATGACTGCTCACATTCAAATTTTTTCGCATTCACAAAAATCAATACGATTGTTTGTATTTTCTCGTCATTTTTTAAACATGCCGTGAATTTACCAACAGAACTTACAAATCTAGTGTTCGAGTGACCTCTATCCTTCTTTCATTTTCTATTGGTTAAATAAAATGACCCATAATATTTGCAATCCAGGTCCTCCTTTTTCTTGCAACGTTCGTTTCTTTCTTTCTGTTCAGTTTACTCCTCTCTCGTTCGAGATTAATCTAACCAACGTTATTACAACTCTATTGCATTTCTGCATACATATATTTATATATAGATATATTGTTTTCTTTCCTTTCTTTTTCATTCAATCTTGTGTATTTGTGTTTGTTTGTTTGTTTATTTTTATTTATTTATTTATTTACTTTTTCATTCATATTCAATTCCGCATAGACTCTAGACAAATACAACAACAAAAAAGAAAGAAGTGTTCCGTATGGCTTCATGTATGACATTAAAACGTTCGTTTGAACACGATCGAGATTCGAATACTAATCCTTCAACATATGAATCAAGGACGCCATCATCAAAGCGTCAACGACGTTGTTTTCCAGTAACAGTTGTTTCATCTCCATCGTCATCATCAACATCTACTGAAACAATCAATGATATGTCATTTGGAAATTCATCGACCTTCCCCGATGTTCAACCGATTTTATCTACGGGTAAGAAAAAAAAATTCTCTCATTTCATTTGGAAATTGGCTTCGTTTTTTCCCTCTTTCTCTCGTTCAGACGCTTTGTTGACACGTATTAAAGAAGAAGTACGTCGTCTTCAACGTCGAAATCAATTGAAATCATCAACGACAAACGAAACAACCGAAGAAGATACTGAAACATCAATATCCAATCTCCCTCAACAAACAAATCAACATCTTCTAACACTTAAGCAAGTTAACATGATTTGTGCTCGATTATTAAAAGAACGTGAAGACAAAATCCGAGAAGAATACGATCAAATTCTCTCGAATAAACTCAATGGTAAACAAAACTAATCAATATTGATTTTTATACTGGTGTTTTCTTTTTCTTCTCTCGTCTCTCGTTTAGAACAATACGAAGGTTTCGTCCGATTTACTCAAGATCAATTGACAAGACGATTTTCTGAATTACAATTTTCTTGTAAAAACAACAGAAAAGAAAATCATCTCTTTCTATTTGTTTTTCTTTCATTTTAGATGTTTCGTAAAATCCAATGAAATCTCGTTTTTGGTGCTGGTCGATTTATTCTTGTGAAACGAACATCATATTCGAAACTGATGTATTACTGTCTCCTGTTTTTTCTTCTTCATCTTCTTCCTATTTATCCATATATCAATATTCATGTCTATTTCTGTTTTCTCTTGGTGCGATTTATTTTGAGCAGATAAAAAGAAAAAATACGTACAACCAACACAAACAGAAGAAATTCGAAATAGTAACATTGAATTCTTAAATGCAGAGTAGAAATTCGAAAAAATAAAATGTCTACATCACTGATTAAGATATATACATGCATAAATAACTAGATTTCAAAATTCTCTTTTGTATTTTATCTTCTTTATGTTTAACAATTTTGATCGTTTCTTTTTTTTTCTTCTCTCTCTCTCTTTTTCTCTAGCTTTTTGTGTGTGTATATATACTATAGAAATATCTAAGTGGCATTCGAGAAGAACTTCTCTTTTTTTCCTCCATTTTTTCTGGTTCTTAAATAAAGTTAATAAAAAAAAATAATAAGAAGAAATAAGTATATTCGATTTTGAAATGTTGTATTATAGCCTAGATAAAAATCGATCCTATATCGACGAATCTTTTTTTTCAATCAATCATTATGAAAAGGTTAGTTATACATGTATCTATATATTTCACTTTCGTTCTTTTTTTTTCTTTAATTCAATGTTGTTGCTTCGTGTTGTATTTAAATACTATCACAAGTTGATAATATATTTTAATGGGCACATATTAGACACGATTGGTTAGAAGTATATCTTGATGTATATTGAAAAAAAATACGTGAAGTGAGAAAAAAAAGCGCAACGAGCTGATGCACAACATTAGATGGTAAGATAGAGGTTAGAACAGCGAGAAAAAAAAATTATCGTGATGATGAGAAACATCGGAATGTGCCAGGCTTATGAAAGAAGAAGAAAAAAGAAAAGAACGAAGAAAGAAAAAAAAGCCACTACCACATGCGAGCATATTTTTTTTTCTTTATTTCTTCCTACTGACCGAACGTTGCATTCTGAAGGCCGAATATCGGGCACGAGTCTCAAGCGTGATTCTTTAAGTTTCTTTCTGCATTTTTCTTCCTTTCTCATCATCAATGCATAACTCGATTTTACAGAAATATTTCAATATCAAATAATAACCAAGTAAGTTCCATCTGAAGAGAGACACAATCTATTTATTAACACTATCGCAAGCTGTATATTCATTCGACGACATATTGATAGAGATCAAAATCATTAATGATGAAAAGATTGTACGATAAGACCCCTAAAACGGCAAATGATCGACACTAGCAAATGCCATCGGTTAGATTTTGTTGATATTTAATAGAATAATTTTTAATTCTGTTAAGAGAATATGTTCGCCTACGAAGAAATTCGATTAGTTATCATGCAATATGATTGATTTGTATTTTAGACGTAAAGTATAGTTTGTTAAGATGAATGATTTTTTTATTGAACTTTATTAACAATCGAACTATTTACTAGCAAAATAAAACCATATGTGCGATGAAGAAAAAAAATCTAAACTGCTATCTTCTTATTATCATTTCTGCCAACACATTTCTAAGAAAAAGAAGAGAAAAGAAAAGAAAAACGCGAAAAAAAAACTAATTGGAGATGGGAAAAGAACGGCTTTCTTCTTTCTATACTTGGGGATAATCAAGGAAATATCTCTATCCGCCCAATGCTATCTCAAGACATCGACTTTTTGATCTGTTTTTATTTGTCAAGATTCTACTTGTAAACGAGCAAAATAACAATAATAATCATCATCGTACTAATGGTGTTTTGATCAGTTGTACTCTGTTTATTTAATCATTTCGAAAAAGTCACATTTTTTTCCCTGTTCTAAGGACACACTTTCTATTTTCTAGTAGTATAGGACGATAAACAGGATTGTTATCCAGCAATGGTATTCTGCGTTATAGACAACTGTTTGGTTTAAGTTTTCTCTTTCGATCAGTAACCTTATTTCTTCAGCACAACTGTTTCTTCCTATCGTTCTTTTCTTCGTTTTGTTTTTGTTATTGTTGTAAGAAATAAAAATTTGTCAATCAATCCCTCAATTTTTTCCTCTCTTCTCTGGCATTCTACTGCTGCATAGGGACTTTTGTTCTCCTTCTCGTCTCTCTCTCTCTCTTTTTCGCAATATAATAATTTTTTACATACGAAGAAATAAACATGTCTTCGAGTAATTTGTTTTGTACTCAATTGAGTATCGCTACTATTCATACATTCGTCTCATCTAAGCAACTTGCATACGTTCTTTCTCCTTTCTCTTTCTCTCGTTTTCCTGAAAAATACATGTTCGGAGAGAAAAACTCTTGTGTTGTTGTCGAAAAGGAAGAAGGAAAATCGATAATAGAGATGGAAAACGCTAAATCTTCATGTTTTTTTTTCTAAGGTAGCTGTTGCAGATGCATAATAATAATTGTCCTTCGAATTAAATGCCTAGAAGTCATATTTTTATATTATTTAAGATTTTTTTTCATTGACGAACAACTCACGTCTCCAAGACGAAAAACCAACATGAATTTAATTTTAATAAACATCATATTCAACCAAATGCAACAATTATAACTTTTACAGAAATTATACTTTTTTCGTTCTTTTCTATTTCTTTCAAGAACCTTTTCTTTTTCTCTGCGTTCTGTTTTTTTCTATTCATCGAATATACATATGAAAATTAATTAAATGTAAGAAAAAGAGAACAAAAAGAAAAAAAAAAGAACAAAATTGAATAGAAAGTAAATTTTATGCACAAATGATTATCGAACCACGTCGTCGAAAAAGTTCCTCGGTAACATTTTCTCTGCCCGATGATCATCTACATCCGCCATATTATACTCAACGAACGGCAAGTTTTGCTGAATCCGATTGGGATTATGGTTAGTAGAAATGTGTTGATAAATGCTTTTGCATGCGAACATTATGTGAATATATGTTTCTATTAGATAGTATTCCCCGATTTCAATAACACGTTGTGCATGATAAATATAGATATAGGCGGTTGTGCGTTTTTTTTTCGTTTTTACTGAAATCTTGTCTAGATTAAGAATCAAGGTGAAATGTGATAAAAAGAAAAATGATTAGTTGCTATCGTATCTTTTTTATGACATCCGATAAACATCGATTGAATATATAGATTCTCGAAAGAGAATCGTTTTTTTTTCTTCTTCATTCGTTCTTTAAATTATGAAGAAAACTTCAGTTAAAGTTCCTATTGAAAACGGTGAGAATTTATTGTTTTCATCGATAATCATGATCAACTTTGTTTAGAACCAACAATTACAAG
>ERZ781399.2949-NODE-2949-length-13399-cov-4.070069_pt1 | contig 13399 bp, 15 predicted proteins | sample MGYA00511014_ERZ781399 | MGnify/ENA primary metagenome ERZ781399 (study PRJEB29847, sample SAMN06458254) | wastewater metagenome | isolation source: Wastewater bioreactor | place: South Africa: Cape Town | study: EMG produced TPA metagenomics assembly of the...
AAAAAGGGAAGAGAGAGAGAGGAGAAAGGTGCCACTTTCTCTTTCTCTCATACATGTATACACTTATAAATCGTGTTGACAAGAGAAAAAAGGTTTGTTTAGATTTGCCTCATTGAACAAAAAAATCTTTCTTCTTAAAAAGAAGACAATTCGACTCATGGGAGACATAGAACGACGTGACTTAGCAGTAAACGTCAGCAACAGATCTGTTTGTGTCTTCTTCGCATCATAGTCAAGGCCGTCAATCACACCTACACTACTGACAGAATCAATTGAATATCTTCAAACAACGAATATATATAGAAGACCGACATGCATATACATATCGAGATGAAGCGTTAATCTCAGTTGAGACGCATGTTCATTGTAGATGATCTTTGATCTGAAATGCTTGTCTTTTACCGTTAAATAAAACAAAAACAAACGATATACGATGTCAAATGTTTAATCTCAAAAAATCATTTTAGATTTTATGTTCATTGATCACATTGACGGAAAAGACAACGAAGTGAATCCAAATCTCCTTAGGGTTCAACACGAAGATGAGGAAAAAGAAAGAAATACGAATATTTAAGTAGTCAAGTAACAGCAGGTGACGAGCGAGAGACGAAGACAAAAAAAGAATAATTTCACTGTTGGGCGCCAAATCGAAAGAGCAATTATAAAAAAAAGCATCTTTATATATCTATTTATCATCCAACAATGGATAGAGATGAACAACAATCAAAACCAACAAATGAATTTGTTAAATTCATACTTAATTCGAAAACATTCTTGACATCATCAACAAAATCAAATCCGATTCAAGTCGAAAAAGTTTATATGTACGAAGCTGAAACTCAAACGATATCAACAAATGAACAAACAGATAATTTAAGTAAAGAAGCAGGTGATGAAGCTCGTTTAACAGGTTCGAATAAATATGCACTATTATCGTTAGATGAATATCAAATCACTCGTACAGGTGAAGAACATTGTTTAAAAAAATATTTTTCCGATGATGATATTAGTTTATCAGATGATGAGATTAATGTTGAAAAACAAATCGAACAAATCAATCTTGATGAGAAAGGTGACGGAACAGGTTAGGCTCGAAGAAGAAAAAAAATCTCATTAATATTTATTCAACTAGAATGAATCGATTTTCATTTTGCTTAGTAGTATTAATTGAAAATGTGAATAATAATAATGCTTCAACAATTCTTCGTCCATCGCAATCCAATCTTTCGAATACTTTAATTCTTGATGATACAACACATCTATCGGCAACTCTTGCTCAATCAACATCATCACGTATATCACATAGTCGATTTATGCAAGCAACATTCAAAGAAGATGAAGAAGAAATCAATGATGATGAACTTGACCAATTTGTTGCATCAACATTTTCACCAATTATTGAAAATGATGATAAAAATCTGTCATCAATTCGTTGGTTTGTTCGACAAGCCATCGATTCATGTCGACAGAATCTCACACTTGTCGATCAATTACTCGAAACAATTCCTTCAACACCATCCTATGAACATATTCTTCAACGAAAAATTCATCGAACTAATTGTATTCTCAATATTCCAAATGCAATCAAAGGTCTTCAATATTATCCATCAGCAAGTGTACAGACTGAGTAATAGATCTCCGCCTTTCAATTGCTTGTTGACAAATGATCACGCTATAAGAAACAAAAAGACAAAGAAAGAAATTCATTAGATTAAACTAGAGAACGAGCACTCGAACATTTTTAATCACTAGATTATAATGACAAGTAACCATAAAAAGTTTTTTCTTCTCTCTCTCTCTCAAGATGAGATCAATCAATAGGAGGTAGTAATCATTAACATGTAAGTCGACCTATTGTTTCTTTTACTGAAGAGAAAGTGTTGCACTACGCTGTCAATGTGTCGTTGCGATCAGGAGGTCATTAAATATATGTATATGTTCATTCAGCGGAAAAGCCATCAGCATCAGCAGGAGTTGAATACGTATATATATATATATAGAGAGAGAGAAAATCAAGAATAAATGAGATGAATGATGACAATGACATGTATAGAGATGATATGTGAGGTTTCTTTTCAATGCTGGGAGTGGCACTTCATTGAATTTTCTATTCAAGGCTGAACATTGTTTTTCTTGTATTTCTAAATGAAATATTCTCTCATTTGTTTGACATGTTCAACAAAAATTTTGAAAAATTAAAAAAGAAACTATTGTCTGATATTATAATTAACTTTTTTTTTAACATCATGTCAATTTTCAATTATATAACAAAAAGAAGCTTATTATATTATTTGTCGGTGTTGTCGTCGTGTTCAACTAATTTCAAATTCTATTAGAGGTTTTTCGACTAAACACGATTAGATAGAAATCAAAAAATACAAATATCTAAACAGGTGTATACAAAACATTTAACCTTCAGGCATTTTGATTCTATTCAATTGATTGTATTGATTGATAAGAAAAACACAATACACATATATCATTCAAAAGATGAGAATATGTTCAAGCATGTACAAATAATGATTCGGCTTTTATAATTACTTTTGTCTGATGACTGTGGATATTGCACTTAGAAAATATAGGCGAGTCATTTTTTTTATTTTATTAAGAGAAATTATCTAATAGAAAGTAATTTGCTTCAGCACAAGCATCAGCAGGATCATTAATAAGTTGTACTACTTCTTCTTGTATGTCTTCGATACGTCATCAAGTGGAATAATTTGTTCACCTGCAAATTATTTATGTGTGACTGATTCATGCTGTTCATCACCTATATGCGTATACTATGGTTACAACATTAGTTCTTTTTTCTTTTTTTAATTTATCAATCTTAAAAAAAAATATTCTAATGACATATCTCTGGCATAACTAACATTGCTTCTGGACATGTTCGAGATATATCCGAACGAAAACGACAATGCCATGGAAAACGATGAACACCGACGGGTCGTTCGTAGTACATCGATTCGACTGCAAATGTTTTGGCAATCTCAATCGATGGTATTAAACCGTTGACACGATGCATATTCTGTGCATACCAAACATCTTCAGGAATTTTTTTATTGTACGGAACTGATTCAAGTAGAGCTAAGATTTTGCTTCGTGTTCGTAGTGAAAAACCACCATTACCAACACGATATGTTTGATTAAATGTAAAAAATGAAAGATCCCATGGTGCACCGATATAATCATATTGTAGAAAATCCGTTACTTTATGTGGTGAATTCGAGCACATCGCCGAATCGATTTGAAAGAAAAGAATTTTTTCTCCTTGAACACGTTTCCAAAATTTAGGATCAGTTAACAATAGATCAGTTTGTTCACGACCATAAACATCAGTCATGAGAGTAAGAAAGACTTTGCCTGATTGAATTAATGAAGCTAATGTTGAATTTCGAATGAATTGTTCATTGTCTTTGCCATGAAATATCTGAATTGGCCATGTCGATGGAATATGATGATTTACATTGTGAACAACAGCAATAATATGATCAAGTTCACGAAAATCAACAATAACAGCGATGTTTGGAAAGAAATTGTTATTGGATGATACATTGACTGTGTGTATTGCATCTATTATTGAAATTTAAAACCTAGTTAGCTCCCATTTTATATCGAAAAAACAAAATCATACCAATAAATAACAAAAAAATCATAATAATATAAATCATAGCTTCGATATTCTTCGTACTGATTGACAAGAATAGGGGAAAGGATTTTTGTCTTTTGTGTTCTTTGCTGCTGTGAAACGAAAAGAATTGACATGCACTTGTAAGGCAGTGATTGAGAGGAAAAAATGCAGCTGTAAACAACAGAATTCGTTTGAATAGGAAAAAATTTTTTCTCGTATGTCTAGGTAACCAAATGGAAAGAAAAATTCTTCATTCTTTTTTTACGATGAAATCGGTGAATGTACGACTCAAATCACTATTATTTTCATTTCGTGGTAATAAACAAAAAATTGTTCTTTTATTGACAAATTTCTACTTGTAGACGAAATTATATCGTACTTTGTTGCTATGCAGCAATTAGTCATTGGTTCTTCTAAGTTTTAATATAGAACATAATTTCAGTTCGTTTAGTTCTTTGTTCAATATGTTCAATAAGTGTATTCGAATAGTTTATTATGTTCAATTATGTTTATCATTAATTCTGTTAATTGAACAAAATATATCCGATGCTCTGACAATTCTACATGCGAAGAATCAACCTCAAACAGGAATTGATGCCAAGAATAAATCATTTTCTCATAATACCTTATTAAAATTAGATACTACTGCTGGAAAAGATCGACTTAATGCACAACAACTAGGAAAAACTCGTAAAGATATAATGAAATTTGCATCTCTAGTAGTGGGTAGCGTTCTTCTGCTGTTTCTTGTTAGCGCTATAGTTGGGATATCTATTTATTATATGAAGAAAAAATAAAACGCAATATTTGTTGATAAAAACTAGAATAACAAACTAGATCCCGCATATCTTACTATGTTCTATGTTCTAGTGAAATGAATTGTAAAAAGTATTACTGATTATATAGACTGATAGGTTTTTGTATAATTATTTATTTAATAAAATGATATTTAATTGAATTGAATAATAAGTTATTACATACAAAAGGAGCACAATTAAAAAAGATTTAATTATCTCGACTGCCGCTACCATCATGTGAACGGCCACCTCCGAAGCCATGACCTCCTTGTTGACCTCCTTGTCGTTGATCACCTCCGAATCCTTGTCGACCTTCTTGTTGACCTCCTTGTCGACCGCCTTGTTGATGATCACCTCCGAATCCTTGTTGACCGCCTTGTCGACCACTTTGTTGGCCTTGTTGTCGATCACTTCCAAATCCTTGCCCATCTTGCTGACCGCCTTGTCGACCTCCTTGTTGACCACCTTGTTGGTTACCTCCTTGTCGACCTCCCTGTTGACCACCTTGTTGTTGATCACCTCCGAATCCTTGTCGATCTCCTTGTTGACCACCTTGTTGATGATCACCTCCGAATCCTTGTTGGCCACCTTGTTGACCGCCTTGTTGGCTACCTCCTTGTCGACCTCCCTGTTGACCACCTTGTTGATGATCACCTCCGAATTCTTGTCGACCACCTTGTTGGCCTCCTTGTTGTCGACCTCCTTGTTGACCTCCTTGTCGACCACCTTGTTGATGATCACCTCCGAATCCTTGTTGGCCACCTTGTTGACCGCCTTGTCGATCTCCTCCGAAACCACGACCACCCTCTTCACCGCCACGGAAACGATCTCCTCCAAAACCACGACCACCTTCTTCACCACCACGGAAACGATCGCCTCCGAAACCATGGCCACCTTCTTCTCCGCCGCGGGAACGATCGATTCCACCGTCAAATCGTCCTCCCTAAAACAGAAAGAAAATAATTGATTTAACAGAAACGATGGATCTTTAATTATGATGTCTTTTTCGTTGAATAAACATTGATATCTTCAGTATTCCCTGTTGAGTATTACTTACAAATGGTGGTCGTCGATCATCTCTTCCGTGCTTATGAATACCTGGTCGTCGAGAAAGTTCGAAATCTTCACAGCAAATTCCGGCAACGTTCACACAACACGATTGACGACCAGACAAACGAACACAACATCCATCACCAGGAAACGCTGCTGATGCAATATCTGAGAAAATCATTCAGTGTATTTCAATATCTTTACAGAAAAAGTCCATAATACAAACTTGCAAGTACAACTAATAACACAGATAAACATACGACAATCTTGATCATTTTTCAACGTACAGTATAGAAAGTGTAAATGACTATATGTATAGAAAAAGAAGGCGGCACGATTGTATATATACTGATGAGAGATATTATTGACTAAAACATTATTCTCTTTGTACTATTCACAAGTTGACGGTTCAGATCGGACGATAAAGTCTTTCTACCATTGTATTATGTAATACGTAAAAGAGAATATGTTCCTAAACTTTTAACTATGTGCACTATTTCTCTCTCTCTCTCTCTCTCTTTCGATAGAAAAGTAAAGAAAAATCCAGGCATTGAAAAAAGAAGTAGTTAGCAAGAAAATCGATCAGTAAAAAAACATTCAAGTTTTATATATAAAATTTTATTGAAAGAAAATTAATTATAATATGACAAAGAATTTTTTTTACAATTAATAATTAAGAATACTAACGATCGTGACGTCGACCACCCTACTTCAATAAACATATAAAAGTCTTTGATTTGAAAATCTCGATATTATCAACTTACTCTTCCATGACGGCGAAAACCACCTCGACCACGACGAAATCCACCGCCGAAACGACGTCCACCGAAATAACGTCGACCACCGCCATAGTATCGAGCACCACCATAATATCGACGACCACCATAATATCGACGACCACCATAATATCGACGACCATAGTAGGCTGGTCCTCCATAATAATAATTAGCTACGTATCCAATTCCGCCGCAACATTGTCCATAAACGTTAAGACAACAAGTACCATATACATTCCATTGTACACAGCATCCATCACCTGGATACCAAGCTTGTGTAAAATCTACATTGATTCATTAGAATACATGTATAATAAATAGTTCGTCGTGTTAACTTACTTGAAAGAATTACAATAAGAAGAAAAAAGTGTATTCTTAATGAAGTCATTTTCTGTCGAAAAATGAAATGAAATAGCTGTATGTTCGTTCAGAATATTACATCGGTTTATATTGTATTTTCTTAGACAAAGAACCTACTTTTACTTTTATGAAAACAGAAAATAAAAGTGCATTCATACAGTGGATTCTATCTCAATCGTTTTCCCTCGTGGTAACATGTCTGTTCTATGTCTACATGATCAACGACATCTATTCAAGAATAGAAAAGAAATATCAATGGTGTTCTTTTATATTCAATAAAAGTTTGACTTTAAGAATCGGTCATTCATTCGTTCTTCGAAAGACTAGACTTTTATCATTATTTTGAAGATATATATATTTATATAAATACATACATGAATATTATATCAATCTAATGGATAAATTGAGTCGATCAATTGAGGCATTAAAACTTCAATCATCAACAACATCAGATGGTTTCGTAGTTAATAAAGAAAAAATTGATCATTTTAATACTATCACTGAATCATTATGTTCAGCAGCTTTAAGCAGATTCGACGAGAGAAACAAGTCTCTATTCATTTTGATTTTCGTTCGAATTAATTTGTTTTCTATCTAGAGCAAATCATGATAATTATTTTAAATTTTTAACAACTGCATTTGAAATCTTATTTCCTTATTGTGATGACACTAACTACGATCTTCGGCTAGCCGCTGAAGATAATATCACCAAACTTGTTAAAGTATTTTCATTCTACCTTTTGAATATTCTTGTTTCTTTTCGTTTTCAACAATTAGAATTTAAAAGAAAATCATCTTATTCGAATTCAAGTTGAACTACATCGAATTATCAAACGAAATACGGATGTTGGTCCTCGAGCTTTAAAAGGTAGATCTTTCTGTCTCATTGATTTATTCGTATTCTCATCTCTTATTCAGGTGCACTTTGGCGTTTTGCTGAATTAGCTCATCTTCTTCATCCAAAAAAGATTCGTCCATTTTTCGAACATTTATATCCATCATTTTGTTCGATTGCAGCTCGTACTGAAGATATCGTTCACGATAAACTACCAGATTATTATGAATTAATTTTCCGTACATTAGGACCATCAATCAATGATAAAGAAATTAAAGTAAACGATTTTTATATTTTTAAATTGAAAGTCTATTCTTTTGTCTCAAAAGGATTTATTTCTCTCGTATTTAAAAAATATGTCACATGAATCAGCATTAATTCGTCGTTCATCGGCATCATGTTTGATAATCATGTGTCGATATTCACGTTTTCCAATGGCTAATATTCGATATCTAATAACTTATGCTATTGGTAAGAGACAATAGATATTTTCTTCTTTCAATCACATTATTTTGTTTATTCGTAGATCAATTACTTGAATATCATCAACAATCAGATAATCTTCGTTTAATCAATGGTTATCTTTTTCTTATTAAAAATCTAATTCATTTACTTGGCACTCATATCGATGAATTTCTTCGTTCATCAAGTCAAATACATTCATCAATCAATTTAACTAAACCTCTCGATATCAACGAACAATATCTTCCAATTAATCTTCGACAAATTATCGAAGCAAAAAACAACAACAACAAGTTTATTTCATTTTTGTTTTTCGAAAATTTGTATCTAGTGTATGGATATGGTTTGTTATCTTTGTTTACAACATCAAGATCATAATGTTGTATCGAGTTCGTTAGAAACACTTGAAACACTTTTAAAATATTCGAATCTATTCGATTTCGATCAATTATTAATATCAACTGAACAAAATTCTATTGAACAAACACGAGTTTATGATAAATTAAAAGATTTCAATTCAAATTATCAACGTTCATTTATTGATGGTAGTGAACAAATAATAACAAACGAAGAAAACAATGATGAAATATCAACAATTCAAAACGAAAAACGAACATCAGCTGCCAAATTAGTCGAACAACTTATATCGAAATATATACTTAATTCCGATGGAACAATTAAATCCAATGAAGAATCTCGGATAAGTATTAAAGGTGCAACATTAACTTGTCTATCTTATTTGGCTACAATTGATCCATTTGCATTTTTCGATTCATTCGATTATCCAACTGAAAGTAACGTTTGTCTAACTGAGATTAATTAATTTTATTGTTGTTTTTCTTTTGTTCTTTAAAGTTATAACTTATCTTTTAACTTTACATGAACATTCTGATCCACATTTAAGTGGTGCTTGTGCTAATCTACTTGCAAAACTAATTCAAACAACTGTTCGATTGTTAACTATTTCACCATCGATATCAACATTAACCAATTCATTTAATAATCAATCATCTTTACTATCAACAGATTCACAAGACAGTTCAAGACTAGGTTCGAAAAAAGATAAATCCCAAAAAAATCAAATAAAACTTCACTTTTATCTTTCTTAAGATATTCAATTAGGCATTCTCAATGAGCTTCTTACGACTTATCGTTTAAGTTTAAAAGATGCAAATCCACGTGTTGTACATATTTCATTGACTGCATTGAAAAGTTTACTACCGGTTTTATTACTAAATAATCAAGCATTGACAACAATCGCTTTACAATTATTAGAAGATGCCGTACAACATAGTACGAGTTCATATGTTTTAACTAAAGTAAATCGAATAGAGAGAAAAGATAAAAATAGCAAAAGAAAATTCTTTATAGGTTGCATTAGCACAATTAATTGGCGATATTGACTTTCGAATTCTAACCTATCTCGAACAGCAACAACAGACTAAGAAAACAGTATTTCGTTTCGAAAATTTTTGAATTTAAAAACGAAATTGTCTTGCTTTAGAATCGATCATGGCTTGATCGTTGCATTGATATTATCTTTCTCTTTCTCACCGATGAAGATCCACGTGTTCGTCAAGTTGCTGCTTTGACCTATGCAAAGTAAATAGCATTCATTCGTTTTGCCTTATTCTTGTTATTTGTTTTGTTTTTTTTTTCAGATTTATTGATCACAGTTCATTTTTACCTAACCAATGGCCTATTCATTCTTTACTTAAATGGATCAATTCATCATGTCAATGGGTCTATCAACTTCATCATTCCTATCAACAAATAAACACGCCAACGAAAGAAATTCTCGATGAGAATATTTCATGTCTAACAACGCTCATCTTCGATCGATTAGCACAAGCAACAACTCGAATTCAAATTGTTTGTTTTTGTTTTTCTAAATTTAAAGACAAAATAATCTGTTTTTTTTCTGTTAAGATCGGTTGTTTGGAAGGCATCTTAGCATTAGTCAATAGCCTCAATACTCAAACGATTCGATCGTTTTTTCATTATCAATACGATCAATTACGAGTATTAGTCCATTTCTTCAAACATCCATTTATTCTACATGATTTAAACAATCTACAATTATTATTAGAAATCATTTTTTCCATCTTTTCGAGTAAATTTCATTGAAACAACAAATAAATTCAATTTTTTCGTTTTCGATTTTTAATTAGAATTAACAAATCAAAACAACGATCTAACTGATTTTCAAATTACAGAAAAAGTTTTTCATTTCTTAATCAAGTATTTGTTTTTTCTTTTATTAAAACTAAAATTCTACTACGTATTGTTTTTTCTTTACTCAGAATTCTTTCGATATTTGCTTGTATCATCGAAGACATTGCACCTCCAACAACACCTCGATTACCATTATCATCTAGACCACCGTCACCTAGTCAAACAAGAAAACGTACCGAAACTGGTACTGATGCGAGTAGTTCTGAACGAGACAAAAAACTTCGTACACAATTGGGCGCTTTCGGAAATAATCCATCGATGATGAAATTATTCGATTTAATACATTCATCATATCAAACATATAAAACATCATTGAATTCGAATGAAATCGATCGATTTAGTCAATTATTAGCAATTGCATTGGATTCATTAAAAGCAATTATTAATCTTGTTTCAATACAAGATCTATCGAGACATTTAGATGAAACATTGAATTATCTCAAGTCAACATTTACTATTGATAAAATAAAAACTATTCAATGTACACAAGAAGTACGATATATAAAATTCATTTTAGAAAATTAAAAATGAACGTTTTTCTTCTTTGTTGTCTTCTCAAGTTCTTACAAAATCTTCATCAATTAATATCGAATTCTGCGAATCCAATTGAAACAAAACAAGCATCGATTGTTTCTCAATCACCGACTAATCTTCATACGATTACTATCCGTCAACCGATGATCTATCTTTTCGGTTCACAACATACACGAAGTGTTACCAGTGATCAATCGACTGAAACAAGTGCAATTCGAGAGTAACATTTTTTCCATTTTGAAATACAAACAGAACTTTGTTTTTATTAAAAATCTAGTTTCTATTTAACAATTAAACAACGTCAAACAATCGAACATCTCAATCATCCACCGAATAAATCCGAACGTACGAAGATCGGCGATTATATTCGTTCATTTGAAACAATTGTTATCTTGAGTTTGAAGAAATATTTCAATTCGAATGAAATCGAATTTCATGCTGTTGTACTCGATCTTCTTGTTCAATTACTTTTACTTCGAGTTAATTACAATCTTCTCGATGCTGATGAAGTTCGTTAAACGAATAATTTTTATATTTTTTCCTTTGAATCTCTATTTTATAGCATTTTCTAAATCATATCATTGCTCAACTTGAATCCATCGAAGATATGAAATCGGGTTTTACTGGTTCACCATTTTTTATCTATCATGCAACCGAATTTCTCATGACACTTTCACTTGAAACATTCAGTTCGAAACAAGTCATTAAAATTCAAGATTTAATCAAACATTGCGATGCACTCAATGCCAGCGGACATGAACCTGAAACTCATGCACTATCAGCATTAGAACCTGTTGTCTATGATCTATTTCTTGTTCGTAATCGAACGGAAAATAAAGAATTAGAAGCTCAACGTATGGTTATCATACAAAGTCTACTCAAACTTATTCGATATAATAAAGTTCGATAGAAAAATATTTTTCGAAATTCTTAAGATATTTTTCGTTTTTTGTTCAATTTAGGCTTTGCAATTGTTAATTCTTATTGTTGATAGTGCAAGAAATGAAGTCGATAAATGGAAACGTTTATCTCGGCAAATTATCGATGTTATTCTTGTTCAATTTCAATCGAATACTTATGTTGGACCGATGAAAGTTCGTGTTTGAATAAAACATTCGATTGATTTCTTTTGTTTTGTATCTTCTAGAGTCAACAATTATTAGAAATCTATGCAACTCAATTGACTCTTTTCGATATCGTCTCAACTGTTGCATTGAGACCTATCGATCCATTTATAACTGCATTTCGTTTGCTAGTCAATCGACAAGTTCGATAGATTTTAGTTTAGTTTTTTCGTTTATTTGTGATTATCTTGTTCTAGGATATCGATCGTCATTCGATCAATCGTTGGCTAATGCATATCAATCTTCTTCTTCGATGTATCATTCAAAATTCAAGTGAAGATGCGATTATCGCCCGATGGCAAGATGCAGGTGCAAATCTACGCGAAGAAACTTTCAGCCAGTATGTTTTTCAAGAGAATAAAATATTCATAACTCGAAATTGTTTTTCATAGAGCACTTCTTCGAATTTTGTATGACCTTGTTCTACGATTATTGACATATACTCGACAATTACGAGGCGATATTGATCAAGTTTTGGTTCATTTACTTTCGGATTATTTGTATTTATTAATCTACATTCTTGAAAATGGTAAAAAAAAGAAAAACAAAAACGATAAAATTTGAAATTAATTAATTAATTAATTAATTTTCTTCTAGCCAAACAATTTCGATTGATCATTAAAGATTTTCGTCAATTATTAATTCACGATGAAACCGACGAAACTGTTCATCGTTTAGACACATTTTCCTATTTAAATTTTCTCAGTGAATATTTTCAACATCTTTCAACATTTTCTATTTGTCTTCTCCTTCAATGGACACATATACTCAATATACTCGATTACACACAAGAATCATGGTGGTCAGCCATGTTAACCATACCTATGTCAAATTCTCCTATGACTCATCTTGCACTTACTGGACAATTGCAATCCTATTGTGATCTTATTTGTCGACATGAGCTCTATGTCGAACATTTAACATCTATATTAACACAACGATATTTACTCTATTTATTATTCGAACAAAGTGATACATGTTCGTATGTACATAATCTATTCGGTTTAATTCATCGGACATCAGCTGCTAGTCATTTATTTGTTGAATCGATTTATACGAATTGGGATTATTTATTAAAATCGAATCCTATTTTATTATCATTGAAAATTCTTCGAACATTAGAAAGTATACATTTAGATGAAAGTGGATTGTTACTTGTTCTTTTAATTGAACAATTTCTAACTCTACCCTATCTTGCTATTCTACGTTTAGCTGAATTAATTATCTGTCGACGTATTGAAATGATGTTAACATTCGATGAAAATATATTAATTCAACAATTAATGCCTAAACATTTACCATCAATTCTTCAGAATCTTTCGAAACAAAATCAACAGAATTTAAATAAACATGATTTGAAAAGTAATGAACATCTATATGCATTAATACAACGTTTAATAACGAAAATCAATTATGATTCATCGAATATATCAATCGAACGAACAAAACAAGATTTCGTATTTAATTTGAATTCAAATGATGAAGATTTCATTTTAAATTCGTTCAAACATGTTCATTCTCCAATTGATGCCACACCGAAAGTCTATGCCCCCACGTTGAAAAAGCTTTCCTATAAATACCTCCTACCAATCTTG
>ERZ781399.2951-NODE-2951-length-13396-cov-4.848212_pt1 | contig 13396 bp, 10 predicted proteins | sample MGYA00511014_ERZ781399 | MGnify/ENA primary metagenome ERZ781399 (study PRJEB29847, sample SAMN06458254) | wastewater metagenome | isolation source: Wastewater bioreactor | place: South Africa: Cape Town | study: EMG produced TPA metagenomics assembly of the...
CTACTGAATAATCCAATGACCAATAGAATACGTAAGCGTACATAAAACTTAACTTCATGTCACATAATTGCCGAAGTAAAAAAGTTTAAAATAAAATATCTGAAGAAGTTAATCATAAGCTCAATGAGAGAACAAGGAAGCAAGGAATTCATATAGCTGAATACGTAGAGTTCATTCGTAATCAAACAATGGAAGATTCGAATTCTGTACAAGGAATAAAATCACCAATTGTTCCGTACATAAACTGTGAGGCAAGTGTTTCTCGTGACCTTCTATGCCGACGATCGTCAGATGAAGATGAAGATATTGGCACTGATACTCTTGATGACGAAGATACAATCGACGAAGACGAACAAACAGATGACGACAATATTACTGAACAAATTTGTGAAAAATTAGATAATGAAGAAGAAGAAGAAGACGACGAAAGTAATCTTGTACAAGTTTCGAATATTAATGACGGTGCTATTAGTCATTCCAAACCTCTGTCGGAATCAACTTCATTGCCAGCAACACTTTTTCGTGTTAGTTGGGGTCGTGGACGACCATCAGCAAGGATTGTGAGATTATCTGTTCTGTTCTTTTAATATGATAAAATCGTTTCGATTATAGGGATCACCGCAACGACCATCAATAGCTGCTCGTTGTGATTCAACACCAAAATTAGAACGATTAAATTCGGATAATTCGATCTCAAAGCAGTCAGATAATCATAACTCGATCAAACCACCGACTTTAGTAATACTTTATTAGTTTTATTTTTATTATATTTGAATGAAGAGAATAATTCAATTTCAGAGTCCAGTCACTCCAAAATCGGCTCCTGCTGATTACAATTCGACATCACATTTCGAGAAACAACCTCATGAATATCATCGAAATCTCTCAACACAATCATATTCAAAACGATCAAATAATTATCCACATCGTCATTCCCATTCAGTAAATACCCATTTTTTATTTCTTCGTTAAACTAAACTGTCTGTCGTATAGGAAAGATCATCCGATGATACACCGCTTGATTTTGCTTTCGATGCTAGTACGACAAAAATCGTTTTCGACGAAACATCTAACTATAGAAAAGCTCTGCACAATTTTAAAGAAAATAAAATTGTGTATGAACCAACTCGAAACTATCCAGATATATGGGCATTCTGTTTATATTCTCACAAAATGCGTTTCTTCTTTCTCAGTCAGTTCAAATCTCAATTAACTCATTCTTCAAACAACATACCGTTGCCTGTCATTCGGATATCAATCTCAAATCAGCTACTCAATTCAGACAGTTCGTTTTGGTTGGCATTTGATCGACGTCCAACATTTGTTGACAAACTTTTTAACAACGAAATTGAGCCAAAAGAAGACGATTCACCAAACGTTACTAATAACAAAATTGAGCCAAAAATAAACGATCCATTAATCGTTACTAATATGACTATTATTGATCACATTAAATTCCGTCGATCTGTTCGAGTTGTATTCTCATACGGTGCTTTAACATCGATGAATGAATATTATTTTCATCCGGATTACTATTTTTGGAAACAAACGGATTGGAACGTAAGATTTTCGAACCAGAAAAAAAAACAACAAAGACAATTTAATGTTAAATAGATTGTTTTCCGACCGAAGAGATTTGAACTCGACAGACTTGAAGAGAAAATAGTTAATTCAGATCAAAGCAAGCGACTAACTTTCCGACGAACAATTCTCTCAGCTGATCTCATCGATCGAGCCGCGATATTCACAGTTCATTCTCAAGGTTTCAATGTTTATATTTGTACCAAAGGCAATCCTCATGAATACACACGTATTCATACAATTGGTATCTATTAAGAATTTTTTTGTCGAATTTGCAAATTTTTCTTTTTGTCAAGAACAAACACGCGAAAATCGTTGGAAAACTGATCGTATCCCAGCTCGAAATAATGAATGTCCAATATTTTCCACCGTTAGTTTTCAAATATCTATTGTGGAAAATCGAACAAATAACCGTCAAAGAAATAACCATCTAACAGAAGAAGAACGTTGTTTAGCAAACAGTCAAGTGAAAGCATTATTCAAATTATTTCTCGACTTTTTCTACTCAAATAAAATCTCCGTTTGTTTCGCAGCGATCAAATCCAATTGTGGTAGTCAAATAAATCTTTCAGAATTATCGACGTGGTATAAAACACCGATTCAGATCTATGCATTTACCATGTTAAAACATGTTGGTTATGCAATTGAACATAAACTTGCTCAAAATCCAGGTCGATTTGCAGATTCGATACATCGATTATGTCAACAAGATGACGATAAATTCTATCGTCTTTGTTTGCATTTATTTCGACGAGCAACGGAATATCATTTTCTTGATGTAAGTCGTCGATTGATTATTTGTTTTTTCTTCACGATTTTATATTTAGTTGGAAAAAGAATTACTGGAAGCAAATAAAGAATATCAAAATCAACTTGAACAATGTAAAACCTTTAATGAAAAAATGGCAACGATTCTATCACCACCACGAGAGAAGTATTTCGATAGCAAACGATCTTTTTTTTACGGAAAATATTGTTTTTTAAATTTTAGTTTTAGATATGTTCCATCGATACGTCTAACGCCAACGGCAATTCAAGTACAACCATTAAAATTAGTCAAACTTCATCGTGTTTTACGCGAGAAAAAATTCGAAGATCCAATGAGTTTTGCACTTGTCGAAATTCGTGATGAAGCAAATCGAGCTCTCTATGCCCGAGATTTTCGTTCGTTAAGAGACAAATTTCATCGGTTTCTAACCGATGGTATTCATATCTACGGGCAAGATTATCGATATCTTCATCATTCAATGTCACAAGTCAAAGAAAAACAATTCTGGTTTCTCAATAGTCGATATTCATTAGACGATATTCTTTGTTGGATGGGAAATTTCGATAATGAACGTGTGATAGCTAAACATGCAGCACGTATTGCACAATGTTTTACATCGACTGAACCGTCGATTCGAATACCAGCTGAATATGTTAAATATATACCTGATGTTGAAACTGAAGATAAACAATATTGTTTTACCGACGGTGTCGGAAGATTATCACAGAATTTTTTCAAACAAGTACAACAGGTTTTAGGCAGACGTCATATGCCGAGTGTACTGCAAATTCGTTACGGCGGTTGTAAAGGTACAGTTTCAGTTGATCCGAAATTGGACGATGAAGAACATCAATTGATTCTACGGTTTTCCATGTTGAAATTTACAAGTGATCATGATCAATTAGAAATTTGTAAGATTTCGTCAGCACGTGCACTTTATTTAAATCGTCAGGCCATTCTCTTACTTTCGAATCGTCGTATTCCTGATTCGAATTTTCTTATTCTACAAAATGAAAATCATCTTTGGCTTGTTCAAGCTCTACTTTGCTCATCAGTAGCGTTCGAATTACTAAGCGAACGTGTTGGTTCGACGTATTTCAATTTTCGTGATATAGCTAAATCGTTTATTCTCGTCGAAGAACCATTTTTTCTTCAATTATTAATCACTTGTGGTTACGATTGTGTTTCGAAATTTCAACAACGTGCCAAAATTAAAATTGCAAAGAATCAAGCACGAAAGAGGTTTGGCATCGTCGACGAATACGACGGTCTCGAATATGGCGAAGTTTTTATTCAATACAGTCATATCAATGATGATAAATTAGAAAATGATAAACCAACAACTAGTTCATTGACGATTTTAGACAATGTTCGAGTTGCCATAACAAAAAATCCTTGTCATCATCCAGGAGATTTACGAACATTTACTGCAGTTGATCGACCTGAATTAAGACATCTAGTTGATGTCGTTGTTTTTCCACGAAAAGGACCACGACCACATCCAAATGAAATATCCGGAAGTGATCTTGACGGTAAAACAAAACACGAGAGAGACTCATTTCGTTTTCGTGTTTTTAGGCGATGAATATGCTGTCTATTGGTCATCGGACTTAGTTCCAACGACAGAAAACAATCAACCCTACAATTATGATTCACAAGAAAAGCCTATAAAACATCATAAACCAATCGAACGATCAGATATCAATAATATCGTTCTTGATATTGCCGAACAGAATTTAACTGGCGATATGTCGAATTTACATTTAGCACTCGCTGATCATTTCGGAACAAATGCTGAAGATGTATTGTACATAGCCGGTTTGATATCTCAAGAATTGGATGCACCGAAAACTGGCAAACATCCGATAACAACTCAAGAATTAAATCTCTATCGAAATATATTAGACAATCGTTATCCGGATTTTATGATGAGAGAACAATGTAAATCGTATACATCGACAAAAATCATCGGACAATTATATCGATCAGCTCGACGTGCAATTCTTCGTTGGCATCGAGCATCTCGTACTCATTGTAGTCTTCGATATTTACAAGCCGCTCAAATCGAAGATGAAAATCAATTGGATGACGATGTTTATCCTCTTCATCAATCGAAAACATCGAAACAACCTAATCTAAATGAACCAACGTTAAAACTCGATCCATTGCTTATACATTCATTATCACGTCAACAACAAAATTGGGCACGAAATCTATTTTCTGCCTATCGAGAGAATTTAAAAAATATCATCAGTGTTTTCAATTATCAAGATGAAATCGATCTGTTCTGTCGTTGTGAAGCACTCGATCAATTATCACCGGGCAAACAAGATCTGAATATTTCAGCTGGCTTAGAATTACAACGTTTGATCGAAACAACTCGTCGACGTTTCTACTATGAATTCGATCAAGTTAAAAACGATCGAAACTATCGAGCTTTACACGATGATTGTTCACGTGATTCCGAATGTGCACAATGTCTAGAAATTAAATTAGCACGAGCTGCAGCTTGTTACTACGTTTGCTATTTTGATGCATCTCAACAATCAGCGAAAGCTCGTTCGCGTATATTAAGTTTTCCATGGCTATTCGGCACATTATTGGCACAATTAAAAGAACGAAATCTCCAGAAAAGACAACATCAACAACCATCATCGAAATATATTGTTGTCGGTCGAGCCATGAGAGATATGGCTAAACGATTAATTGAAAATAAAGAATTGAAATTAAAATTATTTATTTCATCTTATGATACTCAAATGGGACAGATTTATTTACGTTCCATACGTGCTATTGGTGAAAAAAATGTTTATGCATTTAAAAAAGATATTCTCGAACGTGATCAAAGTACAGCTCAAATGTTATTGTCAAAAATTTTATTTATTGAGATAATCAATAATTGGATGGAAAGACAGAAAATATTCGGTGTAGAATTAGATGTCACAGTAAAAAAACCGTTGATTCCTGAAATGTGTTGGCATGCATTACTTATCGAATTTATTTCGTCGAACAACAATGATGATACTTTCGAACAAAATAAAGTTGTTTTTCAAACAAACAATCATCCGATTATGTACAAACGTTATATCGAATATATTAACCATGAAATATCAACACCAACGAATGATTTCGATAGTTCAATGTATAAATATTCAATCGAATTAATTCAGATTTGTTTTCGAATAGCACGCGATCGTAAATCGATTCAGTATGCTTATTTAAGTGAATATCTCATTCTTGCTTTGCAAGCTATTGGAATCGAAAAAGAACTTAATGACCTTTCGATTGATATTGATAACTAGTCACAATTCGTCCAAATGCCAATCATCAGGTCGATATTTTCTTTGTTTAGTTTCGATTTGTATTTACTCATGTGATATTAAACATATTAATGCTATAGAATCAAAAAAAACTTCTTTTTTCTTGTTTTTCTTTTCTCAATGTGATTATCTTATTATTTTTGTTCATTTTTCATTGCTTCAATTGAAAATTCCGATGTTTTTTTTTATGATTTTTTTCATTTGCTGTTGTTAATATGCGCTTTGTTTCTTTTTTGTAATTTTAAAAAGAATATATATATGTTTGAATAAAGTGTATCTTGAATTCTATCAAATGAATAAACAAATTTATTGAGTAAATGTTTCAGTCAAGGTTGTGTTTACACACATTTGTTCAGACAAAAAAAACGTGTTATGTTTTGTGATAACAAAATCACATTTTGCATTTAATTATATTCAAAAGTTATATTTGATTTTAAAACATTTAGTTTGGTTATCAATATTGACATGACTGTACGGTATCAGATGTCATTCTCTCTTGTTATTTTTACCATTCTGTATGGCGTCCTTTTTTTCATTGCACTCTTGAAAAAAGTTTTTTTTTTAAAGTTTTTCTCTTTGGATCTATACGCATATAAATCATTTATATTCCTGGCAAGCTATGCACGTTGCATTTGTCATTGAGGTAAGAAGTTTTGTGTTATAACTTTGATGTGAAGAAAAATCTCAATCAAAACGTAGCTTGTCGATCGCTCTATCAAGAGAGTTTGTAATGAAATTCAAAATATCCTGCTGATTTAATCTCTGAATCAATCTTTGACAGACACTCAGAGTTTTGAGTTGCATCAAATCATTGCCGTCTACTTTAAGAAAATGCAAACAGAGAAATGTTTTCTTTGGCACAACTAATCATTCCTTTCGTTCTATTTATTTTTTAAATGGAATTATTTACTGTTCTGTTTATACATACTATATATAAACGTACTTTAACCGAAAATTCATACTTTTTCCATTTTCTATCGAATAAGTACAACGCCCAGTACTCGAGAGCATTACTGTCTATGTTTCATATTTAAATTTTTGAATTACAACCGTTAATACTCAATAATATCACTCAGTGTGCTTACGTTCAATTTTGAAGATTTCGAAAATGTAAGAATAAATAGTTGCATTATGTGACTACTACTTATTCAGTTTATTTTCTTTTCCATTCAGTTAATGTTGTTCAAAAACTTCTGAATTCTATGTGTTATCTAGTAATGTGTTATTGCCATTAGAGTTAATTGTTAATTGCAAACAGTTTGCCGATGAAAAAGTGTATAGGTAATTACTGACGCAGCCAAGATGTTTTCCATTTATATATTGTTTTTTTTTGTTGTTGTTGCTGGCAGAATGATGGTAGTTCTCAAATGAGTTGTATGGTTCGTAAAACAATTATTCAATAGGTAATTTGAAAACTTTTCGTGAACAAAAGGATTGAATTCTTTTTGATAAAAATGAATTCAAAGTCATTTTCCATCTTATTTTTTTTCTTCAAAATTGTCAATGTTAATATTCATATTTTCTACTCCGGAAATTGTCATAGTTATAGATGTATAAAAAGAAAAATATAAATTTTTTTTTCAATATGATTTATTGACAAGTCGTCGATGCTTTACAAAGTTCATATGTCATAGTGATAGATAATCTAATATAATAAGAATATGACAGTTGTCTAGTATTTCAGAGAAAGAAAGAGAAAAGAGAATAAAACGAGACATTTCATAAAAGTGTTGTGTGCTATTTTTAAGCATATTTTCATTTTTTTAGCTTCAGATTTTAATAAAGAAAAATGTATGCACATGAAATTAGGTGTTTTGTCGATGTCTGAACCGCAAAAAACGTATTTTTTTCTTTTCAATTGCAGATTTTCTTTTTTTAATTAGATACGCCTATTTTTTTCGATCGTAGGCTTTCTTTTTTTAATTGGATGCATTTATTTTGCACCATGACTTGATTTCTTTTTTTCTTTCACCGTTAAATATAGGTGAACAATTACTTTGTTTTTTTTTCACTGAGAAAAAGGGGAAAAACGTGATTGGAGAAATTATCTCCACGGAAACATGACGACATTAAATCGTATTTTATTTTACTTTTCAGATTAACTATTTAAGACACACTCCTCATCTTAAAAAGGTTAAAGTTTGTGAATTTTTTTAAAATAGAACATATGAAGCCTTGCGTCAATATGTTGAGGGCGGTCTTCTATTACGGCGAGAGATTTATTTTAATTACTTATTTATGAAAATTTGCAAGAATTCTGTTTCAAGTGAGAATTCGTGCTATAAACGTATATGCTCGAAAAAAAAAGTATTTTTCGAACGTCTATCGCAAATTTCTCAACCGGTTTTAAAGTTAGAAAGTTCGGATTGGTGTCAAAACATACTGCAATAAGGTCTCTACAGCTTAACAAAGCCCGATTTTTTATTTTAATTTTTTTTTCAGTTCAAAATCTGCTAATTAGTAAAAATCCAAGTGGTTTTCCAGAGCCTCGATAGAGAATCCCAGCGAATAATCCTATCTAATTTTGACACCAATTAGCGTATATCTTCGCCTGTGCTTGGACTTAGGGGTTGAAATTTGTATCGTGGTATACTCTGACTAAGATACTCAGTAAAAATTTCATGAAGATTGGACTAATAAAACGGGTTGTTTGAGTTTATGTGGGGGTGTGTGTTTTGACGTACATTTTTCTTAATCAAAATTCATAGGAAAAAGAAAAATCCCAGTGATGATTTGTATGAGATTCTTATTCACCTTGAGAGAAAACATAAGAATGGGGAAAAAAAACAAAGAAGCATTGATATTCACATTCAAATATAACATATTTTAGATGAATCGTCGCATGCTTGATGTGATAAAAAAAAAATTTCTTATTTATTGGAGGTTTTATCAAGGAAAGTTTCACACGATTTAATGTTAACTATCGTCTAAACAAAATGGGCGGTTACTTCGATGAAAATTCTATTAAACTTAGGAAATTATTCAATTGGACTGAAAATATAATTGATCTACGTAAAAGTAATAGAATAAAATTAATTGTACGAATATTTGCAATTGTTTGTATTGGTTATCTATTTTATCAAACATTATACTATCAATCATTGTCATTGAGCAAATCATTTGTTTATCTTAGTACAAAAAATTCGAAATTATCAAAACATTGGCTGATTCTCACATCAAAAACACAACTCGAAAAACTATTCAACTTATCAAATGCTGATCTATCTGTTATATTCATTGATAATACTAATAACTTCAAATTAAAGCCGAGAAAAGAAAATGTTATTATTGTAAATTCCAGAATTCAATCAAAATTTTCATTTCATTCAACAAATCTTCGAAATCTCGCTTATCTCATAGCTATTCAACATGGTGCACAATTTATCTATGAATCAATTGCAAATATTCCATTTAAACAATCTGAAAATATTCAACATTTCACTTTTCGACGACAACGATCGCCATTGATTAATATCTATCCAACATTTACTGGCAATTTCACTCAAATAACTCCTGGTCTACCGAAAAATGAATGGTTAAATATTACTCAAGATGGTTGGAGTGCAATACGAACAGTTGACTCAGATCGTGAAACAATTCGCTCACTTATTCAACAAGAAATTCTTCTTGAAAATCAAAATACGATGATTAATCATCCACCGGTTGCTGTCGAACCGTTGACATTTGTGCCATTTGCGAATGAAAATATTCTATTTAAATACGATGCGTTCTGGGCGTTGAATATGTTCGAATCAAAATCTGTCTTTTGGAGAAGTTGGTGGACTCAACGAATGTTAGCTGATATCGATGGACATTTAAGTTTTTCATCGTCGATTTCTCAACAAAATTTAACATTGAGTACGAATATTAAAGAAGATGAAAACGTTAGCAAACTTGTGCGATATTTAAGTACATGGAAATCGACGAAATCAACATTAATCGAACGAATTGAACAGTTATTTAAAGATTTAAATGAACAAAAATTATGTGAAGAGAATGACTTGACAAGTATACAGAATTGGATCAAAGATTTAAAACGAATAAAATATATTTTTCCACCGATTAAAATTGCACAAACAGAAGAAGTAATTTTTTTTATTACTCAAAAAAGACCGAATTCGTTTTTTTTTCATTTGATTTATTCAGAATTCTTCAGGATCAATTCGTCGACGTCGAACTGCTGTTTGTTTGACTGGTTTAGTTGAATGTATCGAGGAAGGTTGGCGACCGACAGCTCATGCTATTCGAACGCATATTCAAGGTGACATGGATATCTTCATGTATTTGTCATCAACCGAACCTGTTGTCGATCAATTATCGACAAAACCTCTGAGTAAACGCATCGTCGAAGCATTGCGTTATTCAAATTTTACTGTCAAAGTTCTATTCGAAAATTTGCCTACACTCGATCCACATTATCCACCTAATTGTACTTCAGATAAAAGTGTTAATCAACCTGAACATAAAATTCCTCGGTATTATCAACAATTATTTGGTTTAAGTAATTGCTTTTCTCTTGTACGTGATTATGAAAAAAAACATGGCATTAGATACGAACTCATGGTACGTTCACGAGGTGATCTCGAATTTCTTTCTATTCCCTCAACATTTGATCGACCAGAGCCAAATAATATTAATACAACATTAGTCATACCACCGAATCGGTATGGTTCACAAGTTGATGACGGCTTTGCTGTTGGTCCTATTGACTCTATCGAAGTTTACATGAATCGATATTTTTCATTTCAACAATGTCTAACTCCAGATCTGCATCCTGAACGTTATCTATACTTTTACTTAAAACATAAAAAAGTTAAATTGAACATAGATTCGGGTACGGTCGTAGGCCATATTCCTCATTCGCCTAAACATTGTCATTAGGCTGCATATATTTTATTGTAATTTTGATTATTATTTTTATTTTCTCTCTCAGAAAAAGAAATGGCTCCCAAGAAAAAAAATGAATGAATGACTGAATGAATTAAATGTTTTTAAAAAAGAAGAGAAAAATTAATTTTTATTTTGTTGTTCAATTGATTTCACTGCACGTCCAAGTCGTGGTGCTGCACGTTTGTCTTGTACGTCGAGTTCGTTTTCATAGTGAGAATCACTTGCTGAATCATCGAATTGATTTAAATGGGATAATAGAAGAGCTGCTGTTTGTCGGCCAAGACGAGGTGATGCACGGCCAAGTCGAGGAGAAGCACGGCCAAGTCGAGGCGAAGCACGGCCAAGCCGAGGCGAGGCACGGCCAAGACGTGGAGCTGCTCGTTGGAAAAGACTTGCTTCATCGTCGAAAATTTGATGTTCAGATAATTCATCAATTGCTTTTGCATTACAATTAATGATCGAACAGCAAACTGAAAGAAAATTTTCAAACAAAAATGTTTTGGAACAACTCTTCATTTTCTAAATGAAATTTTACCGAGAAAAACAATTGCTAACATGAAAAGACCGTTGATTTTTAGAATGCTCGAAATATTTTGATGCATACCTTGATTCCAAGAGAAAATTCAATATATTTGAAACATTTAGGGGGAAGTCAAAAGTTAACGTTTACCTGTTGATGTTAACATGATGATATATGTCAGGAAATGTGACTGAATCTAAAGAAAGTAATGAAATAATATATTTCTTCCTTGTCCTCTCTTTTTTTTCTGTTTTTTTTTCCTCGTCTTTTCTCCTTGTCTAATATTTATTCTATCTCTTCTTTCAAATCAATGCTATTGTGGGTGTGAAATCATTTTCTTTTCTTTCGTCTCTTTATTTACAATATTCATTTTCAATCATTTATTGATTGCTTATTAATTTGTTCTCGAAGACAATACCGATGAAATTGATTCTATCTATAGAACCAAATCACTTCGTATTCTTCGTTTGGCTTTTCCTTTTATGTTTTTTTTTACCAACAATCTATAGATCTCGAACAAGCTCAGTTAATCAAAAACAAAATTGAAATATATGATCCTCGACAATTCTTCTTTGTTTCTTAATAAAATATCTAATTTTATCTGTTGTAAACATACTACTTCGCTTTATTAGAAATCAAAACACATCGAGAGAATATTTATTACATTCTTCAGTTATAAAGAAAAATATGAAAGTATTTCTAGTTCTTATATAGAAGATTGGCCTCCTTTTCAAGAAAAACAAAATTTGTCAAGTTACTTTAATAAAAAGAGGATTTGTTTGTTCTATGAGAAAATCATTTTTACGACGAAACAAATGATGCGATGGAATGTAAATCGGTCGGACATAAAATGAGTTCTAAAAATAAATTTATTTACACATTCGTCCATTGGAAATCATATATCAACAAAGTAATAAAAACGAAGAAAAATCTATGTTTTTGAGTAAATATTAGACAAGAAGCATTATAATATTCAAAAATAAAAAATTATTTCGAATTAAAACTAAATTTAGCTATTAAAAAAACATACTAGGTGTTCTTGACTTTCTCAAAGATAAATTTCATTCATCTGAGATTAAAATAATCCTTGTTTTGTTTGGCAATATATCGCCAAACAAATTAAAAATAAAGACAAGAATTTTTTTCTCATTCATTGTTAGATGATCTTCCATATAGATTTCAATATTCTCAGACGTGCAGAAAGTGCATGAAAAAATTAATTAAATTTTAAAAATATCTTCAGAGAAGAAGCTGCATCTACACAATTCACAATGAATAGTGGAATCGATCGGTTCTTTTTATATCTTTTTTTTTGTTGGATATAAGTCGAATTGTGAGAAAAACTCGGCAAGATTTCCTTTTATTTTACGTTTATGTGACAATTCATAGAAAACATTCGTTGTTTTCTTTTTGTGCAGGAAGCATTATCTCACTAGGAATCTAGTGATATCTAAAATAAGTTTTCGAAAAATTATTCACAAAATACATCGCGACCTCTATCCGTTGAAATCATTGCATCGATGGAGTTTGAATCACAACGTAGATAAATAATAATAATAGTAATATGTTGTTTAAAAAACGACTTCCTAATTGTGACGTTTTAGAAATAACCAACGATCCCGGAACAAATCGGTTATTATTCCTGAATAAGAATGAAATATTGAATGATTATATGAATTCATGACGTTACGGACTAATTGTTTGTCATCAAAATTTCGCAATTTTTCAACAATATTATGCATATATACATATATATATGATAGTTTATTTTGAATGTGATGTTAACTTTATTCTATGGCAAGCAGTTCTCGACATAGTAATCGACAAAATCGTCGATACGAAGGTCCAATCAAAGCTCCATTTGATATTCAAGTGCCATCATCACTTCGTGATCCAACACGTACGAATGATTCTATTCAAGAACTTTCATCGTTGAAAAACGATGATCATGCACGTACCTTTGCACTTCAATACGTACACAATCACGAACAATTCGCACAAGTATGGAATTCAGATACAATTCGTCCATATACACGAAAATTGATGCGTAAACTTGTTCAAGCACAAACAGTCAACGCAGTTTGCAATGGGTATACGAATATTCTACTGCGTTTTCCTGTTTCTTACTCTGATCAATTTTAGATTCTATCGATTACCTGATGGTACAAAGATTAATTTAGATAAACGAAGAATGCATACTGCCGCCACGAGAACCCGACAATATGCTAATGATTTTGCTTATAATCAATCTCTTCGACAAAAAGAATCTGAACAATCAACCGAATTTTTTGTTGTCAATGCCGATTGTTTAGATAC
>ERZ781399.2963-NODE-2963-length-13352-cov-4.784763_pt1 | contig 13352 bp, 17 predicted proteins | sample MGYA00511014_ERZ781399 | MGnify/ENA primary metagenome ERZ781399 (study PRJEB29847, sample SAMN06458254) | wastewater metagenome | isolation source: Wastewater bioreactor | place: South Africa: Cape Town | study: EMG produced TPA metagenomics assembly of the...
AAGCACTAGGCGCAATCTCTCTTTTTTCCTTTCCGTTGTTCTTCTTTCTTCTTTTGCTAAATACCAATACACAAAAGAGAAAAATAAGAAGAAAAAGTCAAAAAAAAAATGACAAGACAAGATAAGACAAGTTTATATTCTTCATACATCATTTCGACTCGTTTCCTTTTGAGTCAGCTAGATACTGATTTTAGTTTATTATTTATCACAGTTGAAAGAAAGAAAAAGTACAAATCATTCATCGGCGTCTTGCTGCACTCGATTCATTTGTATTGATTGATGATGTCGATGCCGAACCAGCGAGTACTTCCTCCATAAACGACGTGAAATTGTGTATATATGAACCACCAAGTATGATTCGTGCACCTTGACTATTCATCATATGAATATGTAACGATTCTTCGTAAGTTATTCCGCCGATTATGTAGATAATAATTTCACTTGGTCTACGAAAGACAAAGAAAAAAAAAGGAAAGTCGATCGACACGGAAATGGAAAATATCTTATTCAAATAAGAACTTCTAACTTTGTTGCTTGTCCTTGTTGCTGTAATTGATTTAGTGTATTTGTTTGAAGACGTTGATTCTGTTTGATTTGATCATTTGAACCTACTGCATTCGGGTAGCATGTGTCCTTGAGTTTACCATAGATTAATTGTTCAGCGAGATCTTTAACCAATGGAATATGTTGTGTATAAACATTTTCAATGTCCTCGAAAATAAATATTCATAAGAAAACAATCGAATGTTTGATCCTCATTGTTTTTCATACTCGTATGCCTCGAATAAATTGTTTTGTCATTGCAATCGCTGATTCTGTATTGAATAAATCTGTTTGTCGAAATTTTCGTCCACCATATTCCAGCAAAATATGGAAAAACTAAATAATAACTCGATCGATCGATTATTTTCTTTTTTGTTGTTGTTGTTGTTGTACCTCAATATATTTCTGGGGAAATCGACGTCTGTGTAGAATTTCTCGTTTGAATGTATCCAATTCATTGTTAGTCTGATGTTCATATCTTAGTGCGTATAAACACAACAAACGAAGAATATCTTCATCTCGAACTTTTTTATTCGAAATCAAAGATTTTATTTTCTATTCAAGAAATTCATCGAATGAAAGAAAAAGAAAGAAAGAAACAAACATTACTTGAACAATTTCATTGTGAGTATTTTGACAGACAAGATTTTGTTCAGTTTCACTAACTTCAAATAGATTATAAAGACCAATGAGTCGAGAAAGTTCACTGACAATTGTCACGTGTTTAGTCACTGTTCCAGAAAGTTTCTTAAATTCCGGAAAAGTATTCACAAATGTCTAAACGAAGTTTTATTTTATATTAAAAACTAAACAAACACTTGTCGTTTTTTGCACACTTTCATATCACTAATTGACTCGACTTTTGCTTGATTTGCATGTTTCTTTTGATAATCTTCCATAAGTTCCTTAATATTTGTTGCAATATCACCGAAATTACTATACAAATTCTATAGAAAACAAAAACATTCGAAATCGAAAGATTTATCAAATCAATTTGAGACTTTGGCATAGAATTCATCGTATTCAGCATTTAAAACAGCATCTTCCGTTTCTTTGCTGATTCCAGGTACCTGACGGAGATCGACATGATTCTTCTGTATGCCGAATAATTCATGAACCATAGCTTGATATGTCCACTAGAGAAATGAATTGATTTTTCGAATTTTAATGAAAGACAACTATTCGAACTTGATTTAACAATGGTGTAATTGCATCTTCACGTCGATCGAGAATTAGAATCGTTGGTATATTCGAATCATTCCTATCAGTTGAAGAGAAATTCGATTGACGTCTAAAACTAGTCTAGATAATAAAGAGGAGAAGACGTTTTGTTTTGTTTGCTAGTAAGATTAGTTCGATATGTACGAGTAATCTGTGAGCTAGAACTTCAGCCATTAGAGAAGATTTTTGATAGCGAACAGTCGCGTGTTTTCTTCGTAATGAATAGACTAATGAAACAAGTCCTTGAACAGTTCGATGAAGAGGCTTTTCGTCCCATTGATAAGATTTCTATTCAACGAGTCAATTCAATTTCATTCTGATTTTGAATATACATTTGTTTACTTGATAAGTATTTGGAATATTCAATGAGTACAAATGATAATTGACAGGTAGATAATCAGCATAGAATTCATGAATTATTTTGACACATCCGTACTCATCATTTTCAGCTAATGTTTTTATATTTGACATGTCAACAAAATTAGTAAAATCTAAATAAGATTCATTTTAATATGCATTTATCTTTTTCATAAATAATCAATGATATACAAATATAATAATTGCCATATTTAGGATCTTGTAGCTCAGATTTTAATATTTCAAGATTTTCGTCTGTTGGTCTGATGAAATAGATTCCATGAACAAATTTCATTATTGTCCTTCCCGAATTATTGATACGATCAAAAATGAATACTTCATTTTGAAGTATATCGGCCTGTGCATAGGCCATATTAACAATGGCTGACTTGAGAGAAGAAATCAAAAGTTAAATTAACAAAAAGAAAAACAAAAGACGGATATATCAAACTGTCTCATTATCCATAACCAAAGCTTTTGGACCTTGTCCACAGTCTCGAAACATTTGATCGATATAAAGTCGAGTTGTTTGAACAAGATTAAAATTTGTCATGATTAGAATGTTCAAATGAAACAATTGATAAGAACTAAGTGAAAGACAGATTCTAATCTTTCAAACTGATAATGAGAACCAATTGTAGGCGTAGAGGGCGCCGTTGAAATTTGCATAATTGAGATTTTCAAAAAATTATGTCGGTACATTTTTTTATTTACAGTAAAACCTCTCTTAATGCATAATCAAGCAAAATATTGAAGGATAGACGTTATTTATGATGTTTTATTGATAAAAAATAGAAAGATTTCTATATGAATATTTTCTCTTGAACAGCCCATTCATGATTTGTAAACGGACATTTTAATGTTGTTGATGCTTTTTCATTTGTACCAATCAGCCAATAAGTATCAGTTAGACCTTTACCCTAACAATAAATTCCAATAGAATTCGAAATGAAAATGTTCAGTTATTAAACATACTTTGATTTCAACCTGACCGCGATATTCGATACGGAAACGATTATTTGATACTAAATGACGATTTGCTATCGTACTCAAATGTATTCGACCAATCTGAAAATATTTTCAAAAATTTTCAATTCCATTTTTGTTGTTTATAATCTACTTCTCCTGTGATAGTAATTTGACTTGCCTAAAGTACAGATTTAATGACGCATTATTTTAACACAAAAAAAAACATGACTGACTGTTCGAACAGTTTCACCGAATAAACAGTATTGATAATTTCGTGTACCAACAATTCCACCTATTACCATACCCGTATGAACACCTTTGCAGAACGAAAATCAATCAATAACATTCGAAATCATTCGATTTCTTACCAAATTTAAGGTCAAACGGTTTGTTAGTAACCGGATTATTTATATTTCTACTCGCATCTGCGAGTTCCAATGATAATGCTGCAATGATTTCCGTTGAATTATAGCCTAATGGATTCTTATTATGCATCTCTTCAATCTCTTCGTCGTCTTCTTCATTCAAATCAACGCTACATTTCTCCGTACTCTGTACAACTGACGACTAAAAATGAATACAGATTTCAAAAAAAAAAAATAAAGAAATCATCGAATTGCAATAGGATGAACTTAACGCACTGCACGTGATTCATTTTCCTCGGCCATATGCGATTGATCATGAATGCCAGCAACTATCATATAACTAGCATCGGCTTTTATCTCAACTTTAAATACATCGAATTTGTCGGCTATTCGATCGAATAAAATAATAGTTTCATTGAGACAAGTTATAGCGTGAGCAGCATCAAGACAATCGACTAACGATTTTAAATCCATCACATAGACGAACATAATAGTGACAAGCGGTTGACGCTAAACAATCGGCCAGTTTTATGGAATATATTCAATGAATTCTACCTCACAAATACTCCTAGCTGGCATGCCAGATTGAAGCAAAAAAGCAATGTGTTTTGGCATTGTTGAGTAGAGTAATGCTTGATTTTTCTGATGACGAATACGTAATTTTCGTTTAATCGACGATGCTTTTTTCATCCAAATATGTTGCTAAAAATATATATTGAATAAATATTCGAAAAAGACTTGTCCGATTTCAACGAACTCGTGAAATACTGGCTTCTAATTCACGTTCTTGATGAATACCCGTTACTAATAAATCACTCGTTTTATCGAATAGATTTAAATCAGTTAAATGTAATCCAGCTGATCTTATATCATCAGCACTTCCCAAACTAGAAACAAACAAAAATCATTCATTGAAAAACTATAATTGATAGTTACACTGGATGACAGAGAAACCAGAGCATGTTTTTAGTTGGTAGATATTTCATTTGACCTTTTAATTGAATACGACCTGACGGTCCATTGCGTAAAGGTATTCGATTTTCGATTAAGAAAATTATATGTCGACCATAGGAAAGGATCTTTAATGAAATATAAATATGGAATAAAAAGAAAAGATTAAGATTTCAAATACTTGTTCCCATTCAAGGTGAATATCGGGACGAATCAATTGAAAAACTTCATCAAGTAGTCGTCCAGTTATCGGAGTGTTTTCTGGAAAAATCTCAGTAATACGTCCACCTACTTGTCGAATACATAACTTCGAATCGAGTAAAATCGAAAATGGAAATACCTAGAAAATTCACATTCGCCCACAAAAATAACGATTTTTTGACTAAATATTTACGCGAAAAAAAGTACGACCATTAACTTCAGGTAAACTCGGATAATTCAATAAACGCTTCGCTCGGTATTGTTCATTATCAAATTGTATTGATAATACAATATATGAATCTAAATATTCACATTAAACAAGACGTAAATATTGCGAAAATAAAAACTTATGTACATTCAATAGTAGATAAATCATCTTGTACAGTTACATGAATTGCATCGTTATTAAATAATAATTTACCCACAGCTTTAAGAGTTCCAATAGCAAAATAAGATAGACCCTGACGTTTACTTCTAGATAAGAATTTATTTTTCCAAAAATAAGTGAGTTCATGTTGGAACCTACTTGTAAATAAGTGTTACACCTTTTTCATCTTCGTTAGTAACATGAAATAGAGGATATTGCATTTGTGGAAATGTAAATCGATTTGAATCATGTAATTGATCGATCGTATAAAGAAAATCAGCAAATGTTCGTCCAGCTACTCGAAATATTTTATAAAAACCAACTCGAGAAAAATAATGAATAAAATTCTCGCCAAAAAATTCCAAATATGTTTCTCTTTTACCATCATTCAATATTTCTGCCATACCTAAATCAAGGTTTCAGCAAATAAAATAATTCATTCGATTGCAAACTTACAATCACAAATATGAATCATTAATTGATCATCATATCGTGCATAAGGTTCAAATGATTCAGAAGGTAACTTGACTTCATTGACAAGACGTTTCCAAAGCATTGGACCGTATGTACGTAAGACGGCATCTCGAACTACTTCGAATATAAGTCCGTAAAGCATTGCCAAGCAATGATCAATGAATTACTGTTTCAAAGAAGAGAAAAGTTACGACATTTATTTTATGAACTAATGGCACGCAATATAGACATAAAATTCGCATCTCGAGAATAACGTGAACAAAAGTTAGTCTACATTATATAAATACTTTTATTTCATATGCTATGTTCGTGATTCTTTTAGATCCAGGTGTAACATGCTGTTTTTTTTTTATCTTTTAAGAGCTTTTAGTAAGAATATAATCAGTTCATTTCCTTTCGATTTTCATTGTAATCAAGCACATACGACGATCAAGAAAAACTTTATTACAAATAGCAACAACAACAAAAAAACTTTTAACTACAATAGTTTGCCACTAAATGGACATCGTAGTAAAGGTGTTGATTTATTAACTACAGTTGTCGACGGCAATTTGTGAATACCTCGTAACCAATATGTTCCACTTGGACGATGTGACTAAAGGAAATAATCAACAGATATTAATTCAATCAATCAAAACAGACTTTAATCTCCGTTTGACCACGATATTCAATGTCAAAACGATTGTTTTCTACTAAATGATTATATGCTACTTGACTTATATGAATTCGACCAGGCTAAATATTTAAAAATAGTTCGTTTTTAACCATTTTATCGAATTTACTTACTTCTCCAGTGGACATTATTATTCGCGCCTATTTACAAATCAAAAAAAACATACGTACATATATATCGACACAATTCAAACTTACAATTGTTACAGTATCGCCAAACAAACAATATTGTAGATTTTGATCGCCAATTAAACCTCCTATTGCTGTGCCAGAATGAAAACCTTGAGAAAAGAAAACATGATCTCTCACATTAATCTCATGATTTATGTGTAAGAATGAACCTATTTTCATGCGAAATGGCTTGCGTGTTATTGGATTAATAAGATGTTCGTTCATATTGAGCAATTCACATGATAAATAAGCAATAATTTCTGTAGCATTAAGTCCCAATGAACTATTCGTATTTTGTTCGTCGTCATCGGGACAGAATTTTCTTGACTAAAAACATCGAATAGTAGAAAATAGAAAAGAGAAGAAAAAAAGGTATTGTCTTGCCGTACAAGCAATGATGAAATGTCATTCGAAACTGTATTCGATTGATCGTGTAAACCAGCAACTATCATATAACTCGCATTGGTTCTAGTTTTCATTTTGAATACATCGTATTTATCAGCTATTTCATTGAGTAAATTAATTGTCTTGTCGAGTGTATGAATAATTTCATGTGGTTGAAGATAAGGTATACACGTTTTCAAATCCATTAGTGTTAAAAACATGATGGCAACTAACGGATAGGACTAAAAAGCCGAAGTCTAAATTCAAATGAAAATTATTCGATTGATTCTACTTGACAGAGATTATGCGTTTGAACACCTGATTGAACCATTGTAGCGATATGTTTAGGTAAAATCGTACGAAGTAAACTTTGATTTTCTTCATCAAGTTTGAGTAGTTCTGTTTTTACTTGTTTCAATTGCAATTCACATGACTTTTCCTAAACGAAAAATCCAATCAAATTGAATTCAACTTTCAACGAATTCAAAACTTTTTCCAGAGTATTTTCAATTTCTCGTGTTTGATGCATATTAATTATTAGTAATTCACTCGTTCCATCAAATAGATTCAAATCAGTCAAATACAGACCAGCAGAAATCATATCATTTGCACTTCCTAATCTAAAAATACCTATCGATATTTATAGAAAAAAACAACAACGATCGCAATGTACTAACACTGGATGACAGAGAAACCAGAGCATGTCTTTATCTGGAAGATATTTCATGTGTCCTTTCAATCGAATACAGCTGGATGGTCCATAACGTAAAGGTATTCGATTTTCGATTAAAAAGACTATATGTCCGCCATACGCGAGAATCTTTTGGTGAAGAAATATCAAGTTTTGTAGATGAAGAAAAAAGATAATGAATAAAAGAAATACTTTATCCCATTCGATGTGAATATCAGGACGAATCAATCGAAAGATTTCAGCAAACGGTCGTCCGTATAAATAAATATCGGTTGGAAACAGTTTTTTGATATTATCGCCCATTGAACGGATATGCAATGATGAATTCATAAGAATAGAAAATGGAAATACCTAGACAAATATGTCATTTTCAATGACTTTTCTACAAAGTTAATTTACTCGGAAAAATGTTGACACGGTCACATCGGGTAACGACATAAATCGGCCTATAGATTTCTTTTGATACGATCTATTATCAAATTGCACCCAGAAGACAGTATGTGTATCTAAAAGTCTCAAATTCATATCAAGCACAATGAAACAGTTGATAGTTTACATTCTTGTGTTGATAGATCAAGACGTATATATAATCGCACGTTATCTTCTTGAAACAATCTCTTAGCAACACCTAGAATACTTCCAATTGCAAAATGAATAAAACCATGCCGTACACTTCTACAATCGAGTATCGTACAATTGATTTCTAGTGTTTATATTCATTTGATATTACTTGTATTCAATTGCTACGCCCGTATGATCTTCATCAGTAATATGAAATGAAGGACTTTGCATTTGTGGAAAAGTAAATCGATTCGAATCATGCAATTGATCGATAACAAAAAGAAAATCACGTAAAGTTCGTCCTGCTATTTGAAATAATTTCTGATAACCAAAAGTTTTAAGATATCGAAAAAAATCTTGACCAAAATATTCTAAATACGTATCTCGTGTTCCTTCGTGTAAAATATCAACTAGACCTATTCATACACATACGTCTATGATATTTGTTTTCAACATTAACAAACTCACAATCACAAATATTTAACAGTAACTGATCATTGTAATGTGTAAATAGATCGAATTCATCCGATGGTAATTCTAATTGATTGACAATACGTTTCCAGATGTTGAGACCGTACGAAAGAATAATTCCATCTCGTGCACTTTCCAATATAACACCATAGAGCATTTTGCTTTCGATTTAACACATATGAACAATGATTATAGTTTGCTTGTTTTTTTTTCAAGAAGAAGAAATTCAAATCAACATGCAATAGAACTATTTTATTATTTATTTATTCACAAGATCTAGCATTCAATTCTTTTAAAAGTATTCACCATTTCTTAAAATATTCATATCTAGATTAAATATCTTCTTTGAGCAAACATGCTACGTCACTAAACATCGTTTGACGAAGATATTTTGCTAACAAATATAACGTGCTACTGTTTTTTTCTCTATTATACAAAACTAGAGATACCGATTTACTGTTATTGCTACAGTAACATTAACTAGTTTTGTTACTGTTACTCGTAACAGTAATCGTTTTTGTTATTAGTTTCAGTAACAATAATGTTTCTTTTGTTATTGGTTACTAGTAACAGTCAATGGCAAATAACGGTCTATAGAATTATCAGAAAAACAAGGATATGGGCGGATAAGACCATTTTTCGGTCCACCTTTAGATTTGATCCATTCATATTGTATTCGAATCAGGGATGGATACTGATTATGTTTTTCGACTTTTTTCCTTGTAAATCGACTATTGTCATTTTCATGCCTGGGATTCCCCACGGGTATGACGAAAAAAAATTGTTTCGTTTCGAAATTAATACTATATATGTTTGTAGCACAAAGTCTCTTGATTTAAAATATCATAATCACAACAAATAAAAAATGCCTATTGGTGAAAAAAAACCGGCCATTTCCTGGACCTCAATTGAATACAATATGAATGGATCAAATCTAAAGGTGGACCGAAAAATGGTCTTATTCGTCCATATCCTTTTTTTCCTGTTAGTTCGATAGACAGTTATTTGTTGTTGACTGTTACTAGTAACAATAGTCTGTCACCCCTGTGCAAAACATTGAATGCATCAAAACAAAGACTAATCTTTTGTGTATTGAAAACAAAAAGTAATCAATTAAGTGGCATGTCAGAAACCTCTTTAGATGCTTACTTAGATCTAAGAAGTTTTTATCCCTTGCAAAGAATATTCATAGTAAATATTAACCTCTAAATTTAGTTTTCTTTTTGTTATCTAGAAAATATTCGACAAAGCAAATCATATTCTAGCCATTTTTCTTGCTTCATTGAATCTGAACTAAACATGCGAGACTCTGTGATAATAAAAATGTCAACTCACTTTCCGTTTTCCTATTTCTAATTAACTCACATGCAATAAAACACAATGATTCTCTCAGCATCTGATCTCGAAAGTACTCTGCTTTTGTTTCTCTCGTGCTATACCCATAGGTAAGTCATACTTTGACATTTTCTTTCATATGGAGACTCAACAAAGAAAACTCTATTTATGCCATTCATTAATTGAGCTTGAAAGAATATAATTTATCTTTTCTTCAAGTTTTTTTTTTATATAACACATCAACATATAAAGAAACCTCGGATTATGTCAAGTAAAGAAAATAAATCTTTTGTATATTTCCTCTTAGATCTTAATGACAAACATGACTTGCTTTTTTTCATAGAACATAAATACTCTTGCATATGTTCGAATATCAATTATTTTCCGCACGACAAAGAGTAGAATATAATATCTAGGATAATTGTTTTTTTTTTCATATTATCTATTTTTTCCTATAACGATTAGTAAATTGTGTTATGGTATTGTTATTCAAAAAAAAATAGTCAATGGAACAAATGCGTTTAGCACGAACAAAAACGTAAGTTATGCTATTCTGTTCAAGATTCTTTTGTTCCCGTCATTAGTAGACGAGACTATTCTCGAGAGTTTATTTCCAATGAAGAATATGTTTATCTGTTCATCGAAGAAAAACAAAACAAAACCAATTTCTTTTATTAAATGTTATGTTGATAGACAGTTTCTAGTTCTAATAATTCTTAATTTAAGATGAACGACGTTTGCCGTAATTAAATAAGATCTCATCAGTACTAGTGCCCTTAGATGTTTTTTTTCTCTCAATGTTGAGAACTTTTGTATGCAAGTCAATGCTATTTCTCAGATTTAGTTAGACAAGAAAGGATGAAGAGTAAAATTGAGAGAAAAGACTGGGTAAATGGCTCTATTTTTGCATGCCATTTAGTTTATTTATCGTTAATAATAATTCTATTCATGTTTATTCGAGAAAATTTGTTCGTAAACCGTTTATTGAGCTTTTCCGTAGTTATAATTGCATTTCTTTCGTGATGAAAATCAACAGTTTGATTTATGTTTTTGTTACAGTCAAAGATCGTGTCGATTTATCCGTAAGCATGCACTTGCGACAAAGTCGAAAGAAGCCCGATATATTATCAATAAGATGAAAAAAAGAGAATTGATATGTCATCGAATGTAATTAACTACTTGAGCGTGTTTCGTTCTTAGTAATTATCACTTTTCTGATAGGGGTTAATTCATTTCGGTATTGATTTCTTTTATTTGAAAATATTATTAAAAAATTCAGTTTGGGTTTTTTTATCGACCGACTTTTAAAAAATCAATTGACATTTGAATTTTTTTTTAGATCAACACACATTGACTTTCTTAATTTACAAAAAAATGCAACTTCAAATTCTTGTCTATTTTGTTACTATTCAATCATTAATAATAATACGTCATAAAGTTGAATCGAAATCCATTCTTCAATCATCACTCATTTACGTTGAATCTCTCAATGAAACAAAACAATCGAAATCGAAAATAACTCTCATTACGTGTCAACTTGATCGTGATTGTAATGGACATGGTTGGTGTAAAGATGGCGATTGTCTTTGTGAAAAAGGTTGGATAACCTGGTCGATTCGTCGTCAATGTTCATACAAACAATGTTCGAAACTCATGGCATTTATTCTGTCATTTATTGTTGGAAGTGCTGGAGTCGATTGGTTTGTTTTGTCACGCAAAGATAGTTTATATATTTTATGTGGAATATTAAAATTGCTCATTTCAGCTGGCTGTTGCATATGGAGTCCATTAGCTGCTCGTAGTCGAAATAAAAATGCCACAACGGCTGCTAGTTGTTTGAGTGTTAGTTTGACTTTAATCGCATTTATTTGGTGGTTAATCGATTGGATTCGAATTTTATTCAATAGTTTTCCTGATGGAAATGGAATTTCTCTAGCTTAGCTTCAATTCACTTCTTATATCTTATACACATATTTTTGTATATTTATATGTATTTTATTTTGATAATTGTGTCATTTGTGATCCATAAAAAATCAATATTCAAATGTTAATTGAGTAAAATACAAACCAAATTGTTCAATATCCGTTTTTATGTTGTTGTTGTTATTATGATTATTATTCGTCGAGAGAAAAAACAAGTCGATTTTCTTTTCCTAAATATCATATTCAATTACTTCTAGAGGATAATCGATTCGATTATCATCGTAAACATAAGCATCTTATTCGAAAATATAATTCTCTACTTTTGTTATTAAAAAAAAGAAGTCAAGGTTAAATTAGACGAGATGAGAAGGGGAAATAATATACTAGTCGAAGTATTTTTGTTTCTTTTTTCAATAATGATGAGTGTTCTCGAACGCCCTCTGTTGTTCCATTTTTCTCTAAGCAAAATCATATAACCAATGTAAAGTAAATAACGAGAATAAAATAAATAAATAATGAGAGATTTTGCAACGAACTCATATCGGATGACGTACGTATGCACGTAAAATTCATATTTACAAGACAAATAAATTGCGTCTGTTGGTTGAAATCGATGATTTATTATTAATTTTTCATAAAATAACGAAGTAAGAAACCGTTGTTGTTTGTTTGCATTTACATTTACATTCAGACAGTATAATTAATAAATAGTAAAATATCTTGTATGCCATTGACTTATTTTATTATTATGAATCTGACCTTAAGCTTGCTTTCTTGATCTTGTTGACAAACAAACTAACATCTTTTTTCTCAATGATAATGCAAAGAAAATATGTTATTTCTCTCTCTCTCTCTCTCTCGAGATCTTATGTGATTGATACTGCTGTTTGCCTCGTCGAAAAATAAGAATTCTTCTTTTTCTTCTTCTTCTTATTCATTATGTAAATACCCGGAGTGGATTTATTCGAAAAGAAAAATAGCATGCATGTGCGTATTTTATGACTAAATTGAATCGATAACGATTTATTAACTAGAAAGTATGATAAACTAACATTCGTTGATAAAAATCGAAGTATGTATGGCATGTTATTTTTTTATTCGATGAAAATAAAAAGATTCGCTCGTTTTTTTTGCTTTGTGTTGATAATCGTTGTTTTAGATATATAACGATAAAATCATGACAGAAACCGATGATCAAAAGCTAGAGTTAATACGTTCGTCATTAAAACTTTGTCCAAATTTTCCGAAAAAAGGAATTACATTCATGTATTAATTGATTTGATTTGCGTCGAACAAACAAATAAATAAATATGTATTTTATTTGTATTTTAGTGATGTTTTTGGAATTTTTGCCAATCCGAAAGCACATCGAGCTTTGATCGACGTAATTCTTAATCGAATAAAAAGCTCAGGTACAAAAATCGATGCAGTGATCGGTTTAGAAGCTCGTGGATTCGTTTTCGGTCCACAAATTGCATTGGAATTACAAATACCATTCGTTCCCGTTCGTAAAGTTGGCAAACTTCCAGGACGAACGGTTAAACTCGAATATCAACTTGAATATGGTATTTCGAATTGATTTTTAGTCTTTGAGAAATGATAAATTGATTTGAAAATGTTATGATTAGGAAAAGACACGATTGAAATGCAAGAGAATATCCTCAAAGCAGGAGCCAAAGTGATTTTAGCAGATGAT
>ERZ781399.2967-NODE-2967-length-13332-cov-3.591399_pt1 | contig 13332 bp, 20 predicted proteins | sample MGYA00511014_ERZ781399 | MGnify/ENA primary metagenome ERZ781399 (study PRJEB29847, sample SAMN06458254) | wastewater metagenome | isolation source: Wastewater bioreactor | place: South Africa: Cape Town | study: EMG produced TPA metagenomics assembly of the...
TGAAAGAAGAAGAAGAAAATTTAGATTGGCATTGTTGGTCGTACGGGAAGTGGAAAAAGTAGTTTATGTTTAGCATTATTTCGTATTGTCGAACCAAGTAATGGTACGATCATCATCGATGATATTGATATTCATCGCATTGGTTTACATGATTTACGATCGAAGATAACAATCATTCCACAAGTAAAATCATTTTATGTGGTTTTTCTATTGTAGATACGTATCTGTTTTTCCTTTAGGATGCTCTTATTTTTCATGGAACAGTTCGATTCAATATGGATCCATTAGGTTGCTACAGTGATGAACAAATTTGGTCCGTTTTAGAATTAGTTCATTTGAAAGATCGTATTGGTGCCTTGCAAAACGGTTTATCTTATATTTTAGCTGGAGATGGACACAACCTCAGGTTTGTCTCGCAAAGTACATCATTTTTGTATTTCTCTCACATCATTTAGTGTTGGCGAAAAACAATTACTATGCTTAGCTCGTGCTCTTTTGAGAAAAACCAAAATATTCATTCTTGACGAAGCAACTGCAAGTGAGTGTAGATTATTTTCATGTTTGATTTCTTTTACTAATTCGATTCATTGTAATAAAAGCGATTGATATGGAAACTGATCGATTAATTCAACAGACAATTCGATCTGTACTCAAAGATGCAACTGTATTGACAATTGCTCATCGATTACACACGATTTTAGATAGTAATAAGTATGAGAAAGACGTATGTTTATTGAAAGATATCATATATTTTCTTGTTCTTACAGAATTCTTGTTATGTCCAATGGTAGTGTACGAGAATTCGATGAACCAAAACTTTTAGCCAATAATTCGAGATCTGAATTTTCAAAATTATTACGCAATGCAAATGTTCGTTTCGATTGATTTAACATTTTAATTAAATGAAATGAATAAAAGAAAAAGAGGAAAGCTTCTATGTTACTGTATAAGTGTCTAATTTTCCAGTGACAACTTTTCTAACGATGTCCTGTTCTAAAGAACTCATTTCACGTTGATTATTTGTATAAGGACCATCTGCATTCAATGACAAACTGTTAAATCCGAGAGATCCATCGTCTTTAACAGAAAATCCAGATGCAAGACGAAAATTTTTCCTGTTGGCGTATTGAGTAAAATACCAATCGTGTAACTGTTGATGTTGTGTACGGTCACTAGTACTTTTGTAACCGTAGTGTGTTCGACAACGAAGTATTACTGTATTTTTAAATTTAGTATCTGTTGGATACAGTACAACGCCAGTTTTTGAACCATCGTGATCACAATTATGTACTGACCAGCCAAAACGATTCGCGATTGTATGTTTCTGTCCGGATTTATCAGTAACACTCAGTTGATTTCCATTTACTTTTTCGACTGTAGCTCCACGCAATTTGTAATCTAGAAATAAGATGAATCCATTTGATATCGATTCTTTGCACAAAAAATGAATTATTTTCTTTTACCTGACTGAGGTCGATATCCAGATATGTAACCTCGTTTTTTGCGACCACCTTGATCAATATTTGATTTGAGATAACATCTATTTCCAGATAAATGTCGAAAACTTGTACTCCATGTAAAAGCAACACAATTGATATTTTCATAACAATCAGCCAAACATTCTGAAAAGCTCGATGCATTTGTTACTGAACCTGGATTATCACTATTGTATTTCCAATCACGCTCTATAGTAAACGCAGGCGTTGTATCTACATTTCGAGATATAATACATAATATAAGCATTATCTTTTCCAAAACTAACTTACCAGATGTTTCGTTTGTTTGTCCATGGATCTGATTTGAACATAGCAATAAAAGTACTATTGCACAATAGCATACAAATTGCATTTGTAAATCGTATCCAGATATTTATCGATTCTTTTCAAATGAAATGAAAATGTATGTGGCAAATATAATGCATTCTTTTTATATGCATGGATTTCGTTGTTATCTGATGTCACTTCCCAAATATAGATATCGGTGGGATCCCTCCCTTGGCCATGATAAGAAAAAGAGCAAGACAGAGAAAGACCTTTCAAAAGTAGGGAAAAAGACCGTTCTGCCTCGAAGAATGACGTCATATCAATCGCTTGAGGGAAGATTTACATTCCCACCCCATTGATTATTCAATAGTTCGCATTTCGACAATAGTTTAGTAGCAAAAATACGATGTTCTTTATTTATGGAAAAATTTATGATGAAAAGACATGAAATCAAATGATTATAGGGCGTTAGTGTTTGTTTTCGGTTGTGCAAGAGATTGATAATAATCTGCTAAAACATTCCATCCAGCAGGAACCATGAATCCATCGGGAGGTTGCATTTGATTACGTGCGAGAGTTCTCATACGAGTGCCAGATATAAAATCGAATTCTTCGTGTTTCGACGGATCATAAAAAGCCATTTTTTGCGTTGGTCGATGATAAGCAGCTACTTTAAATGGCAAAATTTGCAGCTGATTAAGACCTGGTGCCATGGACAAGACTTTGGCGCCATGTGTTGGATCATAGAGGTCGATTGATTTGTTTGATGGATGTGGTAGACCTGCTGGATCACGACCAACAATATAGAATTTAGCACCGGTTATCATGCGAGCTTTAGCATGCCATTGAACTTCAGTCGGTCCTGCATAACACATTGGTGACGGGAAAATAGCAAGAACAGTTCGATTTCGATCGAGTCGATCGTCTTGATCTTCATTGAGAAAAGCTTGATGTTGAGCCATACGAACATGTAATGGAACATCATCTTCTTTGGTCCAACCACCTGGAAATACGAATTTTAATTGACTATTTTCAATGAGATAAACATACCCAATGGATGAAGAAGAAGAACAGGATTATTAAAACCACGTTGAATCAATAGATCACGTGTTGTCTCCATAAGTAGAGAATGTCCATTGTGAATAGGATTTCTCAATTGAAATGCAAACACAGCATCAGCCTATAGATTCAATTACAAACAAATAGAAAACATAGGAACGCGTGATTGTTACTCCAAGATCTCGAAAGCGTTGTAATAATTCATTGGGTGTCAAACGAAATTGATCGAGACCATCGTTCCATCGAATACGTTCGACAACTTCCAAATCACCACCAATCAACCAATCACCACTCTCCATAATCATCTTAAGAATATGATCACAATAAATCTCTTGTTTTCATTTGTAAAAACATTTACTTTGATATAAGGATGATTGACATCACATGTGCCAAATGTTCGAGCACAACGTTCTTCTTTTCGATGTTCGTAAAATTGAGGTTTTTTCAAAAGAGCAACGAACTTTTGATTGTAACATAGAGCAATGATTGAACATGATTCAAGTCGTTTTTTATCCTTGATTGAACATGGCAAAACAATTGGAATCGATTGATTTTCAATATGACCTATCATTGAATCAATAGTGAAAACAAAATACATTTGATCTTTTGCCAATTTACCATTGATAAGACAACCGAAATGTAGACTTTGTACATACTCAGTTTCACGCATGAAACCAATCAATGGTGTTGCCCAACCTTCGCTCAACACTTGAATCCATTGCAAGTCAAGCTAAACACAAAGACAATCTCATTGTCAACAGTTGACTTTTCATAGTGAATTACTTGAGTAATATCAAGTTTCTCCATATGAGGAAATTCTTTCAATGCTTGTGCACGTGTTTCTTCGTTCATAAATAATTCGTGTACATCACTACTTAATATTGATGATAAAATATTCTACATTCATCACACATGAAGCATTTTTGAAAAACAAAAAAAAAAGATTCTATTACACGTTCGATTAATTTGTTGAAAATCATTTGAACCGCTTGTTCACTGGACACGATACTTGTATCGATGGTTAAATCAGCATTTTGTGGTGTTTCATACGGAGCATCAATACCGGTGAAACCTATTTTTATTTGCCAAAAAAAAATCATCAAACTATTATTTCAAACGAACCTTTGATAAGACCATGACGTGCTTTTTTATATAATCCTTTACAATCGCGTTGCTCGCATACAGATAACGGAGTATTGACGTAAACTTCAACAAACGGTATTCCTGCTTCTTCATGTAATTGTCGAGCTTTCTCACGATCCTAACAACAACAATAGACTCTATTCTTTACTTAAAAATTTGTGTAATAATTTACTGCTTCGAAAGGACTAATCAATGACACGATAGATAAGTAACCAGCATCGGCGAATAGTTTCGAAACTTCGGCTATTCGACGAATGTTTTCAATACGATCAACATCGGAAAAACCAAGATTTTTATTCACACCACATCGAAGATTATCACCATCGAGACAATAACCTGGCACGTGCTTACTAATTATATATTCTTCCAATGCAAATCTTCAATTCGATATGTCAAACAAACGAATTTCTTTTCTTTTCTTTTCAGAAAAAAAATCTCAATTACGCTATAGTTGATTTTCCTGCTCCAGACAAACCTGAAAAAAATACAAACGTATAGTTAGATATTTCTAAACACACAAATACACATACCAGTCAACCAAATAGTCGAACCACATAAGACACCATGTTTATTCCATAGTTTTAATCGTTTTTCACGACTAATTCGTGATTCTTGATAGAAGACATTGTTTTTATTCTACGAAAGAATTTATTGCAAATTCAATTGACTTAGTTTTTACTCTACCATCACTTTATCTTTGTTCTACTTCTTTCATCAACGAAAATATTACTGTGTTAGTAGAATTTCGTTGTATTTTAAAATGTTTTTATAGATAAGCTAGGATGACCTAAGAAGAAAAAAATCAATTTCTATCGAACTATGAGTCACTATTCTCATGATTGAATTACTAAAATGCGCACAATCAATACATAGTATGTTAAGAATGTCTTCCTATTTTTTTTCGTGATGAAGGGAAGAATCCCTCAGAACGATATATAAGAAGAATAGATTCTTACAAAAAAATACACTGACTGAATATCATGGAGAAACGAATCAATTTGCCATTTTATTCGATATCAATAATATTGTTTTTAGTAATATGTTTCATTGAAGCGAATGGTCGATCTAACAAAAAGCCTAATGAATTGATTATGAAGAATGTTTCGTCGAAGTTCATTATACGCAAAGCTTGGGAATATAAAAATGATAGTACTGCTCGGAAAGTGAAGGCATCGAATGATAAAGATTGCATGATTCGTTGTTATAACACTTCTGGTTGCATAGCTTTCACATGGAAACTAAATAAACCTCCGCCGTCTTCATACAGTTGTTCTCTTCTATCAAATATCACTCGAGATGGAAAAACAAATAACAAAGCTATTTCAGGATATTTGAAAGGTAAGAAAAAATATTCTCTAGGAGATTTATTTCGTCTTCTCAGATTTTAATGCAACTCAAATCATTGATCAACCAGTAGAAGCAACAAATATGACTTGTAATGATTCGCAGACAAATGAACGATCACCATTAATCCAAAAACTTACCTGGGGACGCATTATTGTCGAAGGAATAGATGAACAATTCAAAGATGTCAAACTCTTTCCTGGTGGTAAGTTAAACATACAGTTTTACTATTTCAAGAAAAGATAATACAACATTATTACAGGTGCTGTGGCATGGGATTGGAGAAAAACTGGAACACGTCATGAATCAGGAACGCAACCAGCTGATCTCGAAGAACTATTTACAAAAAATTGTGAAACTATTATTTTATCACGTGGAATCGAAAATCGATTAAAAACAACAGTTGAAACACGTGATTTACTCCGACAACGTGGAATGATATTCAATGAAAACTATTTTATTCTACAATCTCAAAGAGCCATGGATCTTTACAATCAATTAGCCATGGAAAATAAAACTGTCTGCGCCATCATTCATTCAACATGTTAAACAAAAACACTTTTATTCAACGATTGTTGTCTTTCTTTTTGATTAATACAAATAAAATATGCTACGTATTTACTCGAAATCAACATAACATTGTAAATCATCTCGATAAAACCCACAGGAACGGTTGTTATCATATTACACATGGGAAGATAACTCAAATGTCTTCCTTTTCTTCGTTTGCACTCAAGGGAATAATCCCACCAATATCCATTTCGGAACTGATATAAGATAATAAAAAAAAACGAATCTATATATATAAGAATAGCACAATCCCACATCTATTTTCATTTGATTTTAAAACAGAGGGAAAATGTTGAAATCATTACTCATCGTATTATTACTCGCAGTGATATCGATCGTAGCAACTAGTCCTGAGCGTCGATGTTTTCAAACCAAATGTCACACGCATTTCGAGAATCACTGTAAGTAAATAATAGTGACACTATGCTGTTCTATGATGAAATGATTATTTAGGTCCAAGTGGTACTCAAGTTAACACATGGAATTACTGTCGGTGGATATTCGGAAAATATGAAACATGTTGTTATACAGAAACTCATACTCCTAAACCACAAACATTCTCACCAAGAACTACAACAACAACAACAACAAGAGCTACAACTATGAGCCATCATCATCATCATTCACAAGGAAATGATCGATCACCATTAATCCAAGAATTTAGTTGGGGACGTATCGTTGTCGAAGGTATCGAAGAACAATTCAAAGACGTCAAACTCTTTCCTGGTGGTAAGTTAAACATACAGTTTTACTATTTCAAGAAAAGATAATACAACATTATTACAGGTGCTGTGGCATGGGATTGGAGAAAAACTGGAACACATCATGAACCAGGAACACAACCAGCTGATCTTGAAGAGTTATTTACAAATAATTGTGAAACTATTATTTTATCACGTGGAATCGAAAATCGATTAAAAACAGCAGTCGAAACACGCGATTTACTCCAACAACGTGGAATGGTACTTAACCAAAACTATTTTATTCTACAATCTGAAGACGCCAAAAACGTTTACAATCGACTAGCTACAGAAAACAAACGTGTTTGCGCCATCATTCATTCAACATGTTAAACAAAAAACATTTTTATTGAATATCTCTTCTTTTTCTCCTTCGATTGTAAACAAATAAAGCATTTATCAACTAAAGCTACTATGTTTTTGTTCTGTCATGACGTCATAATCAATATAACATTATACTCATCGAGGAAGAATGTTGGCTTTTTTTTCTTATCGAGGGAAGGGTCCCACATTTAGGAAGTGGGAAACAAGATAACAAATCTATGTGTATATAAACAATGCATTATTAGATATATTTTTCATTCTATTAGAAAATACTATAAGTCAAAATATTCAGTCTAAATTTACAAATGAATTTCGCATATTGTTGTGGAATCATATTTTTGGTAGTATGTTTAAATCAAGTCAATAGTCAAATAGCAGATACGGATGGTAAGTAGATAGAATTTATATGACTATAGTATATTGAAAATTTGTAATAAAGATGACTCATCCAACGAAAGATCACCGACTCTAGATGTTATCGACACGAAAAATTTGGAAAAAACAACTTTTACTTTGGATAATGGTGATAGATATGAAGGTGAATATGACAACAATATGATGCATGGTCATGGTACTTATTATTTTGCAAGTGGCTCAACATACGTTGGCAACTGGATTCATGATAAACGATCGGGTCATGGTGTGATGACTTGGGCTGATGGTTCAAAATATGACGGCGATTGGATGAATGATGAAAAATCTGGTCAAGGCATTTATACGTGGCCGAATAATGAAATATATGATGGCAATTGGTTCGAAGGCATGAGACACGGAATAGGCACAATGCTATATGCTGATGGAGCAGATTATGTAGGTGAATGGATCAATGACACCCGAACTGGCAACGGTATTCTCACTACTTCTAATGGAGAAACATATGAGGGCGATTGGGTTAACGGACAAAGACATGGACATGGTGAATATAATGGCACAGATGGTACAATATATAATGGCGAATGGCTTCATGATGAAATGTCGGGATATGGTTCTATTATATGGCCGAACAAACATCCATAAGATGGCGAATTTGAGAATGGAAAAATGCACGGAGAAGGTACATACACTTTCGCTGATGGTCGTGCATGTAGCGGTAGTTGGATTAACGGACGTGGTTCAGACAAATGCGAACGTATGAGAAACCCACCGCCACCAAATAAAAACATTTTACCAGATGAAAAACCACGATCTCCAGGATTAAAGCCAAAGTCAAAGGGTGAAAATCCAAATAGATCTTGGTCAGGAACAAAAAAATTCTTGGATGGTAGCACCTACACAGGAGATTGGCTTAATCATAACAGACATGGAACAGGTACAATGCGTTATGCTGATGGAACAAATTATACGGGCGATTGGATCAATGATAATCGATCGGGTCAAGGAGTTTTAATTTGGCCAGATGGCCGATGGTGTGATGGTATTTGGACCGATGATAAACCATCTTGTACTGGTAAGACATCGACGAATATATTCATTTTATATTATTTACATTTTCAGTAACTTATCCTGGTGTCAAATCAAGTTATTCAAACATATTGAATAGATATTATGCCAATATGAATAACTCATCGGTTTCAGCTGACAATCAGAACTATTTCTATGTCATAGCTATTGAAGTTACACCATCAGTCGATGGAATTTACACATTTGTAGTCAGAAATAATAAGAATATTCATGGAACTCTTTATAATCATTTGCGTGAAAAAGTTCAATTACAACCGAATGTAGTTCCAGCAGATGATAATATTTACGTGGAAACTGATTTTCAATTGAAAGCAAAATTAATCAGCGGACAAGTTCTAAATCTCCTTATTATAACAAATCAAACTTCATCAACAGGAAAAATGACTGTCGATGTTTATGGTCCAGCTTCCGTCATTCTAAAAGGTATGTTTCTATTCTTTTTCTAAAAAAAACAAAAATTCAACTTTCGAATATTCAACTTTTTATAGTTGCATGTTTACTCCCATGTTTGAATGGTGGAAAATGTTTGCCATCAAATACATGCAGTGTAAGTATATAAGATCTTATCTAAATAATTTGTCATTATGTGTCTATATTTAGTGTACATCCTCATGGGCAGGATCAAGATGTGAAACACGTATGTACTTTTATAATTTGCTTTTCTTGGATAATTTTGTTATATCTTCTAGCAATGATTCGTACTGTTGAATCAATATATTCCAATTCATTGTCCATCGATGGCTCGTCGTTTGGACGACCCAGTCAAGAAGAAAACAAATTCTTATTTGTAGCTATTGAAATCACAGCATCAACTAGTGGTGTATATACATTAACCGCTGAGAGCAATATTGACACTTACGGTTATCTTTATAAAGCATCATTTAATCCACAGAGTCCATGGGCAAATTTAATTGCAGAAAACGATGACAATGGACGTGACAGCAATTTTGAATTGAATACAACGTTGACAACGAATCAACCAATAGTTCTTGTTGTTACAACATTCAGTGCTTCAGAAACAGGTTCATTTAAGATCGTTGTTCGTGGACCAAAACAAGTCACTTTCAAAGGTTGTTCGATTGTTTCGTTTTATTTGAATTCAATTCATTAACAAATCTGTTCTTTTTTATTAGAAAAAACATTTATTGAAACTTGTCAAAATGGAATGCAACGTGACGGTGATACTATGCTCATAGTAACTGATACAAGAGGACAAAATCATGGTATTTCGCCTCGTTATGGTTGGTCAATACATAGTCGTGCTTGTGAAGGTCATAAAACTGGTTTAGTATTATATCCAACGAATGTAACTTTTAAAAACGTTGTACTACTTCTTTGTGACAGTGGTTTTGGTTATCAATTCAATGGTGAAACACGACATCAACAGTTGATTAGGTGGTATTATACTATGTATGCCCACGCGAAACAATATCAGTTGCTAACGGGATTTGATGTAAAATCGGATGGATCGATTCAATTTAACACTTGGAAACAGAATGGATACAGTTTCTTTACCGATAATTTTAATCAAATGAATGTATGCGAACAGGATGTCATACGAAAAGTTATCGAGGGTCAACGCAAATCCTACGTGGTTCAATAAACAGACACTACTCAATGATTTTTTTGTGATTTTTCTTCTTTTTATTAACAATAAACTTTTCTTTAAACATAATCAATATCTCAAAGAACTTGAAAAATAATTTCCCACATCTAATCGTTCCATTTTACATACGTAGAAAATATTCGAAATTTTAATTGGCGAAGCATTTGATTGAAATGTCAATGACGTCATGTCTAGGATCATATCATCCCCATCTTCGAAAAGGTTTCCCATCTTACATGTTTTTAATCGTCGAGGGAAGAATCCCACGAATATCTTATTTCGGAAGTGGGGTTAGATAAAGAATCGACATGTATAAAAACCAACGCATTACTACATACACTTTTATTTCATTCGAAAATAGAAAGAATAACTATACAAAATGCATTGGGCGTGTTATTGTACAACAATAGTATTGTTGATACTTTCAAATCAAGTCAATGGTCAACGAACGCATCCAGCGGGTAAGTTTATTTTCTTTTATGAATATTACTAATGAAATATGATTTAGATGTATCGTCGAAATTCTCCATAGCTCTTGATTGGGAACAAAGTGGAATTGAGTCTGGTGTAGTAATAACTGCAGCCAGTGTATCTGATTGCATCAATCGATGTTATCAAGATGTTACTTGCAAAGGTTTTATATGGAGAATGAGTTGTCGATCTGATTATCCAAAAGTATGCTTTCTAAAAACAACTATCACTCAAGGCGGAGTCAATGTTATTGGTTCGATTTCAGGATATCGTCTATCTCCACAACGTAATTTAATAAACATTCTTTTCATTCGATTTCAATGTTCTTGTATTTAGAAACTCCAACAGTTAATTCGTATGGAACTTATTATGGTACTAGACAAGAAGAAGATCGAAGAACAACCAATAATAATAATAATAATCGATTTAAACCGGAAGATCGAAGAACAACCAATGAACGTAACGATGTTATGCCAGAAGGCCGATCAACAAGCAACAATCCTCGATTTCAACCAGAAGATCGAAGAACAGCCAATGAACGTAATGATGTTATGCCAGAAGGCCGACCAACAAGCAACGATCCTCGATTTCAGCCGGAAGATCGAAGAAAAACCAATGGACAGCATGAAACTAAACCAGAAGGCCAACCAACAAACAACGATCCTCGATTTCAACCAGAAGATCGAAGAACAACCAATGGACAGCATGAAACTATTCCAGAAGATCGAAGAACAGACAACAGTTATCAGGAATCGCAACAAAAAGATCAAAGAACTAGCAACGATCCTAGATTTAAAGTAGAAACTACGAACGTAGTCAACGATACAAGAGAAGTAGAACCTACCATTTCGAATCGATATGGTATGTCAACAGAAAGTTGTCGACATGGAGGAGAGAAAACGGGTCTTCTTTTATATCCAACGGATCCTCAACATAAAAATGTTGCTTTAGTAGTTTGTGATAAACATTATAATTATCATCGATACGCTGGAACCAAGCATGATCAATTACTAAGATGGTATTACAATATATATAAAGACAGCAAACAATTTCAAGCGATCGCCAAATTTTTCTTGCGAGCAGATGGAACTTTACGGTTTGACGAGATTCCAGAAGGTGAAAACCTGTACTATACTAATCATATTCACAAAATGGATGTTTCGGAACGAGATATTCTTCAAAGAGTTATCGATGGAAGAATCCATTCTTATTCAGTATAATCAACTATAACAACAACGAAAAACTTTTCTTTCTCTCGAACATTTATAGTTGAAATAATAAAAGAAAACGAAAAATATAAAATATTTCCAATCGTCGAATATGATCATTTATTCAATACATTCGTGTCGTTTTTGTTCTTTTTGAACTATCATTAAATAATAAAGAAAAGAAGGAGAGAAAAAAATTGACATAAAGATAGAGCCCAATGAAAGAAACTACTGTACACCGAGAACAACAATAACAACAACAACGACATTATTCAATATACAAATAACATATCGGAACAGTTTGCGATTATCGATTTACAAATCAACTAATGTTGATAATGAACGATTTTTAATATCTTCAGGAGATGTTGGAACTATCGTAGATGTGGAATTCGATCCATAGAGAATCGAATCATATTGCTGAACTTTAATAACACCAACACCGCCGCCCAATCGACGATAATTCATTCCACCATGTAATTTCCAACAATTCGATTCACTATCATACAATTCGACACTTTTCAAATAAGCTGCACCCTACAAAACAAATTCAATCAAAAAATTTGATTTCACAAATCAATATCGAATCACACGTACATCGAAACCGCCGATTGCCATTAGATGATTATTAACAACTGCTAATCCGACCTAGAAACGAACATTTCCATAGACATAATTCGAAAAACGAATGATCTTACTCCACTTCTCCTTGAATTCATTGCAACAACTGGTGACCATTGATTTGTCTTTGGATTATATCGTTCAGCTGTCGATAATTCAGTTGCATCATCTCGACCACCAACCGCATCTAAAATTTAAAAAACAAACAAACATTCATTTCGAATTGATCATCTATGAAAAAAAATCTACAAATATATCCATTATAAACTGCACAACCAAGATGTTTTCGTCGAGTATTCATCGGTGACACTGATAGCCATTTATTGGCTTTGGGATCGTATCTTTCAACTGTACTCAATGGACATTGTCCGTCAGATCCTCCGATAGCATACAGATATCCATCGAGAACTGCGACAGCCACGCCCAATCGTTTGGTTCCCATTGATGCAACACGAATCCACCGTTGAATCGACGGATCATATCTTTTTACATCAAAAATTAACAAAAATCAAAATCAAAAGTTCGAATCTACTTTTCAACGAGATTTAAACACGAAATTCCATCTTGTCCACCGACTGCAAACAGACAACCATCGAGAACAGCAACACCAACACTCGTTCGACACGAACTCGTTGGTGCTATTTCATTACTCCATTGATTCGTTTGAGGATCAAATCTAAATTCACACACTCCTCGCATCGAAACTCTTCATCTCTCTTCATTCTTACCGTTCAACACTGTTCAAATAACTGACACCATCATGTCCACCAACAGCATACAAAAGATTATTTAACACGCCAACACCAACGCCACATCGTCGTTTTGACATTGGTGCTACAGCTCGCCATTCATTCGTCGTTGGATCGAACATTTCTACACTGGCTATTGCATCGCCTGAACACCATCCGCCAACTATTTAGACAAAAATTTACAATTATGTCGTTTCTTTTTTCACATTTCAGTTTTCAACAAGCCTGCAAACAGGACTGAGCCTGCTTTAATCGGGTGTAAATATCGCGTTC
>ERZ781399.2969-NODE-2969-length-13322-cov-4.129042_pt1 | contig 13322 bp, 15 predicted proteins | sample MGYA00511014_ERZ781399 | MGnify/ENA primary metagenome ERZ781399 (study PRJEB29847, sample SAMN06458254) | wastewater metagenome | isolation source: Wastewater bioreactor | place: South Africa: Cape Town | study: EMG produced TPA metagenomics assembly of the...
TATGTAGAACTTCGTTTTAATTGATGTTGAGTCTCGATTTGAATCATCAATGATGCAATTTTAAACGTGAACTTCATGGAAATATGTTTATTCGAATAAAAAATAGAAAAGAAAAACATAAAAGAGATACATTGATTGATAATTGTCGATGTTAAAGCATTGCTTGACTATAAGAACTAATCATTGCTTTCGATTCTTCTTGTTTTAAACTTCTTTGTTGTATAAGATTTACTGAAAGAGCAGCAACTGCCGATCCACTCAACGCTGCTAATGCACCAACTTTTACTCCCATGAAAAGTCCAACAGGTCCACCAAGCGTAGCGCCAAGTATTGCACCCGATGCAATGGTTACATATTTATTATGCACAGCTCTGTCGAGTATCGATGTAGCTTCCTGTATTCGATCATGAGCCATATCTGTTAGTTTTTGAGTAAGAGCAATTTTCTCCTTTTGTTCTTTAACAAGTTGTGCAACTTGAACCGTTAATTCATGTAACGATCTTAGATCTTGTTCGAGCGCCTCGTAGGAATCATTGAGACGATCGACTGTTACATGTCGTTGACGAAGTTCGTTCGCTATTGGCGGTTCTTGTTCGAGATCCGTATCTGGTGGTGTATCTTCGTTCATAGTTGATGCCATTGTTTGTTCACGAAGTTGATGAAATTCGATCATTTCTTGATCGACTTCACTACGTAATTGACTTATTTGTTGTTCGATTTTTGCACGATCTTTTTCATTTAATTGCGAATGTAATTGTTCAATATTTCGAATATTTTGTGAAAGATTTTGAACAATTTTACCGATTTCATCTGAATTCAAATTCGATAGGATTCTATAGAGCAAAGCAAAGTATAAAAAATGACTGACTTAATTTTTGTACATAGGAATCGAAATGATGTGAACGGTTGATTTCGATTAATTGCTGTTTAAGTACAGGCAATCGTTTTAAATAAATTTGCGATTGTTCACGAAATCTTTCAACTTTAAATTCAATGTCTCTTCGTTTAATATCATCATCATTTTCTTCTTGTTCATTATCTGAATGCATAATGATTTACGTATAACGATATCGAATAAAAATGTAATATACCAAAAAGTAAAATCAAATCATATGATCTTGTAAAAATAGAAATGAAAGGGAAAAATCAGAACTTCATAGGATTGGCTTTCTTTACAACCATTAGCAAATATTTATTAAATCGTCATCATCGTTCGTTTGTGAGCTTTATGTAAATAAATTGGTTTATGACTTAGAATTTGTTTTGTGCATTTATCATTATTTTTTTAAATTGAGGAATGAATGTTTATCACTGATGATTGAATTGTGACAATGTGGCGACACTCGTCTCATCGTTTCTGATAGTAATGATTGGTTTTATGGCAGAATAATTATGTCAACGGCAAGCAAAACAGATTTAGATAAGTCTAGACGATAAATATTCCTATGTCACAATGTTCGGCACGGATATTTTATCTTTTTGACGTTCTTTAAAATTTGAAAATGAATTCAATCTTAGGTGTATGAAAATTCTTCTTTCATGCTTTTAATAGAACATATAACAATTTATCAATATCAATTAGAAATAGAATATTTGTGCTTTTCCTAAAGAAAAATTCAATTATCAAATATATTGCAAATAAATCGTCGTCTCCAATGTACGTCAGGTATCTGAAAAGCCAGCATCTGCACTTTTTTTTATCGAGCAGATTGCAAAACTAGTCAGATTCGAAACAAGACATTGACTATGATTACATATACAATTCCTAAAAGAGAACTATTTTTTATCATTGACATAACAATGATAAACTAATCATTTTATACATACCCATTGGTATTGTCTATTTATTTCATGCATATCGTACATATATCTTACTTACAAATAGTAAAGACAATGATGGTTAGTAAATATAGTGGCGGCAAACATAAATTAATTCCTTTTCTTTTACATATATGCATACATCGCTGTTACATGTCACTCAACTGATCGTCCATACTGATTCGATTAGCTTCGACTGGCGCCAAAGTGACGAACAACGAAGGACTGTTGCTCATCAGCTGCCTTGTTATTATTCAGAATGATGGATGGCAATGTCCTTCATCAATATATATATTTATATATATGCATATATGCATTCTCCTGTACAATTGCATCTATATACCATAAATCGCTTACCTTCAGTAAGAGTCAAGCTGAAATAATGACGTTATCGATAGAGCAAATCAGAATAATAATAATAATAATAATAAAACAGAGAAGAAGGAAAACGAGTAGAAAAGAATGCATGAATATTGTGATTTAACTTGAGTAAGAAAACTGAGTGTATCGATACAACAACGATGTTAGAGCGAAATAAGAAGAATAAAAACGAAAAAAAACCGAATGCAACAAGGTCGTTACAGGCATATGCGTCAGCTGCAGTTTTATCTTCGTTTCTCTTTACTCATTCGGTGTCTCTCTCACTCGTGCTCCTTCTTATCGCTCTACTATTACTGCCAGGTGAATGAAGGTTGACGATGGATGCAAGGATTGATGGGATGCAAATAAAAAAATGAATGAAATATATATATATATATATATATATATATAAGAAAGTATAAATGTAATTGCACTCCAATTTTTTTAAAGTATACGATAATGGAGTTCGATGTAATAGAGACGAATAGTGAATATACGCACACACGCACGCATATATATATATATATATATCAATATGTACGTATGTGTATTATGATTGACTTTTGAACAATATATGCAACAAAACAGAACTGACCTTTACGCGTATACAATTGCTTCAAATATACAGTTTTCAGTTGATGATGATAATGTCTTTTTTTTGTTGTTCTACGGCCATTATTTTAAAACCAAATAACGCGATGATTTATTTGAATCATCTTATAAGAGACGAGAGATCATAATTACGATGGTTGATGTAATATCGATGCAATAGCACATCAGTTGTCGAATAGACTGGCTTCGTTTTCTCGTTGCCTTTCTCGTTTTCTTCTACATTTTTTTTCTTTCTCTCATTTATTCGTACGTGTACGTGTACTAAACTTTTTCCCGTCGTCGCTATTGAATAAGTGCCCAGTTACAAAAACGAGTTACGGCTACAAATACATACGCACACTCATACATGGTAGTTACTACACACATACTAGAGAAAAAAGAAAAGAGAACGGAAGAAAAAAAAGGACGAAAAAAAGAAGAAGAACAAGAACAAGAAAAAGAAAACACAGCAAGTTATTCAACAGGAGAACTATGCGAGCATGCGCGCACGCAGAAGACATTGCCTTGTGAACGAGAACGAATAGTCTATTGCCATCACACAACGACAGCCTATATGCTATCGAGAGGAATTGAAGAAGAAATACATCGAGAACCGTATGCAATGCGGACAGAACAAAGCGTATTCGACAATTAAAATAGAAAAAACGAGAGAGAGAGAGAGAGGGAGAAAAATATATATATTCTTTTTTTCTCTCTATCTCATCTTCCTTGATGTTGTCGCTGTTGCTTCTTATCCAAATGCAAACTGGCTGTTTTCTCTTGCATTGTGATTGCACCATCGAGTGTTACTACACTGTTGCTTCTTATTCTTTTAGCTATCATCATCAATGACGAATATTAATCGAAGTGCATATGGCATTTTTTAATGTCTACGTGCGATCAAATGCGAAAAGAAAAAAAAACTAAAGACACGAAATGAAATCAACTATTTTCGTTTGAAAGAATCCGAATAATCGCATTGCTATTGTTTCTATTATTATTTATTCTCTTTCAACCATGTTCAAATTCAATGAAACCATTTCTATACTCGAAGAAGAAGACGAAGAAAAAAAAAAGCAGGAGACATTTTCTCATTATGAACTGTATCATCTATTCATATCAGCGTCTATTATTAATTGGTTTCATAGACTTACCTAGATACCGACATAGACACGTAATGTGTCTTTTTGATCGCCGGGAATTTGTCAACGTTTGTGTTCATTTCATATTTGACTTATTTACATACTTTTCTATAGAGAAAGTTAGCTGTCGCTTTTTCGAGACAAATAAAAATCAATAGCCTCGACGTGCAAGTTGTGCGGCAAGATTTAGAAAAACTGCGGAAGTAGCAGAAAGACACATATATGGCGGGCGGGTGTGTAACCACTATTGGAAAGAAAACGACTGCAAAAAGAACTGAGAGAGAAAGAAGAAAGACAGAGAAGAGAGAATGTGTGTGTGTGTGCGAGGAAAAAAGAAAAAAAGATGTTGAAATAGAATAAGAGCAAAAAAGGAACTTAATGCGGAAAAGAAGAAGCCGAAGAAGGAAAAACGTAGCAAGCATCAAACAAAACGGTAGTGCACCTTTTCTTTCTTGACCAAGAAGAGAGCGAAAAAAAGGTATCGAGAGTCATATAATCAATTGAATTAAGTTTCCAGTTTTATTTTCTGTTGATATAATTCAAGTATTGTGAAGTAAAAAAAGAAGAAAGAAAGAAGAAAAGAAAATGTTCGGTAAAAAGAACACATCTAACCTAAACGATCTAACCATCTAATCATCACGTACTTCATCATCAACGTACATTCTTGAAAGTAAGAAAAACGATAAAGGAAAGAGAAAAGGAAAAAAGACCGCTGTAATAACTCGATTTTCTCTTACGCGAAAGGAAAACATCAATTCTTGTCTTACTGTTGCTGTTCAGTCATTTCTTTCTTTTTTTTCTTCTTTTCTCTTGAGTTCATTAATTTCTCTTACCATTTTTTTTCCAATAATAGTTTACCTAATAGATTACTACGTAGAAAAGAAAGAAAGAGAAAAAAAGACACAAGTACTAATTCTAATTTTATAAGAAAAAAAAGTTTAAAAAAAATCTCTGAAATACTTTAAATCTAGTTCATAAATATGTAAATTTTCATTTCTATCCAACATACATTTAAACGTATTAAAATTGTTCTCTGGAATAGAAAGAAAATTAATAAAAAAAAATTGCTTCGTTCTCGTTATTCTTGAGTATGTCACATTGAATAAGACGCGATGCTGATAAATGAGCTATCCAAATGGAAAACTAACAGAACTGACAGAACAATAGAAAATGAATAGATAACCCTAGTATCTTAAACAGACATTTATAATACATACATGTCGACACACAAATGATTGGCAAAACGAGCCTCAGGGACAACTATCATTTACTACATCGCTTTTCTTACGTATGTTAATGTTACAAAAATAGCAGATGGATATATATATATCAACATTGTGTCTCTGAAGCTCATTGGAAATCTATCTATAAAAAAAATGAGACAGATATGATAACGACAAAGAAAAGAAACGAGTTCTGTATTAATACAAACAGCAAAACGAGAGAATTTATAGTATTAAGTACAGAAGATCTCTTATCAACAAAAGACCAGCTATCAAACTAAACTTGAGAAATCATCAACATTTTGTTTGTATTCTTATGCTGTATACAATAGCCTTTGTGTCTTTTACTCATTGTCTATTTATATATACGTAGATAGTTGTGGTTATGGATGATATGTAATTAGAAAAAGTACTCAGGCAAACAAAAGTACGTCAATAGTTTGATATTTTGTTACTAAATCGAATATTAAAATAACCATGACGTTGTATATTGATGAATCGTGGCGAAGCAATTGACAAAAAATCTTTCGAATACTGTCTTCGATGACGATATCTTCGATTTATTATTTAGTGATGAATTTATATAATAATTCAATACATATTCGATTAAATCATTCATAAATATAACGACAAATATCATCAAACTTATCAGTAGAATTGAACTAAAGAGAAGAAGAAGAAAAAAAGTAAATACATATAAAATACGCATTTGGATGTTTATTTAATCAAATTGATAGAAATAAACACATATGGGATATCCTTGGGCAATGTCTCAATGGTATGATTATTATAAATATTTTCTCTTCTGTTTATATAATTAGTTTTTTTTCTTCGAAAGAAATAATTATCCATTTAAATTTAATAAAGATACCAATTTACTGCCAATGACTAACCTTATAAGTTTAAATCGATGAAATTGCTCATTTGATGTAATATGTGAAATACATTGAGAGACTTTATTTGACTGTTGAAAACGAATCTAAAAGTAGAAATCCAATTAAATTATTCATTTCAATATCTTTCTTGGCGCGTTGATTGACTCAATGGCTGCTCAACGGATAGTCAATCAAGGAGATTGCTATGTTACAGACAACGATATTCTCAATGCCATTTCGGAACGAACTGATAATGCTCTTTCATTAATAGATTCATGTGATTCATTTCTATTGAATAATCTACGTGTTTCAACAAATAATCGTTCACTCTTACATCTATGCGTTGGAATCGGATGGTATAAAGCTGTTATTCAATTACTTAAACGTTCGCTTGATGTTAACACGATAGATAACGAAGGCAATACGCCTTTGATGTTAGCGTTAAATCTACCGAAAACTGATATTTTAAAATGTCTACTTTCGTATGAAAAAAGGAATGTTAACTATCAACGAACTATAGACGGTTGTACAGTCGTTCATTTAGCTTGTCTCAATGATCGTTCTCGACATTTGAAAATTCTTCTTCAACAACGAAAACATCGTATCGATTTGAAACTTAAAACTCTTTCGAACGAAAACTTTCTACACTTAATTTCGGATTTTAAATGTAAAAAATCGTTGAAAATTCTTCATCAATTCTCATTTAATGATGATTTATGGAATGAAAAAAGTAATCAAGGTTATACACCATTATTCATCGCTGTTATCCGATGGCCTTATAGTTCATTTACACGACATTTGCTTCGTTTACTTCTTAATCTATCATCAACCAGTCTACATACAAAAGATAATCATGGCAAAACTATTTTACATTGGGCGATATTTAATCATCATCTTGTCAAATTAATCAATGACAATCGATGGTTGATGTTAGACAGTATTCAAGATCGATACGGAAAAATACCATTAGATTATGCGTATGAACAACACTTATTAAAATCTGTTCAATATTTACGAACATAATTTCACTTACTTTTGTTTCCGATCTAAAATCGAAAGAATTTACGTTTTTTTTTCGAAGACAAAGAATAGTTCAGGATTTTACTTTTGCTGATGTTTTAAGGAGTTCACATAAACAGGTGTATTGTCTTCTAGAATGATAAATTACAAAGATTTTTCTTTCTGGATCGATGTTTGTCTACCAGCCATCGTTGGACATGAATCATCCATAAGATTGCTGAAAAAATATAAAGTTAAAATCAAATCATACGGAGTGACTATGTTTACTCTGAATAGATAATCTCTTCATCTGCACAACTATAATAAGAGTAAATCGGTTCTTCTTTTTTTGTTTACGATGATTTTCAAGTTGATTTTTCTTTACTTTACTGTACAAGTTTGAGTAGATTCAGTCGTAGTCGATTGTGTTTGATTGATTTCTACTCCAGACCATACATCTGCATCCTGAAATCAATCATCATTGATGTCGAAATTTAATTATTCAAGTACTTTGAGAAACTGTATTCGTTGTTGATAAATGAGAAGTTTATCTTTCAAAGCTTCTTTGAATTTTTTAATCTTTTCATTTTCTTCTAATAGTGATTGTTTAACTATTTGTAATTCATTGATATTATCTTGTTTTTCTTTTGCATTATAATAAGTCATAATAATTTCTATTGAATTGAAACACATGATAAAGACGAAGGAGAAGAAAAAACAGTCGAACTTCGTTGTTTCTTTCGAGCATTGCTTAATAAATGTTTAGCTTTCGTATACTTTGTATAGTATTCTTCGAGATAATGCTGTCGAATTTGATCATCATCCAGACAATTCTTTGGAATATTCAATTTATTAAGTAAAATATGAAGCGAAAGATTATTTGTATGGGAATTCTATGACAATTAAAATGGCAATATATCGAATTTATTTCATTGTCAAAATGAATTACCGATCGATTAGGATCTAGTTTGGATAACAAATATTGTTTATCATTTTCGAATGAATCAATCATTGTTATTCATATTATTGTTTGTAATTGTATGACAATAGGAAAAAAAACTGTTCAAATAGTTACAATGAGAAATGAGTCAGAATATTCGCGCGAAAATGTAAATGATTACTCGAAAAATTCATTTAGACAACAAGATTGATCAAATCGGGAATCTCCTATTGGTGATGATTGATTTTTGATACTTTATTCGATATGAGATATGTGAAAAATTTTCTGCTAATATAAACAGAACTATTACATTAGCATGATTGTTTATAAAATAATTAACACATGCTACGATTCTATTGTATATTTGTTCAAGATCAAAAAACATTCCGAATCAATGTTATCAAATCAGATTCAATTACCATGTATCGTCAATAATTTGATGTTATTCTTTTTTCTTGGGCAAATATAATGAAAACGAATGTCAATTTCTCATTTGATGTATGACACAGTTTTTTTGTTGTTGTTGTATAAACCATATTCTATTGTAATTGAAGTACTATTCAAACTGAAATTTGACGTGTGAACATTGTTCAATATGGTGGTACTTGATATCTATTGTAGTGAAAGAATGGAATGAGAGAGAAATTATGTTTGATTTTTATTAAACTCTTTGACACGTTGATAAAAAGAATTAAAATTCGTCTATTTTTCGGTTGGATAGTTCGACGCAAAATCTCATTTTCTTTTTCAGTTTGAAATCAGGAAATTTGCTTTTCAGCACGACTGCTTACGTATAGCTACTTAGAAAAAGAGAACAAATTCGAGTTACGTGAAGAACCTGTTAATTGAACTCATCTGATGAGATGCACCGAAGTGAACTGACTTGTACTGATTGTTTATTTGTTTGTTAGTTAGAAATATTTCTAAGAGAAAATAGAATGCTTTCTGTCGTCAGCGATTTAGCTCGAAACGCTTACAAATCAAAGCAAAAGTGACATTTCTCTAGATAATTGAATTTCGATGCGGATAGGAATTGTTCGGATTTAGTGAATAGTGAAGCACTAAGATGGAAAAGTAATCTTTTATCCTGTTAGTTGACACACAATCGATTGTGTATAAATCTTTGAAATATTTGGATTTATTCGATTGACATTGATAGGAACATGTCGAATGTATAAAAAGAAAGATAATATGTGAGAATAATTGACGTTAGGTAAGCAGAACGATGGCGTATGTTATAGGAAAAAAAAAGTAAAAGAAGCAACCCATGGTGAACACAATCTCAAGAGTATATTTATAGACATTTGCCTATTCTTTTTTTTCTTCCTCTTCCTATTCTTCGACTGTAGTATCATTACTTCAACAAGTACAAAGAAAACTGAATTCTAGTCGTGTATGTTTTCCGGGAGAGAACGCAAGAGAAAAAGAGAAGAAGAAAAAACAGTCGAGAAAAAAAACGTTCGTCAAAAGATTTTACGTGTGGTTACGAGAAGAAGAAGAAGGAAACGAGACGAGAAAATCCAAGCGGATTGTGAGCGACGAATATCATCGCTTCTTTTTTTCATTTGTCTTAACTATCACCTAGTAACAATTTTCTTTCCTCTTTTTTTTTGTAAAATCTTCTACATATCCAATTGCCTTCATCGAATAAGTGAAGCAGACTTCCGTGTTCTTCTGCACGAATTCAATATAGAAATTGTCTATTCTTTTCTTTCTAGAAAATACTTAGTCGTGGGCTAATTCAAGAAAAAAAAAGAAGAAGAAGAAGAAAAGTTATGAATTGATTTTTCTCTCTTTTTTTTGTCAAGAAGGGAAATGCAGAGCTACAAACAAAAAATATATAAAAATGGATATAATCATAACTGCTGTTGGTGAATTCATTTGGACAGCATCGTACGTATCAAGTTAATTTCTATGTTCCTCTTCACAATTTACCTTTGTTTTTCTTTTCATTTCAGCTGTGCTGTGGTTAATTTTTGTATTAGCTCTGGTGTTAGTGTCATTGCTATATTTGTTTCATTTCTTTGTGCTATTCTTGCATCAGCATTTTATAAATATTCAACACATCATCAACAAATGTCATATAATGATATTCCAAATATCCTCAACAATAAATGTGAAGATGATGAACTAGATAAATCGACGACAGAAATACCAGATGCGTCTCTAACAACACCATTATTGTCGATGACCTCGGTTGATGTAACAACAAATGGTAATACGAGTCCTTCGGCAACGGTAAGCGAAATTGAAATTAATATCGACGAAAATATCAATGAAAATGGACAAGAAAATGGTCAACAAGAAAATGATCATGAACAAATATCCGATGATATTTTAATCGATACAATTGAAGGTTCAGAAGAAGAAATTCAAAAACAACAAATAGCAAATATCTATCGTCTTCTAAATGATCAACATTTAATTAATAATTGGACAACAACAGATTTTCTTGATCAATTAAAAATGTACGGACTTCACGGATATGATGAAGATGAAACAGAATCACCGTCGTCGCCATAAAACTCTATCGTTTCTTTACATTCTATCAACGTGTATATATCTACGTATCTTTTGTCAAGTTTTAGATGATGCTTTACAATTATTTCAATGTAATCTCTGTAGTTTTTAAATATAGAATCGAGACAATTATCAAGCACGCCAAGTTCTCTTGTTACAGTTCATTTATTTATTGAATTGAAGCATATTAAAGCAAATTCATTTCATTTCAATATTTATTCTTTAAAGACATATGTTAAATTTTGAAAATCAAAGAGGAAGAATATTACTATACGAAAAAATGAACAATGAAATGAATTTAGGAAGAAAAAGAAAGTGCAAATCTTAACGGATCTGACCCTCACATGTAAAGTGTAAATGTGCAAATATGTTGCTTTTTTTTTCGCTATCTATCCTTATACCTTCTCATATACAATAAAAACTATGAAAGCAAGAAGAAAAACATGAAACAAAGTAAAACGAATGAACATACTCATACGAAAAACCGAAGATATAGAAGATAAAAGATTTCTGAATGAGAAATAGAATACATGTGAGGAAGATAAGAAGAATTCAGATGGTAACAAACAGGAGAAGCTACATACTACATATAAGATTATATTTTGCTTATTTGGCTTTGGATTTGATAAAAGAGAAGACGAAGAAGAAGAAGAAACATACACATGGACATTTTTTTTTGTATACAGAAACAAACGAAAAGGAAAAAACAAAACAAAACAAAAAACGAGGCAAGTAATTAGAACTCTTTTGATAAATTAATAGAAATCTTCAACATTTCAATTAGAGACCTGTTTTCGATACACGTCGATCTAAAAGAAAATCTATTTTTTCTTAGGTTTATCTTCATCGAATTCACATACCTGCAAATCCAACCATTTTCGTATGCGTTGAAGGTACTTCCAACGATTGAGTCTCTAACGATCCATCATTAAGGATCGGTTCCATGTGAACAATCGTTGGCAATGTTCGTGATGAAATCGGAAAATTTCTCTCACGATACCAATGAAGAGCTTTTTTATCCAGCACAAGTAATTCGAGATCATCTCGTGCCATATGTTCTTTTATTCTATCTAAGACTGTTTCGTAAGTTAATGTTTCAATAGTTGAACCATTGATTTCAACAATACGATCGCCGTCACGAAGACCACATACAGCAACATGTGAATGTTTTGTTACATCGGAAATAAATACTCGACTAAAATATTTAGTATTTAAACATGAAACGGAAGAAATAAGAAAGCGGCTGATTTACCCAAGTTTTTTAGGATCACCACATAAGAAAAAGCCGTAGAAAGGTGATGTAGGAAATTTTCTAACACGACAAAGTCGTGCAACTGGTGCATCTTGTGTTGAAATATCCGATAGTTTCGTCATTGAACCTTCTAGATATTATTGAAAAAGATTATTTGTATCGATACTTTTCGAAAGATTTACTTTCAGACAAAGTTGTAATACTCTTTGGATGATTGAAAGCATTTGGCGATGCAGTGATTCCTACGAAAAACAGAAAATTATAAAAATAACAATGATAAAAAAAAACAAAACTTCTGTCGTTTACCTGTTGCAAGTGCAGGTACACTTCCACTTAATATTCGATTCGTAGCATGATCGAATTGTCTCAATTGACCAGGTAAATTCGGATAGCTAGTATTAATCTTTTGCTGATTAACACTATCGAATGGTCCAATGGAACTATTTATATCAGAAAGATCGTCGCCTGAAGCACCGTTGGTACGTTGTGATCGTGTAGTACTTAAAACTGAAGTACTATTATTATTATTATTATTGCTATTTAATAAACCAGCTGGATTAATTTGTTTATGAATATCCGTTTGAGATGTATAAGCTTCACGAGAACTACCATCGATAACACGCATCTCAATTGTATCATTGGTACGCATGGCTGTAACTAACATTTCGACTACCTACACGAAGAAAAGTTTTGTTTGTTTGGTAAAAAAGACAAATCGATTAGACATACTTGTTCATATTTAACATTTCTCACATCAACACCATCGACTTCGAGTACTTCGTCATTGACTTGTAAACCAGAAACATCAGCTGCCGAAAACTAATAAAAGAGAATAGATATTTAGACCAAAAAACAGCGAATTATTCGATGAACGAACTTTTTCAACAGCAGTAATCGTATGATCATAATCACCGGTCGCACTTAGAACAAAGCCAAGACCTTTATTACGATCTACTTTGAGTACACATCGACGAGGACCTCGAAGATAATCAAATGATCCAGTTGATATTGTTGAACGAACAGTATCATTGACAGCTGATGAAATAGGTGCACTCGTCGCCGTTGTATCAAGCGATTGTGAGACATATTGCGCATCTAATCGATTATGTCCAACACGAATTGTTGGTGGAGATGGTGCACGTGTTTTTGTACTAGTCGTCGCTTTTGGAGCATTTTCGAGATCAGCTACAGGAAAAAGAAATCAATCAAGTTTTCATATTTTCTTTTTGTATTTGAATTCAACGATTATGAAATCCGATCTCGAATGAACGTTGTCTTCTCCTATCTGAACTAGTTCTTTCTGTTTAAATTGCCTATTTTCGTGCATACGTATGTATAATAATGAGAGTAAAGAAAAGAAAGTTTCTATTCTACAAACTAAACTACAATGAGTATCTAATTGAAGAGTTATGTTATTGTTTTTGCTCCATTTTCGATGACCTACCGTCAGCGTGCTTTTTTTCGCAAGCATGCTAAGCTATCGATGATATGCGTATATGTATGTATGTATCTTTGCGTTTATCTATAGTAATTGAAGTAATCTAATGTGTTTAACTTGCAAGATGTGTGCAGTTAGTTGCTATGTGTGTACAGTGAGAAAAT